>AACY020561376.1_pt1 | contig 13027 bp, 5 predicted proteins | sample 267378 | NCBI WGS metagenome assembly AACY02 (sample SAMN02954345, study PRJNA13694) | marine metagenome | biome: aquatic; feature: ocean; material: water; isolation source: isolated as part of a large dataset composed predominantly from surface... | reverse complement strand
ATAGCTGGATTTGTTTTCCCTATTGGTGCGGTTATTAACTTAGATAGTAGTGCTCTGGCATATGTAGCATATGCTCCTTTTATCATGACGATTGTTTTTGATATTCCAATCACTCTGACAGCTCTTCTTGTCGCTTGGCCTGCAATAGTGTTATTTACTATAGCTGCACCAGGATTGCCGGCAGGTATGGGCACTGCTTTATGGAGTTCTACTCTATTTGCATCATTATTGAATTTAGATGAAGGACAGACAACGATATTTATAACTACTTGGATAGCATTATCAGGAGGATTACCTGATATGTTTAGAACTGCTACAAATTGTACCTGTGATGGATTTACAGCTATATTTTTTAATGAGAAATTTTCTAATTTGAAAGATTCGGAACTTTAATATCTTATAGTAGAAAATAGAGTTACCAAAATCCTCAACTAATTAATAATAATATTTTGTATAAAAAAAGCGGCGATAAAAATATCGCCGCTTTTTTTTAAACCTTTTATAAAAAAGGAATTTTAGAAGTTATAGGTTAGTTTAGTAAATAGCATACCACCGTGATAACCAATAGGTGTACGACGAGGGTAAGGCATCCCTTGAGATATACGTGTTTCAATCTGAGTTGGGAATGTATTTAGTGCATTATTAGCACCTAAAACAACAGAAAGATTATCACTGACACGATAGTTCAATTCTAGATCAACCAGTTGTGTCGGATCAACCACTTCTTTTGTTCCCCGTTCATCTACAGTTTCACTATAGTAGTTTACACGCGCCATAAGAGAAAGAGCTCCACCAAAATTATGTGTTACTGATGTTGAAACACGAGTTTGTGGTAGATTTTCTTCAATATTTTGTACGCCGCCTTCACTAACTGGGTCTACTCCATTTACTTGTCGCTGCGTTACAACTTCAGTTGTATTATTATTTACAGCTAAACCAATTCTAGTATTTCCAAAAGAATAGTCCGCAACTACATCTATTCCTGATGTTTTAGTGTCTAGTGCATTTGTATAAAGTGCAATATCTGTAAATGTTGGACTACTTCCTTCCGGAACGGTTAATGACCTAGACTTAATAATTTTATTGGTCACATCGATCTGATAGTAATCAACAGATAAGTTTAAGCCACTGACCATGCTTGTTGTAAAACCAGCATTTAGATTAACGGCATCTTCAGGAACCAATGGTGCGCCACCCATTAAAATAGATAGCGGATCATCTGGTTTCAAGGTTCCTTCCTGTATCTGCTGTCCGCTCACGCCATCAAAAGATGTCACAACACCTGTGTAATTAGACTGTCCAGGAGTAGGAGCTCGAAATCCTGTAGAATAACCGCCACGTAAAGTTGCGAGGTTACCCAAAGAATATCTTCCAGCTACCTTAAAATTGGTTGTATTTCCAAAGTCTGAAAAATCTTCTAATCTAACAGCTGCTTGAACGAGTAGTGCGCCCATGTCATATTCTACATCAGCATAATAGGCTGTATTTTGTCGTGCAAAAACACCTGCTGCATCAGGGCTGGTACCCGGCATGCCATTAGCAGCAAGACCTGGAGCAGTATAATTAACGGTTGTATCTGATACTCCAGTTTCTGCTTGTAGAGCTGCACTCGCAACAGGATCTACTAGAAGATGCACCATTGACCAAGGTCCAGCCATCCAAGCTTCTTTTTGGCCTTGGAACATTGTGTATTCTTCTTCACGCCATTCTGCACCAAATGCAAGATTCATATCTCCCATTGGATAAGTAAAATCTGCGTTAAAATTCGTTTCTGCCTGTTGAAGATCACCAATCTCGAAATCATGCGGTGAATTAGGACCCCATGAAAGATTCAAGGTATTAGTTAGTAGATAATGAATATGATTCGATCCATAACTGGTACTAACATCGTAGTTTACTCCAAATCCACCAAGGTCTTCACCTTTAACACCTACAACCGCACTAAAATCTGTGCCATGGCCTTCTAATAGTGGTGTAAAACCTAGAGGATATGTATCACCCCAGGAATAGTTCCCTTTTGAAGGATCTGTAGGGTCTAAAGGAATTGCCGTTAGAGCTCCTGACTTACCTGGTGCACGAAGGAAGAAACTATATTCACCATAGGTATCAGCATAATTACCAAAAGAATATGCTTCAACGCCATCACCAACGGTCATTCCAGCATTCCATACGGAACGGAAGCCATTATTTAGTGGCCGACCCCAGTTCATCGCAGTTTGCCACTCATCAGTATTATCTGTTTTAGTATCAAATCCAGTTCCTTGATCTGATGTCCAACCTCTATAACCATCAGCTGCTGAAGCATGTTGAAATCCTCGCGATAATTCAGGGCGAACAGAATATTCTGCACTAACATTTAAAAACCCATCATCAGACAGAGGCATGCCAATATTTGCTGCGGCAGTTACATCTTGTTCACCGCCACGGCCATTTTCTGCGGTCATCCAATGTCCACTCATTACTTCAAACTGTACACCTTCATTATTATCTTTTAAGATAAAATTCATAACTCCTGCAATTGCATCAGATCCATATTGAGCTGATGCACCATCTCGCAGAACTTCTAATCGCTTTACAGCAATACTAGGAATCATCCCAATATCAACAGCTTGTGCTCCAACATTCATAGCAGCACCAAAGTGAGATATAAGTGCCGAGCGATGTCTTCTCTTTGAGTTTGTTAATACTAAAGTATTATCTGGCGGAAGACCACGCATTGATGTAGGCCTTACAAAAGCAGCACCATCTCCTGTGAGCGGTGTAGCACTAAATGAAGGGACCTGATTTTTGAGAGTCTCAGTCATATCACCATTTCCTTGGCGACGTAATGTTTGACTATCAAAGCCATCGATGGGTGTTGGAGATTTCATAGCTGTTCTACCTGCTGCTCTGGTTCCAGTGACAAAAACACCAGCTCCGGCTAAAGCAGCCCCAGAAAGGGTAAAATTCACCGTAGCTCCGCTTGAACCAACATTAACAGATTGACTTGATGAGGAATATCCAATAAAAGATGCAGTTACTGTATAGCTACCTGCGCTTACATCTGTAATAGTATAACTACCAGATGCATCTGCTGCTGCACCTCTATTTGTACCTTCTACTACGACATTTGCACCTGCTAAACTGTTGCCATTTTGATCAGTAACAGTTCCAGATACACTTTGACCAATAAGTAGGGATACACTAAGAGTAAGATAAATCCATATGGATTTGTACATACGTTTGCTCCTTTGGTTTGTTGTGGATTTTTTGACCCGTGGGTCAAAATTTTCAAAATATAATGCAATAATATTAAAAATTACAAGATTTTTACAAATTTATTGTTTTTTGACTTATTTCTAAACAACACATATTTAAAGGTAAGTATTTATCGAATGTCAAATAATTTCACATAATAAAAATGACCAAAAATTTTGAAATAATGGAGGTAGGCCTTAGAGATGGTCTACAGATCATCAAAAAAGATATCAGCATAGACTATAAATTATCTATTATAGAGAGTCTTATAGAATCTGGTATAAGGAATATCCAAGTCACAAGCTTTGTTAATCCAAAGCGTGTTCCTTCAATGGCAGATGCAGAGGAACTTGTAAAATTACTTCCCATCGTAAAAGGTGTCCAATTTAGTGGGTTAGTATTTAATCAAATAGGTGTTGAAAGGGCCATTAGAGCAGGACTCACAAAGATCGAGACGTCAATATCTATTAGCGAAACATATAGTTATAATAATTTGGGTATGAGCATTCCAGAGTCGATTGATAATCTGAAGAAAATTGTATCCACTGCGGATAAAAATAAAATGCAATTACGAGCTGGTCTGCAATGTGTCTGGGGCTCTACTTATGATGACACCATAGATCAAATGAATGTTATAAAAAGATTATCTGATATATTGGAAATGGGTATTTCTAGAATTTCACTTTGCGACACTACTGGAATGGCACGACCGAATGATGTTTATAGCGTATTAGATATTATTTATAAGACCTTTCCTAATATAAAGATAAGTATGCACCTTCATAATACAAACGGATTGGGGTTATTAAATCTTAATGAAGCTTTAAAATTTGATATAAATGAAATAGATACCTCAATGGGGGGGATAGGTGGTTCTCCATTTATTGAGGGATCAAGTGGCAATATAGCAACAGAAGACACAATATATATGCTTGATAATCTGGGTTACAATATTGGAATTGATATTAAAAAAATATCTAAGATAAGCAGAAAACTAGAAGAAAAAATAGGTGGGTCTTATTTTTCAGGAAATTTATACAAAATGATCTAATGGTCATTAAGTGTTAGTGTGTTTTCATACATTTTTTCACCTTCTACAATGTATATAGTCTGTTTTGTAGAGACATTTTGAAATGATTGTTTTATACCACTGGGCCAACTAACATTGACCCTGTCAACCTTATTGGTCTCTTTGAGCCCAAAATACAGTTCCTGGGCATTACAAGAAAAGTAACCCTGCCCCGATACTAGAGCTTGCTTTTGCTCTTGATCATTGCTCACAACACTCACAACTGCACCAAAGCCATCTCGATTTGATGTTTTACCTTCAAGGCGGACCTTTAGCCAATTATTTTTTGTACTAGTTTCATTATGAAATAAGATTCCTCTCCCTTGGTTCTCATCAAAAATATTATTTCCTTTCCCATCCTCTACTTGTTGTCCATTAACTGTAATATACATGTCTACTTTGCCATCATTATCATAGTCTGCAAATAAGGCACCACGGTGAATTCTTTTTCCTGTTGAAAGGATTCCTGAATTTGAGGATACATCTGTAAAAAAACCTTTCCCATCATTTTCAAACAATAAGTTTGATTGTCTGTTATCCCCACTGACAGAGTTCAAATGTCCATTTGCAAAAAAAAGATCAAGATCCCCATCATTATCGAAGTCAAATAGTCCTGGACCCCAGCTTATATTTGGCCAAGAAAGTTTATGCACCATTGGAGAATCAAAACTATGTGTAAAAACAGCATTTCGTATTATTCCATCATTGGTACTGTTATTATCAATAAGATATGCTAATGTATTCACTTCAGCAGCATAATTAGTATATACCAGATCGGTCAATCCATCCATATTTATATCTCCAAGTGCAATTCCCATACTCCCATCTGTAGTGCTCAGTCCACTTGGGCCTGAAAAGATCTTGAATGTTCCATCACCGCGATTAAGATAAAAACCATTTGCATCCGTATCATTTGCTACAAATAGATCAGGGAATCCATCTTCATTAAAGTCATGAAAAATGGCCTGCATTGATTTTCTAGATGCGTCAGTTAAAACATTGACACCAGAGGTGACATCTGTAAAAGTTCCATCACCGTTATTCTTATATAATGTGTTAGGTAATCCACCGAAATCCATTGGAAACCTTAAACTAGTATATTGGGGTCTACGAGAAAAATCAACATAGCCAGATACATATAGATCTAGATCGCCATCCAGGTCATAATCTCCCCAGGTAGACCCACCATACCACCAGTCTTTAATACCATCTGGAAAAGCGAGATCGCTTACATTGCTAAATGTTTTATTCCCGTTATTACGTAATAATTTAAAATTACCATAATTGGTAATAAATATATCTGGATACCCATCGTTATTATAATCTGCAACAGATACAGCCATGCCTTCACCATCATCTTCTGCTCCGGAATTAAATACTTTTAGAAATTTCCCATTACCAAGATTCTCATAAAGTGCATTAGTGATTTTTTCTTCTCCTTGGCAATTAACAAGATATAGATCCCAGTCCCCATCTTTATCAAAGTCGATCCATGCACCCCCAGATCCGTTCATTTTGATTAAATGCACATTGGCAAATTCATCCATGGTGAGAAGACGATTATTTGATTTCCAGTATTCTTTTTCTTCTTCAAATACGAGACTCAGTCCTTCATTCGTGGCGGCACCAACAACAGAAGGCCCGATCTCACACCAGCGTGGACGTGGGGCGTAATGGACAAAGTCTATACCTGAAGTTTGGCTTTTATCTTTTAGAAATATTGCTTCTTCAGAATTATTTGCAAGGCACATATCCAAGGATAAAAGAACATAAAGGATAATGAATCCTATATTGAATGATCTAATTGACATAGTTGGTGTCATTTTTTTATCTAGTTAGAGTAATATCTCAAACATAATAGTATAATTTATATATTATCTAGTTATTTGATAGATCTTTTATAGAATTTTTAAATTTATCTGTTGTGATGATCCTTGTATTATATTCTTCTCTATATGCAGAATATTCATCGGTCTCAGGGTACTGATCCTGTGCCCCGTTAGGATATGAGCTCATCCCATGAAAAGGAATAGGCTCAACGGTTTGTCCTTGGGCAGTATTCAGATCACCGTCTTTTAGCCAACCATCATTATAAAAGAGAAAATCTCGACGCCATCCTTTCTCTAGTTCAGGAAGTGAGGTCGCATCAAACTGTAGACTTATCTCGTCACCAGCATTCATAATGACATATTTGCTATCAGAATTCAATAAGAGTGGTAGTACATCGCCATATTTTGTATAGTACCCAATTAGATCACGCCATTTTTGCCCTTGAGTTATAGAATAATAATCTGGGATGTGAGGACTGCCGTAGTCTTTTTTATCTAATTCAGAAAATCCACGGTATTGTAGATCTGCATAAATCGGAGAAAGCTCTGTCTTATTAAATACGTTTCCTGAAACATCACTTGCTATAAATATATGGTCCCAGTATATCTGCATATTGGTTCGAATACGAACACGATGATCATTTGTAATAAATTTATCTGTAAGATCAATTATCATCGTTTTATTCTTACCCTTAGGAAAACCCATGTTATCTACCACTGTAATCCAGTTCCCATTTTCGTTTGGTACTTGAAGAAAAGGAAATATTGAATTCAATTTATTAGATTGTGAAAGATTCACATTAATACTGGCGTCAGTAGGGAAAAGCCATCCTTGAAGAAATAGAAAGAGTGAATCTGAATTGCTTAGGTCATTAAATGTCAATATGAGATCATGGAGTTCTGTCACGCCTTGATACATTTCAGAATGAAGATTTGCAATATGTTCATCGTCTTGGTAGCTTATTTTTTGTAATTGATCATTCCCCTGACCATCTATTGCAGCGATAGGTAAAAACTTAGTTTTAAACCCATAGACGCGTGATGGGGGAAAGGGCGGTGGAACGAATGTTTCATTAACGTATACATGCATATCCTTAGGGTGATCAATAGCTACTAGCTTAATATTATCAAGGTAAGGTGTTTCCCATAATTCTGTTGTGAATTTTAGAGAGTAATACCCATCCTTCATTTTTAGCTTCTCTCCAGGAACCCTTAAATATTCATCAGTTGAATTTGGGAAAGCAAACAATGGCTCACCTGCCATTATCCCTAAAGGCATTCCAAGGGCACTAGGCCAGAGTACATCAGTAATAAAATCATATTGATCTCCATTCCAGCCAAATAGATACGGGCAAGATCCTTTTAATACTTGTGTTTCAACAATGGTTTGATTCATATCTGGTTTAAAATGATTTTGGGGAACACCATTGCTCCAGACCACTCGTACTACATCAGCACTGTCTCTATTCCCTAGTCCAAAGTGTGCGATAGGTTGATCAACGTAATGAGATTGGTAAAGATTTGCTGCTCTTATTTCTATTTTAGCACCTAATCCAAAGTAATTGTTTTTACTACTTCCTGTGCGAAGACCAATTAAACTAATCTTTAAATAATTGTTAATGTTTCCACCATCATTACGTAGCACATTGACCTTACCTTTAGAATCTGTAAAAAATATATCTATATCTCCATCATTATCATGATCAGTTGCATTTAGTTGTTTGACAGCTCCATATCCTTCGGGAATTAAGTAAGAAGCATCTGAGAACTTCCCTGAACCATTATTATAAAATAAATACAGGCCAGATGTTTGGCCCTCTGTGCTATTGCCTGATATTAATATATCTAAATGACCATCATTGTCAAGATCAAAGAATTCTGCATCATATCCACGTATTCCTTGTAAACGTCTCTTGATCTTGTCCCAATTTTGTTCGGCCTCAAATTTTCCATATCCAAGATTCCTGTATAGTTCATTCATCTTCCCTGAAAGGTCAGTAAAAAGGATATCGATCAAGCCATCATTATTATAATCTCCTTTTGCAATTACACCCGGTGTATTACTACTAATTAATCCAGAAGAAGATATAATATTTTTAAAAGAACCCTGTCGGAGATTATCATAATAAAGATTCTCACCATTCATATTCAATATAAATAGATCACCATCACCATCATCATCAAGGTCTGAATAAATAGCATCTCTTGTTAGAGAGACCTCATTGGACAATCCTGCATCATGACCTATTTCAGTATAACTACCATCTGAATTATTTCGAAACAACATGTCTTTTGTATCAGTACAAAGGAATAGGTCGAGGTCACCTTCAAGATCAAAGTCCATAAATAATACTTTACTGCTGTGTTCATCAATCCCAGGGATATTAATCTGCTCAAAGCTTCCTTCACCTAGATTTTGATATAGTCTATCTTTTTTCTTATTACTTATATAAATATCTAGGTATCCATCATTATTATAATCCACAAATGTTGCAGATATATCTTTTGAATCATTTTCAATAACTGAAATCGAATTATTCATTGAAAAGATCCCATTATCATAGTCGAATAAATATTGTGTGCTTTTATTTTGTTCTTTTGACCAACTAGATACAAAAAGATCTTGATCACCATCTGAGTCATGGTCACCCAATGTAATTATTGTGTAATCTTCTTGTTTATTTTGCTCAGTCGATTTTTTTGTCGAAAAAATATCGCTTAATCCTAGAGAGCTGCTTACATCAGTAAAAACAACATTATTAGGGATCTCATCCTTTTTATGTTTTTGTTTTACTTTTGTATTTATAAATCGAAATATTGGTTTACCTGCTATAGGTCCATTTGTGCCTCGTAATTCTGCTATTGAGCCCTGATATATATCGGTTGGCTTTAATAAGTTATGCAACATTATTAAAGGAATTTTAGCCTTTGATGCTTCACGATTATGCAAAAGATCCAATATCTTTCGTATTAGTTTACTTGAGTCATCAGATAATCTTGGAAGTGTTTGTTGCAGTGTCTGAATATGGAATAATGCATCACTGTGATTTTCATCATTGATCAATAACTCTATTAACCTCAATGAAGAAGCAATGTTGCCAGGAAGTTTTTTACTTACTGTCATAAAATGACCTTCTGCTTTTTTTAGATCACTTGGGTCATTCGATTTTGAAAAATAGAGACCTTGTTGGTATAGTGTCCTTACATGATTGGGGTGCTTCTCAAGTATTCTATCAAGTGCAACTTTTGCTTTTGGCTGCCTGCCTGTCAATTCATATACCTTTGCAAGGAGAAACAAAATATCCGGATGATCTGGCGCTAATAATAAAGCTTTTTGTAACCACTCTTCTGACTGTTGTAATTCTCCGCTCATGCGCATATAGGTTAAGCCTAGATTAGCGTAACCCAACGGTTCTTCATCAGCAATATTCACTAACATTTCGAACTCATTTAGTGCATCAGAATATCTTTCTTCCTCTAAAAATGAAAGCCCCAAATTTCGATGCGATATCATTTTACTATAAGTATTTTCATCTACGGTCACCGGTCTTTCACAATTAACATTCAATAAGATGATGAGGATAATGAATATATTTCTAGTATGTATCAACGCGCTTAAGATATGAAAATTTTGTGTTCGAGGTTTTGAATTTAAACCAAATACTAAATTAGAATCTCATTAGAGACCCAATAAGTAGTCAAGATAATTTCTTATATATTCTCTTGGATAGTGTTGACGAGCTTATCTATAGAAACACGGTCCTGTTTCTGAGTGTCACGGTGTCTAAGAGTTACCGTATTATCTTCAGAAGATTGATGGTCGACTGTTATACCAAAAGGGGTACCTGCTTCATCCTGCCTATAATATCTTTTACCAATTGAACCTTGTTGGTCATAGACAATTTTAAAATGAGGTTTGAGTATATCCATTATCTCTCTAGCTTTTTCGGGTAGACCATCTTTTTTTACCAATGGGCAGACCACTGCTTTTACAGGAGCTAGACGGGGATGTAATTTCATAACGACCCTATTATTTTCCTCATCTTCCCAGTAAGCATCTGCAAGTACGGTCAATAGCATTCTATTCAAACCTGCAGACGTTTCAATAATATAGGGCAAGAATCTTTCGTTATTGGGCTGGTCAAAATAGTTGAGATTTTTCCCAGAGAATTCTTCATGGCGGGAAAGGTCATAATCAGTCCTATTATGTATTCCTTCGATCTCTGACCATCCAAAAGGAAATTCATATTCAATGTCCCAGGCCTCTTTAGCATAGTGAGCAAGTTCATTTTCACCATGTTCTTTATAGCGTAATTTTTTTTCAACAATACAAAGCTGGTCAAGATAGAATTGAAAACGTTTTTCTTTCCACTCTTTCATGATAGAATCATCGGTACCAGGTTTTACAAAATACTGCATTTCCATTTGTTCAAATTCTCGCGTTCGAAAAATAAAATTTCGAGCAATTATCTCGTTGCGAAATGCCTTTCCAATTTGTGCGATCCCAAAGGGTATTTTCATACGCATAGCACCCTGCACTAATTGATAATTCACGTATATACCTTGGGCAGTTTCTGGACGGAGAAAGGCTTCTGTACCTGTCTCTTCAACCGGGCCAACATGGGTCTTGAACATAAGATTAAATTGCCTTGGCTCAGTCATTTTTCCAGTAGTACCACAATTAGGGCATTTGATTTCTGTCCAGTCCAGAGAATTAAAATCCTCTGAAAATTCATCAGCGCGGTACCGTGCCTTACATTGCTTGCAATCAACCAAAGGGTCATTAAAAGCACCAACATGACCTGAAGCTTCCCAGATCTTTGGATGCATCAAAATACCACTATCAAGCCCTACAATATTTTCATGGGTCTGGGTCATCTCTTTCCACCATAGCTGGGATATGTTATTTTTTAGTTCAATACCCAAAGGTCCATAATCATATACAGCTGAAAAACCACCATAAATGTCTGAGCTCTGGAAAATAAATCCCCGACGCTTACATAGTGATACTATCTTTTCAATGGTTTTGTTCATGCAGAGATATAGAAATTAAGGAGTAAGATGAAGATCGATCACTTTCATTTTTTCTTTTTTTTAGATCTTCTTTTTTTAGGAGGAGCTAGTCTTCGTTTGTTAATAAGGTCTACTGCCTCATCCAAAGTAATGGTCTCTGGTGATAGTTCGCCTTTTAATGCAGCGTTTACTTTACCATCACTAATGTACGGACCATATCTGCCATCTTTAACAACCAGATCCTCGCCGGTTTCAGGGTGCTTACCTAAGTTTTTTAGTTCTGAACTTGTTTTATTTCGATTTGCTAATAATTCGATCGCTCGCTCTAGGGTTATATCCAAAGGAGTTTCTGTACCTTTTATAGCGGCATTTTGTTTCCCACACTTTATGTATGGACCATATCTACCATAATCTGCTGTAACCATTTCATTAGTATCAGGATGCATTCCAACATCTCTTGGTAAAGATAATAGTTTCAAGGCGTATTCCAGATCAACAGCGTTCAGATCATAGTTTTTTGGTATCCCTTTACGTGTTTTTGTATCGCCTAATTGTACATAGTGACCATAGGGCCCCTTTTTGATCCAAATTGATTCCCCTGAATCTGGATCATTGCCTAAGGGCTCGTCTTCTTTTGTTTCTTGGCTAAATATATTTTCAATTGTATCTAATGTGAGGTCACCCATATATATGTCTTCAGGAATCGACCTTGTATCATCACCGCGTCGAAGGTAGGGGCCGTATCTGCCGATCCTTCCTTCAGTTGTCTCAGCGATCTTTTCAGGCATTGCAATTGAACAGGCTGTTGGTATATCAACTTTTTCTCCGAGCATATTCTCCAGGCCTGCAAATCGCCCTCCGCCTCTATAAAAATTTGTCATAAATGGTATCGCATCCAATTCACCTCTTGATACTTCATCTAGTCCATCTTCCATTTTAGCTGTGAATTCTTTACTAACTAGATTGGTAAAATGATTTTCAAGGAGTTGCGTAACAGCTAGACCAAGATAAGTGGGTGAGAGTTTTCCACTTTTTCGATCTACATACCCCCTTCTAACAATAGTGGCTAGAATGGATGCAAAAGTGGAGGGCCTACCAATACCATTTTCTTCTAATGACTTTACCAGGGAAGCCTCAGTATAGCGCGCAGGTGGTTTTGTTTGATGTGATTCTGCTTCAACTGATTTACAAGTAAGCTTTTCACCTACATTAAAAGATGGTAGAATTCTTTCTTTATTCGCTAGGTCTTTATCGGGATTATCTCTTCCTTCAACATAAACCTTCATATAGCCTGGGAAAAGAACTACCTGTCCATTCGCTCGAAACTCTGCTTTTTGGTTTTGAATAGTGACCGCTGTTTGCATCAATTTGGCAGACCTCATCTGACTTGCAACTGTTCGCTTCCATATAAGATCATATAATTTTGATGCGTCGTCTCCTAGAGACTTTTTGACTTCTTCCACAGATCTAAAATCACGATGAGCAGGCCTAATTGCTTCATGGGCCTCCTGAGCATTGCGAACCTTTGTTGCATACTCTTTTACCTCTTCTGGTAGATATTCTTCTCCATAAAGTTCTTTTATTATTTTTCGAGAGCCGGACAATGCCTCTTCAGAAAGATGGGTTGAGTCGGTTCGCATATATGTAATGAACCCATTCTCATAAAGTTGCTGTGCTGTACTCATTGTCTGTCGCGCTGAACTTCTTAATTTACGTGCTGCTTCTTGCTGCAAGGTACTTGTTGTAAAGGGTGGTTTAGGGTTAGAGGTTCTTGGCTTTTCCTTAATATCGGTTACTGTCCAGTCTGCCGGTTTTAATTCTTTTACGAGTTCTTCAGCTTGAGATTCTGATAACAGAATTACATTGTTATTTTTTAATT
>AACY020296521.1_pt1 | contig 13027 bp, 27 predicted proteins | sample 267378 | NCBI WGS metagenome assembly AACY02 (sample SAMN02954345, study PRJNA13694) | marine metagenome | biome: aquatic; feature: ocean; material: water; isolation source: isolated as part of a large dataset composed predominantly from surface... | reverse complement strand
CACTGACCCCAAGGCCGGGCGGCGATCCGCCCGGCCAACCCGTGAAAGGAGAGACCCCAATGGGAATGGACGTCTACGGCAAGGCCCCGATCGGTGAGGACGGCGGCTACTTCCGTCGGAACGTGTGGGGCTGGCGCCCCCTCGCCGACTTCTGCCTCCAGTTCTGCCCGGAAGAGACCGCGGGCTGCGAATACTGGCACAGCAACGACGGCGATGGGCTCGACGCCGCGGGCGCGGCGGCCCTTGCGGCGAAGCTGCGCGCGCTGCTCGCGGACGGGACGGCGCACGCCTATGTCGCCATGCGCGACGCGGAGATCGCGCGCCTCCCGAACCGCGACTGCGAGCTCTGCGACGGGACCGGCGTCCGAACGGACGGAGTCGGGCAGAAGATGCGCCAGCCCGAGCGCATGATCTGCGCCGAGGACGGCTTCGAGCGGGACCACCCGCGCTTCGGCGAGAAAGGCTGGTGCAACGGCTGCAATGGCCGCGGATGGGTGCGCCCGATGGCCTGCAACTACAGCCTGGACGTCGCGGACATTATCGAGTTCGCAGGCTTCCTCGAGCAATGTGGCGGCTTCGAGATCTGCTGATGCCGCTCAGGGTCCATGTCCAGGGCAAACACGGCGCGGCGGTGCTCGATGGCGCCGCCGTCGTCGCCGTCGCACGACCGCTCACGCCGCACGAAGGTTGGCGGCTCAAGCTCTACCGCGGGTGTTGGACCCGGCCCGAGGCGCGCGCGCCGTCGCGCGTCACGGGGAAGCCCGATCCCCGCTTCCTCTACCTCGCAACCCGCGCAGACGCCCTCACGGAGCTGCGCGCCCTCGCGGCGACGGGCGCCGCGCTGAAAGGAGACCGCCGATGACCGTCTTCAACCCGCAGAACCCTTGGAGCGAGGAGCATCCCGAGTTCCAGCACACGCACTGGCGCTACGCGGTGCTGAACGGCGACACGCTCCGGGGCTACGTCGAGTGGGTGAACGCGATGCTGCTCAGCGAGGCTCATGCCGCCGGCGATCAGAGGGCCGCGCCGGCCCTTGACGCTGTCGACAGCGTGATCCCGATCAAGGGAGTGATCTCGTGACACATTCGCCTTGGGCCGCCCCCGCCGAGGACGCCGCGCCGCGCGACGACGCGGCCATCATCGCGGACCTCTCGATCAAGGTGGCGACGAAAGCCGTCGAGGAGGCGGCGCGCGCCGCCTCGGCCGCGGACGCCGAGCTGCGCATGCCGATCCTGTTCTATGCGCTCATCTCGGCGACGGCGCGCGTCGCGGCAGTCCTCAACCGCCTCCAGCCGGGCCGAGACCCGTCCTGGCCGGATGCGACGACCGAACGGCTGGAACAGTTCGTCAAGGTGGAGCTCGACCAGCGCAAGGACGCCCACGGGCTCGAAGAGACGATCCTCAAGATGCTGGACGGCAAGCTATGATGATCGCCTGGTTCGACGACCTCGACCTCGCCGAAGCCCACCGCGCGGCGCGCGGCGGATGGCTCTTCGACGTTGCGGACAGCGACATCGTCGTCTGGTTCGACGCCGCGCGCTTCACGCCCTCGGCGATCCTAGAGCACCCGGTCACGCAGGGGTTCGGCGGCGCGCTCCGCTGATCTCCCGGCCCGCTCAGAAGCAGCCTCGCCGGCGACGGCGGGGCTGCGCCTCCCAGCCCCTTCCTCAGAACGGCCGAGACATCGCGAGGATCGCGAACGACCCGACGACGAGCGCGACGGCGCCGCCGACGAAGCCGGCCCAGAACGTCGCGTCGGCGTACCAAGCCGGGTCGACGCAGGCGATCGGGTAGGTCACGTTCTCGATCTGCATGGCTTCCGCCTCCACATGCCGCTGCTCTTGGAGCGCGCCCTTCGCGCACCCGCCGCACGGCCAAATCCATGCCATATCATTGATTTCATGCCATTTTCTCTCCTATCATGGGATCACTGGATGAAAGGAGAGCCACCATGTCCACCCAAGTGCTGATCCCGCCCGAGCGCGCGAAGGAGCTGCGGCCCGACGACCGCGCCGCCTTCGACCGCGAGGGCGTCGTCGCCGACTGGCGCGCCATCGGGATCCGCGACCCCGAGGACCGCAGTCCGGCCTATCGCGCCTCGACGCTGGACCTCGTCGAAGTCTGCCGTATTCAGCGCGCCGTCTTCGAGCAGGCGCCCGACGACGACGACTACTGCGAGCCGCTCGAACGCATCGAATGGTGGCGCGTGCGCGCGCTGGGCGGCGCCGCGATGCCGGATGCCGAGGCCATTCAGAGCGCGTTCCACTGGACGCTCTCGTCGCAGGGGCATTGCGGCCACGAGCACGACTGCTGCGGCTGTCGGTTCTTCACGATGAGCCTCGCCTACCGCCTCCCCGCGGCCGCGGAGCGCCGCTTCGCAGCGGCCGAAGGCGAGCAGCTCTGGGTCACCCACACCGCCAGCGCGCGGAACTACTGAAAGGAGACGTGAACCATGCCCATGTTCCATGCCGTCGGCATTGACGAGACCGGGTGCGAGTTCGGCGCCGAGATCGAGGCCGCGAGCCGCGCCGACGCCTACGACGCGCTGCGAGAGCGCTACCCGGAGGCGAGGAGGTTCGAGCAGGTCGAGACGCTGGAGGAGAGCCGCGCGCGCGAGGCCGAGCTCTACCGCCACATCAGCCTCGGCGGCGACTACGACGAAGACGGCCGGCCCATCTTCCACGGGCCTGCCGAGTGGGACGACGAGGACGACCTCTGAGCCGCCCCACGACAGCGTTCACATGCGTGCGAGTATAGGAGAGAGCACATGGAACTGACCCCCAAGCGCTACCTGCAACTGAACGAATACTGGACCTGCGAGCCCTCCATTCTCGTCCAGGCCGATGCGATCACCCGCGTCCATCGGATGTCGGGCGATGAGGGATCATGGATCCAGTTGAGCACTGGCGAGTGGGTGCCGGTCCGGCAGAGCTTCGACTGGATGAAGGAGCTCCTGAGGGGCAAAGCGAAGCAAGGCACCGAGCCGGACTACCGGACGTTCGGCGAGCGGCCCACGCCCATGCCGCCGTCCGGCTTCCCCGGCCCGAGCCATCCGTTCCCGCCGGGCCGCGGCGAGTAACGGAGACGCCGGCGCGCGGCGAACGGCGCCGCCGCCGGCTGCTCCCCATCGAACGACCCGAGGCCCTGCGGAGACGCGGGGCCTCGGCGTTTCGTTATGTCGGATTTCAACGCCTTATGATTGAACAGATGTAGCTTTTCAACTACAATTCTTGGACTGGATGAAAGGAGACCACGCGTATGTCTGATATTGCTGTCCGCGACGAGAACGGGCTACGGGAGGCCACCGTCTACTACACGGTGATCTCCGAGCCGCGCCGCCAGGCCCTGAACGGGCCGGAAGGCGACTGGTCGAAATGGGGCTGGTCCCGCGCCTTCGCGGAACTGACCACCGTCGGAAGCCGGAGCATCGAAGAAGAAGCGCGCCTCGTCGAGGACGCCATCGCGCTCGACCTCTACGAGCCCGCGGCGCGCATGAAGGCGCGCGGGGCCGAGGGCGTCTTCTGCGAGCTCCAGAACCTCACGCACGGCGGCTGGGCCGCGAAGCGCTGGATCACGCCCCTCACGAGCTTCACGCGCTCCATGAGCGTCGGCGACGTCATCGTGTGGGACGACGGCCAGGCCGAGCTCTGCCGCCGTGTCGGCTTCGCGGACCTCGGCAAGACCGTCCGCATCCGGTTCCTCGAGCGCCTCCCGGCCTGACGGATGGCGCGGGACGCATCGTGAGACGAGACGCGACCGGCCTGTTGGGGACAGGTCGGCGCTGGGCGCGGGGGAGTTTCCTCCTTTCCTCGCCCGCGTCCGCGGGGGGCGGTGATCCAGCACCGCCCCTCGCCCCCGCTGCTGAAAGGAGAAAGCCGTGACAGCCAACACCCTACCCGTCTCAGATCTCCGCGAGGGCGACCTGGTCGACCTTGAGGGCGACCCGTTCGCGGACCCGCGGCGGGACCGCATCGCGTTCGCCACGGAGTACCAGACCGTCGAGGCCGTCGTGCGCGAGACCGCGCGCTGCGTCGCCGTCTACATCCTCGACGTCGATTGCTTCGGCTTTCCGCCCGGGCATCACGTCCGCGTCGCCTCGCGGCGCGCATAGAGGCTCGGCCATGATCCTCGCAATCTCCCTGATCTTCCTGCTCCTCGTCGCCGGGCAGCTCGCGCTGGCGATCGCGGTCGCAGTCGGCGCCGTCGCCGTGTGGATCTACATCGAGGGCACGTCGCAATGACCTTCATCGTGACCGAGGGGCGCCGCCCGCTCTCCATCGTCGAGCAGCACACGGGGCAGCGCGCGCCGTTCCACGTCTTCTACACGCATGTCGGATCGCCGGCCTGGGACGCGATCTGGGCCGACACGCCGGAGGAGGCCGCGGAGAAGCTCGTCGCCTTCTGCAAGGAGCTCGGCATGACCGGCGTCGTCGTCACCCGCGTCCACAGGGTCACGCCCGACTCCTGACGCTCCGGTGCGGGCCGTCGCGGCGGCCCCATCCCGAGCGCCAGTGCTCGATGCTGAAAGGAGAAACCCCGTGAGAGAGCAGATCGACGTCTGGCTCCGCGTCTCGCTGTCGGCCCCGGCCGAACACGACCGCGAACGCCAGCACGACACGGCCTACAAGCTCGCGTCGCAGAGCCTCTACGACCGCGAAGGCTGGGACTACCACGTCGAGCGTATCGAGGACGCCGGCTTCGTGGCCGAAGCGGAGATCCGCGACGACGTCCCGCGGAGCATCATCGTGACCGCCAGGGAGCGCGAGACGCTGCGCGGCGCGCTCGCCCTCCTGCGCTCCGCCGGCAACCTCTACGAGGCGGTGGGCGCCGCCGCGCTGATCGACAAGCTGGGCGAGGGCGAGGGATGAACGCTCACACCGAGCTGATCCCCGGCATGAATGTCGAGCGCCTCGTCAAGGAGCGCGACGACTGCCTCGCCGGGATGCGCCAGGTCGCGAACGACCTTGACCGCGCCTACACCGAGGCCGAAGCCATCGCCGAGGCCACCCGCCGCGTCACCGGCGGCGACCGCTTCTACATGAGTGGGAGCCGCGCCGGCGAGGACCACGGAGACCGGCTGTTTCGCAACCGCTTCGACGCCGAGAAGGCCGTCGAGGCGTTCAGGAAACAGCTCGACGCGGACATCTGGACCCACCTGATGCGCCGCATGCGCCTCAAGGAGCTGATGGACCGCAAGGAGCGCGAGGAACTCGAACGCTCCCTGCAGGCCGACGTGCCGGAGATCACCGTCGACAACGTGCGCGCCACGTTCCAGCGCCTCGTGGGCGAGGCCGACCTGATCTTCCAGCGCGGCCTCGCGCGCGCCTTCAGCGACCTCGACCGCCGCTTCCGCAGCCACGACGCCTTCAAGCTCGGGAGCCGCATCATCCTCACCTACGTCTTCGACGAGTGGGGCCACATGCGCTGGGGCGGAACCCGCGACACGCTCTACGACGTCGACCGCACCTTCGCTGTCCTCGACGGCCGACCGGAGCGCGCAGGGGTGAGCCTGATGGCCCTCGAAGCGAGCCGGCGCAGCCAGAAGCGCGGGATCATGGAGCCGTTCCAGTCCGAGACCGTGACCGACTACTTCACGATCCGCGGGTTCAAGAACGGCAACGCCCACCTCTGGTTCCGCCGCGAAGATCTCGTCGAGAAGGCCAACAAGCTCCTCGCCGAATACTATGGCGAGGTGCTGCCGGACGCGGCCCCAAAGGACGACGGCGCTGGGCTGTTCTCGACGTCCCTCGTGCGCGACCTGCAGTTCTACCCCACGCCCGAGGCCACGGTGAGCGACGTCCTGCGCGACGTCTTCCCTCCGAACGGCGCCCGCGTCCTCGAGCCGAGCGCCGGGACCGGGGCCTTGGTCAAGGGGCTGCTCAGGAAGGAGAGCGTCGCGCACCTGACGGCGATCGAAGTCCACCCGGACCGCGTCGCGCGGCTACGGGACATCGTCGACCACCGCCTCGAGATCCGCGAGGCCAACTTCCTGCAATGCGCGCCATCGGAGGAGTTCGACCTCCTCGTGATGAACCCGCCCTTCTACGGCACGCACTGGATGGATCACGTCCGACACGCCTTCGCCTTCCTCAAGCCGGGCGGCAGGCTTGTCTCCATCCTCCCGGCGAGCGCCGAGCTCAAGGAAGACGCCAAGCACCTGTCGTTCCGGCGCTGGGCGGAGCAGCAAGCCCGGTCGTGGCGGCGCATGTGGCGCGATCTGCCCTCCGAATCCTTCGCCGAGAGCGGCACGCGCATCAACACGGTCCTGCTGGACATTGAAAGGAGAGCGACGCCATGACCGAGTTCACCGCCGAGCAATATCGCGACCCCGACAGCGGGCGAAGCCGCTGGGCCGTGCTCTGCCGCACCAGCCGCGTGTTCTACTTCCCGCGCCGCTATGGCCTGCGCGCCGCGCAAGCGCTAGCACGGCGGCTGAACCGGGAGGCGAGCGATGCGGGAAACTGACCGCGCCGCGCCGGGCATCACCGGCGGTCGCATCGAAAAGGGTGGCGTCAATCGAGAGTCGGCACTGACCCACAGGCCGCCGCCGCCCTCGCCGACGAAGCCGAAGCCGCGGGAGACCGCCCCTCACCGCGGCGAGCAGGAGCTTCGCTCCGGCGTCTGGTGGGAGGGGTTCGGCGCGGGCTTCGTGATAGGCGGCGTGATCTGCATGTGGATCGGTGCGCTCTTGGCGGAGGGCATCTTGTCATGAGCCGGACAGTGATCGGCAACATCGCTCGCGGGGAAGAGCGATGACGTGGGTCCTCGTGAGCGTCGGCGAGGACGCGCCGTTCTGCGCCGAGCTGCACGCCATGCTCCGCGACGACGACGGCCTCCGCGAGGAGAGCGCCGCGATCCACGCCGCGCTCGCCGCAGGCTGCGCCTACCGTGGCGGCGGCGGCGCCCAGCCGGAGTTCGAGATCCGCGCCTCGCGCTTCGACCCGACCGACGGCAGCCACGCGCTCGCGGACCGGCTCGGAGACTGGCTCGTGCTCCAGGGCCTCAGCGACGCCGGCGGCGACGTTGCGGACGAAGCGCGGCTGGGCCCGGAGGAGCGCGCCTGGCTGCGCGACTACCGCGCCGCATACCGCGCCGCACGCGCCCTGGAAGGGACCGAGTAACGCCTCCTCCGGGCGCGGCGCGCCTGCGCCCGGGGCTCAGTGAAATCGACGGCAGAAACCCGTCAAGACATTGATTTCACGCGGCTTTCTTGGGATCATGGGACACTTGGATGAAAGGAGAGTTCCATGAACCGCATGAAAGTCGCTGAGAAGATCGCCAAGCTGCGGGCGATGACTCAGGAGAATGGCGCGTCCGAGCAGGAGGCTCTGACCGCCGCCGAGCGCGCCGCCGCTCTCGCCGCCCAGTTCGAGATCGAGGAGGCCGAGATCGCGGCCCTCGCCGCGGACAAGGGCTTCAGCTTCGACATTGGGAAGCGCGAGGCGGCGACGCAGCAGAGCACGCGCGGCAAGGCCCGGAACCCGGCGCCCCACCACGCGACCGAGTGCGCGATGAACATCGCGCGGCTGTTCTCCTGCAAGGTGGTGCTGTGCCGGGGCGCGACGCCCACGCTCGAGTTCTGGGGGCACGGACCGGACGCCGAGCTCGCCACCTACCTCTTCGGGGTCGTGAAGGGCGCGATGGACCGGGAGTTCGAGACCTTCCGAAAGGGCCGCTACGGCGCGTCGAAGCGCAACTTCCAGCTCGGGATGGCCGCCCGCGTGAACGGTCGGCTGCGCGAGATGATCCGCGCGCGCGAGGAGGCGGTGCGGCGGAACCCCGGCAACCTCCCCGCCCTGGTTCAGGAGAAGGAGGCCGCCGCGGAGCGCGCGCTCGCCGAGGCCTACGGCAAGCTGCGGAGCAGCCGGTCGTCGCGGAAGATCAACTACGGCGCGGACTCGTTCACCGCCGGGATGCGCGCCGGCGACAACGTCCACCTCGGCACGGCGATGGGCGCCGACCGGGCCGCGGGCACCATCTCGGGCTGATTGTCCACGGACGATCCTCAAACACCCGCGATCCGGGGCAGTCGATGCCCCAGATCGCGGGGCATTAACGCGTGAGGTGAAACAATGCCGCTCTACCCACCCGACGACCCGTTCGCATCGCCGCGCGACGCGACGGACTACGAGGCCGCGCAGTCGGGCGAGGCCCAGCGCCGCGAGATCGAGGCGACCGCCTGGTTCAACGCCCGCATGGAGGAGCTCGACCGGAAGCTCCAGCGCGGCGAGCTGACCGCGGCCCAGCACGCCGACGCTGTCTGGAAGGCGTGCGACGAGGCGCACGATCGTCTCGACGGGATCGGGTGATGCTCGCCAATCCCGTCTCCGACCCTCTGAGGACCGCGGAGACGGCGTTCTCGACGGGATGGACGATCACCCATCCCGCGCCGGAACCCCCGCCACACGGGCGTCTCCGAGGGACGACAGGGCCCTCAGAGCATCCCTCCGACGGACCCTTACCCGGCGTTCACCGCGCTGGGCGCAGCCTCGGGGTGCTCCGACCGGCGCCGCAGCATCGGCGTCGCTCCGAGCGCCACAGTGGCCTCGACGATGAAAGGACAGCCCATGCAACGTCTCTCACTCGCTGCCCCGGTCGCGATCGCGGCGGCCGCGTTCGCCGCCAGCGCCGCCGCCGACAGTCCCGAACCCCCTGTGATCGCCGAGCAGGAGTTCGGCCGCTGGACCTATCAGGCGCGCGCGGTGCCGGGAGAGCCGACTCTCTGCGTCGCCGCAACTCAGGACGAGCACGCCGACACCTTCGTCTTCACAATGACCGGGCTCATGCTGGACGGGGTGAGCGTGCAGTCGGTGGTGACCAATGCCTCGGATGTGCCGCTGGAGGCCGAGCCCGTCATGGTGTTCGGCGGCTACGATCAGCCGGTGGCTCCTGTCAGGGTTAAGCGCGACGGTGGTCGTATGGCCGTCACCTGGGAGCAGGACGCCGCGCTGCGGATCCTCGTTCTGATCGGAGAAGGCTTCGAGCCGAGGCTCGTCGTGCCAGGGATCGCCGAGTGGCACATCAACACCATTGGCGCGCGGCGCGCGCTCAAGGCCCAGTGGACCTGCAACCTCGTCCACAACCAGCCGGCTCAGTGAGGCGCACATGGACGATTTCAGCAAGATGACGCTCTCCGAAGCCGAGATGGCCGAGGTCCGCGCAGCCGACTTGGAGGCGAAGAGCGACGCAGAGCTTGACGCCCTTCTGCGCCCGGAAGCCGCCGCGGAAAGCGGCATCATCTTCTTCGCCGCACGGTCGGAGGTCGCTCGTCGGCTGGCTGCGAAACGTAAGGAAGAGCGTCGCCGCGTGATGGCGCGGAAGAAGATAGACGAGCGGGTCAACGACCGCCTCTCGCAGCCCATCTGCGCTGGGCTCACCGCTGAGGAGCGCGAATGGCTCCGCGGATCCGCAGATCGGTGCGCAGAGAACGGCTTCGTCTGCGATCTCACGGGCGAGCCGTTCGACTGCGATTTCGAGGAGGGCGAGTACGTCGATGCTGACGGCAAAACGAGGGGCCGGGCCGGTCGCCGCCATCTCGGCCCGTCGCCCGATCGGATCAACTCTGAGCTCGGCTATGTTCCTGGCAACGTCCAGTGGGTGTGCTGGTGGGTCAATCGCGCGAAGGGACAGATGTCCAATGAGACCTTCCTCTCGCTGCTGGATCGGTACGTCGCGCGGCGGAACAGGTGATCGTGACCGGCTGTGGACCAGCGCCCAGCGCCGCGGCGCGGAACCAATCTGCTATCCGTCCTGGGTGCTATGCGGCGCGAAGCGCCGCATCGAAATTTTGTGGCTCCCGCCCGAATAAATCGACAGTCCAGACCGCGAAAACTGAGTGATTTACTTGGAAATCGGCGCGGTATCCGATACATTCACAATAGGTCGCCGGGAAATGGCCCGGGACCTGTCTTGAAAGGAGACTCGCATGTCTACCATCGACCTCACCCTCACCCGTGGCCGCGCGCACGCGATGGTGTCCTGCCTGAACCTGTCGGAGATCGACCACGGGCACGGGCATGTCCGCGTCAAGCGGGTGCTCGAGACGGGCATCGCGAAGCCGGGCAAGAAGGCTGTGACCTTCCCGATCCCGGCCGAGCGAGCGCGCGACCTCGCCGAGAAGCTCGCCGAGGGCATCGACACCTTCGTGTTCGACGCCGGTCAGACGCGCGGATCGGCGATGAAGGCGCTCAACGCCCTCTGCGTCGCCGCCGGGATCGACGAGGCGTCCCTGCGCCCCGAGACCGACGCGACCGAGGACGCCGAGGACGCGGCGGAGGAGTTCGGGGTCGATGCCGAGCGCGCCCTCGCGGGCGAGGCGACCGACGAGGACGCCGAACCGGCGCACTGACGGGCACGCTCCTCGGAAGGGGCCGGGTGACCGGCCCCTTCCTTCACGTCGTTGCTTCAGCGGACGCCGCGCCGCGGAGGTTGACGCAGGGCCGCGAAGGTCAGGCGGCGCCGCGAACGCAAGGCGGCGCGGCGAAGGTGTAGGCGCGGCGCGTGTGTCGAGGAGGGCCGGTTATGGCCGAAGTCGTGAGCTGCTCCAACGCGATGAGAGCGGGGCGCGTGGATGTCTGGTGCGGGATGCTGAACGTCCCATCGGGAGACTCCGTCTGGCGGTTCCTGTTCGGTCAGAACATGGGCCCGGAATGGGTTCGGCGCGTTGGGATCGTGGAGAACGAGGCGAGCCGCCACCGCGGCAAGATGGTCGCCGGCGCGGCGCTCGGCGCGGTGACCTTCGGCGTCCTCGGGGCTGTCGGAGGCGCGGCCCTCATGGGCTCGAAGAAGCATTGCGCCCGGTTCATGGTCGAACTCGTGAACAACGAGGTGTTCGTGATCGAGACCCGCGACCGCAAGGAGATCGAGAAGCTGGTAGCGTTCGCCGGCGCGGTCGCCGAGCATTGGGCCAGGGAGGCGCGACGCAAGCACCGGGCCGAGAAGCGCGAGGCGCGGCGCGCGGCGCGTCGAGAGCAACGAGCCGCCCGCCGGGCCTGAGCCTGCCGCCGCTGGGCAATATCGCTCCTCAGGCGGGGCAATATCGTTCCACGATGAGCACAGCCAGGTGAAGCCGCCCGCCGCGCCCGCCGCCGCCGCTGTTCGCCGCCGCCGCCGCCGCCGTCCGCCGTTGTCGTTGCCGCCGGTTGCCGCAGCCGCAGCCGTTGTCCGCCGCCGCCGCCGTCGCCGTCGCCCGCCGACGCCGTCGTCGCCCGCCGCTGCGGTGGTCGCCGTCGCTCCGGGCTCAGTTAACCTTAACGGGTCGGTTAGGGTTAACGCGGAGTTTACCTTAACGGGCTGCCGCCCGTCGCGCCCATCGCCCGCGGCCCGTCTGCCGTGGGGTGGATCGCCGGTCGCCGCCGCCCGCCGCGCCCATCGCCCGCGGCCCGTCTGCCGTGGGGTGGATCGCCGGTCGCCGCCGCTCGCCGCGCCCATCGCCCGCGGCTCGTCTGCCGCGGCGCGGATCGCCAGCCGCCGCCGCTCGCCGCGCCCATCGCCCGCGGCCCGTCTGCCGCGGCGTGGATCGCCAGCCGCCGCCGGTCGCCGCGCCCATCGCCTGCGGTTCGTCTGCCGCGGCGCGGATCGCCAGCCGCCGCCGCTCGCCGCGCCCATCGCCCGCGGCCCGTCTGCCGCGGCGTGGATCGCGAGAGCTGCGATCCGACCTCCACGATGGTCTGTAGGCCCCCGTCCGCCCGAAACGCCCTGGGAGGCTCGAGGACGGGCGCCGCCTGCCGCCCTTCCGACCATACCGGCCACCCGAGTCACGGCCCCTCACGCGCAGTCTCCGAGGTAGGTTTCTCTGCAACAGGCGCAATTGATCGGTGGCCTATTATATAGAGGTTGTCGCCCACTTCGGAGGCGCTGCAAGAAATCGACAGTATTAAGCAATCAATCGACAGTCGTGGCATAGACGAATCGAGCGGTAATCCCTATTTTTCGATCATGGACGGGACGAACTGGATGCCCCGGCCAAAGGCCGCCCATGGTGGGCGGCCCATCTTGAAAGGAAACTGCCATGTCGACGATCGAACTCAAGCTGTCCCGCGGCCGCGCCAACGCGATGGTCACCGCCCTCGACCTCTCCGAGATTGACTCGGGCTGGGGCAACGTCAGCGTGAAGGGCGCGCTGCAGCGCGCGGTGACGGCGCCGGGCAAGAAGCCGGTGACCTTCAAGCTGCCGGCGGAGCGGGTGCAGGACCTCGCGGAGAAGCTGCTGGACGGGATCGACAACCACGCGTTCGATGCCGGCCAGACGCGGGGCTCGGCGATGCGGGCGCTGACGGCGCTCTGCAAGGTCGCCGGGATCGACGAAGATGAGCTGCGGGCCGCCGCGGTCGACGACGGCGACGAGCCCGAGAGCGAGCAGCCCGAGAGCGAGCAGCCCGAGGGCGAGCAGTCCGAGACCGAGTGAGCCGAGACCCGGCCGGGGCGCAGCCCCGGCCGGACCCCGCTGAAAGGAGAAAGCGATGTCTGTCCGTGTTGAGTTGTTCAAGCGCGCGCGCCGGCGGGCGGCGCAGTCCCGGGCCATGTGGAAGGGCGCGGCGAAGTTGTATCGGCGCGGCGCCATCTCCTTCGCGCGCTACGACTCGCTGTATCGCGTGATGGTCGTCGAGCAGAGCATGGTCGAGCGGTATCGCGCGGACCTGCCGTTCTGGCGCCGCATGTTCGTGTAAGCCCGCCACCCTGAGATCCGCGAGAGACGCCCTGCCGGCCAGCGCCGGCGGGGCGTTTCTGCGTCGTGGCCCCGACGGCTGGATCTCGCGCCGCGCGCCAGGGCCGGCGCGAGGCCACCGCTCGAGAAAGGCCCGAGGAGGCCAGCCGCCCAGCGCCCCTCCGACCATACCCGGCGGCCCGCCATGGCCCCGTCCCGGCCATCTGAGGCCGGTAGTAAATTGCCCGTAAGGTATTGAAAAGGGTAGTCTTTTACTTGGCCGTCGCCTTGGAACGGCAAGTTGCTGAGACTACCTGAAAAGTAGCTGTGGGACTGGACCCCACGGCTTGTTGAAAGGAGACTGTCATGAAAGACCAGAAC
>AACY020557258.1_pt1 | contig 13037 bp, 17 predicted proteins | sample 267378 | NCBI WGS metagenome assembly AACY02 (sample SAMN02954345, study PRJNA13694) | marine metagenome | biome: aquatic; feature: ocean; material: water; isolation source: isolated as part of a large dataset composed predominantly from surface... | reverse complement strand
GAGGATTTAAACGCCCGTGTTGATTATATATTAGTTGATATGCAGGTAAAAAATAATGGTGGTCCGTCAATAATTAGAGAGTTAAAAAGGCAAAAAATAACAAAAAATATACCAATTGCCTTAATTGCTGATAGAGAAGCTGATGAATTCCAGGCAAATAGAGTGGGTGCCGATTTTTTTGCGGTAAAACCCTTGTCAAAAAGTAAATTAAATAATTTCTTTAATAAAGAATAAAAATCCTCTAGAATCATATACAAATTGAGTATTAATTTTGACTTCGTTTTATATATAGTATTTTTTCTCTGTTTAATTCTATCTGGCATGTTGTCTGGCTCTGAAACAGCTATAACTTCTATACCCAAGCAAAAAGTTCATCAACTAGATGACACAAGAAAAAACAATAGAATTAAGCGAGCAAAAGAAAATATTGAAAAGACTATAGGCGGAATTCTTGTTGGAAATAATTTTGTAAATATATTAATGGCGTCTGTTGCAACTTTGATTTTTGTTAGAAGATTTGGAGAAAGTGCTGGAAGTGCAATAGCAACTATATTTACAACAGTAATTGTTTTGATATTTGGTGACATAACTCCCAAGACATTGGCAACAAAACTTCCAATAGTGTTTTTATCTAGAACTACGTTTTTAGTAGAGTTGCTATCAAAAGTTTTTGCACCTTTTACTGAACTTATAACAAAGATAATAATGAAATTTGTTAAAACTTCTGATGAAGATGATGCAGAGGTAACTGAAGCTGACATACAAGCATTGACTGCTCTTGGAGAAATTGAAGGTCAGATATTACCTGCTGAACGAGAGATCATTGACTCATTACTTGACTTCTCAGACAGGCCAATAAAAGAAATAATGACTCCTAGAGTAGATGTATTATTTTTGTCGCATCCAATAAATATTGTAGACGTAAAAGCGTTGGTTAATGATAAAAGAATATCAAGAATGCCTGTCTCGAAGTCAAAATCTTTAGATGATACATTTGGCATTGTATATGTAAAAGATTTATTTAATTTAGATAATGATGCAACTTCTGTAGAAGTAGAAAACTTAGTAAAAGATGCAATATATCTGCCAGAATATACAACTGTTCTATCAGCACTAAATATACTTAGAGAAAATCAAGCAAGTTTTGCATGTGTAATTGACGAGAATGGTGGAATTGAGGGAGTAATAACAATAAAAGATGTTCTCTCAGAGTTTGTTGGTGATTTACCTGATGAGCACGATGAAAGATTTAAAGGTATTAAAAGACTTGGACCTGGACAATGGGTCGTTGAAGGAAAAACAGATATAGATGATTTCGAAGAGTTCTTTGGTTTAGAATCACAAGAATCAGATGTTGCTACAGTCGGAGGTTTATATTTAAGTAATTCTGAAAAGCTTCCATCTGTAAATGAGAAAATTACCGTGCATGGTCTCGAAATTACTGTATTAAAAGTAGACAATAGAAGAATTGATTCATTAGTAGTAAAAAAGATCTCTAAGATAAATTAATGAAACCTCTGGTACTAGCTTTGTATATATTATTTTTTTATGTAAAGGGTAAGTCTCAAAACTTCATTATTTCTGGTCACCAAAACTCTGTATAAAATATGAAACAAATTTTCGATATACATTTATTAAAAAATGCAGTTTATGAATCAGCATCAATTATTAAAGACTTAAGGGAAGAAGTAGAGATATTTTCAAAAAAACATGAAGTTGATTTAGTGACAGAAGCTGATTTTAGATCAGAAGAAATATTGATAAATGCTATTAAAAAAGAATTTCCAAATGACGGAATTATATCTGAGGAGTCAGAAATAATTAATCCAAAATCAGAGAGATTTTGGGTAATTGATCCATTAGATGGAACTGTGAATTATGTAAACAACATTCCTCAGGTAGCAATTACATTAATGCTTTTAGAAGATGATTCACCTACGCAAGCGTATGTTTTTGATATTTACAATAATATTTTGTATGAGGGATATAAAGATAACGGTGCATTTAAAAATAGTAAAAAACTAGAGGTTTTAAAAACCACTTCAATGAAGGAAGCAATTGTTGCAACTGGTTTTCCATATGACAGAGTCCAACGCTCTGAACAATATATCCCAACTTTTGAAGCAGTATTAAAATCTTGTGGTGGAATTAGAAGGTTTGGCAGTGCAGCATTAGATGTTTGTTGGATAGCGGATAATAAATTTGATGCTTATTTCGAATTTTTTCTGAAGCCATGGGATACACTGGGTGCAAGCTTAATTTTGAAAGAAGCGGGCGGCAAAGTAGTGGATGAAAGTGGTCGCTTCCCATCTACAAAGTCAAATTTATTAGTAGCATCTAATTCTGAAATTCATGATGAGTTTAAAAATATAGTTTTTTCGAATATAAATGATGAATTAAAGGGTCGTTTATAATCTAAAAGGAGAAGATACTAAATGAAGAATAAGTTAATAAGCATTTTCATTGTTGCTTTTTTTTCAGGTGCAACATTAAATGTATTGTTTTCTATTGTTGATAATACAATTTTAAGAAATCAAGATTTTCAAATAAGTGATTGGGAATTTAGTAATTATATAGTTTTTTTTACATCAATAATTCTTGTATATGTATGGATTAAGCGAAATAAAGATCAATAAATTATAAAAACATTAAATCTTAAGAAAATTAAAATAGATACCGTTTTTGGTATTGTTGTCATTAGAACAGATAAAGATATTCCCTAATTAAATTATTTCAAAAACTTTGAGCAGCTCAAATTTTTCTGGAAAGTTGTCAAAATCTTCTTTCGACTTATGAGCTTCAGTTTGCCAATCTGTTAATTCTTTAACAAGTATTTCTTCATCTAAACCATTTACTTTTACAGTGATTTGAGCATTTTGTGGGGCAGCCATAGTCATTATATTTGTCATGCTTTTACCATTCGCAACTTTACCATCAAAAAAGATTTCGATATCACTTTCAAATTTGTTACACAACTGAACAAATTTAGCACCAGGTCGTGTGTGTAAACCTGGATATATTAATATTTTAAATTTTTTCTCTATTGCCATGATTAACTATATTAGCCATTATTCAAAAAATTTTTAAATATTAATAATCAATTTATCATTGTCTTAGACCTTTTATAATTTACATATGAAAAATTTAATGTACATTCTTTTGGGAGCTGGTTTTTTAGCGATTATATCTTCGAGTGCATCTGGTTTTTTGACAACCGAAACAAGCAATACATTGGATAATTTATATGAAGAAACTTTTTACATTGATCCAGAAAATATTGAGGTTATAGATAAGTCTGTTGTGATAATGCTTTCACAGCAGAATAAAAACAACGCTGAAAAAAAAGTAAATGATTGTCTTAATTATTACAAAAAAGTCTATGAAGATTTAGACATAACCTGTAATTTGGTTGTTAAAGAGAATGTAGCTCTTAATACTTCTTGTGTCCATAAGTCGGGTTACTATGTAAAGGAAGAAACCCAAGAATATTTAAAAATTGTTAGTTATAACAATTGTTGATTAATCGAATATCGAACCTAAAAGACTATCTTCTTCAGTTTCTATTTCAGCTAATGTATCACCAACATTTACTAAATCTCCCTCTTCACAAAGCAGGTCTGTAATTTCTCCTGAATAAGGTGATTCTAGATCCATATCGACTTTGTCTGTAGAAATTTCACATATAGTGGCACCCTTTTCAATTTTTGAACCAATGCTTACTTTCCAACTTAGTATTTCGGCTTCAGTCATTTGATCAGACATTGCCGGTAATTGTATATTTTCTTTTGCCATATATATATTTATAACATACTTTTGACTGCATTAGTAATATCTTCAACTTGAGGAATGACATTTAATTCAAGATGTTTTGCAGAGGGCATGGGTGAATGTAATCCTGAAACTAGCTTTGGAGCAATTTCAAGTTCTTGAAATAATTCGCTTTCAACAATTTTTGAAATTACGGTCGTTCCAACGGAACTATTTGAAGGTGCCTCTTGGCAAACCAAAAGTTTTTTTGTTTTTTTAAGTGAAGTCTTAATAGTGTCGTAATCTATTGGTGAAACAGTCTGAAGATCTATTAATTCAATTGAATAATTTTGTAATTCCTCAGCAGCTATGGCTTCTTTTGCGACATTTACCATGTTTGAATAGGAAACAATTGTTATGTCTTTTCCTTCACTAGCTATATTAGCTTTACCCAGCATGCTTGGTTCTTTAGGAATATCATTAAGTTCTAAGTTATCTTTGATTTTATAAATTAACTTATGTTCCATAAAAATGATTGGATTAGGATCCACAAAAGAATGTAGCAATAGATCATAAGCATTCTGAGGATTTGAAGGGGTGACTACTTTTAATCCTGGAACATGGCAAAACCATGATTCAAGTGACTGGCTGTGTTGTGCTGCTGCTCCTGTTCCTGCTCCGCTAGCACCTCTGACAATTATTGGAACATTTACCGAGCCTCCATACATGAAGTGAAGCTTTGCAGCTTGATTAACAATGGGATCCATAGCATTTACGATAAAATCACTAAATTGCATTTCAACGATAGGCTTTCCTCCTGTCATTGATGCTCCAACAGCTAACCCTGCAATTGCATCTTCAGAAATTGGTGTGTCTTTAATTCTGTCTTCTCCAAATTGAGCTAAGAGTCCATCAGTAACTCCGAAGGCGCCTCCGTAAATTCCAATGTCTTCACCAGCAATAAAAGCTGTGGGGTTTTGTTCCAATATTAAACTAAGAGCTTTGTTTAATGCCTGTCCAGTTGTCAACTCAAGCATACGAATCTTCTTCTAAATCTGTGATAGGGCTGAGTGGAGAATCTAATGCCTGCTTTACAGATTTTCTGATTAGATCCTTGATATCCATATCAATATCTTTTAGTTGATTTTCGGTAATTCCTGATTCAATTAATTTTCCAATATATCTTTTAATAGGGTCTTTTTCTTCTTTCCAATATTCAATTTCATCACTTGTTCTATACAGGTTTCTATCAGATTTTGAATGTCCCCTGTAACGATATGTAACTGCCTCAATAAATTTTGGGCCTCCAGATGATAAAATTTTATTCTTAAAATTTAAAACATTTTCATAAACAGCCTCAACATCATTGCCATCAATTTGAATGCTTTCTATTCCATAAGAAGTTCCTCTGGACGCAATTGAGTCCCCTGCAACTGCTTTATCAGTAGCCATTGACATTCCATATTGATTGTTTTCACATAGAAATAACACTGGAAGATTCCAAAGCGATGCTAAATTTAAAGCTTCGTGAAATGAGCCTTCATTTACCGCTCCATCTCCAAAGAAACAAAGAATTATATTTTCTTTTTTTTGCATTTGGAATGATAAAGCTGCCCCAACTGAAATTGTTAAGCTACCAGCAACAATTCCATTGGCACCAAGATTACCGTTTGACAAATCAGCAATATGCATTGATCCTCCACGACCTCTACAATATCCGTCTTCTCTGCCAAGTAACTCTGCAAACATTTTGTAAGGCTCTGCTCCTTTTGCAAGACAATGTCCATGACCTCTATGAGTTGAAGTAATTAAGTCGTCTTTTTGAAGAGCTAAACATGCGCCTGCTGCTGTTGCTTCTTGACCAATAGATAAATGCATAGTTCCATGTAGCAAGCCTCTTGAAAACATTTCTTCTAGTGCTTCTTCAAACAGCCTGATAAGCATCATCATACGATGAAGTTCTAATTGAGTGCTTGAATCAAGTGTCATTAAAAACTATTTAACTAGATTCTTGAAGTTTTCTTAAACTATTAATTAAATTTTCTGGAAGATCAACTGAATCTTTTGTTATAGGTTCGCCTTTTTTTATCTCTTTTACAACAGTTGCGCCTTCTAATAACCCAAGTGGAATTAAGTTGTCTGTATTTGCAACAGGATAAGTTACGCCATATGTGGCAAACCCACCAATACCATCAATTTTTTCACCTTTTTTTAATTCTTTTTTTGCATGACCAATAACTTCTGCAATCCATGATTTTGGTTGTAATCCAGGTTCATTATTTATAATGGCCATCCCAATACTTCTAGGTGCTTCAATAGAAGCTAGGTGGTAAGGCCTGTAAAGAGTGTAATATGGACCTTCACCCATAGACAAATACTCCATTTCTTCAATAACAGTCGGGTTATCTGATTTTACAATTGAAAATACACCGGGTGCTGGACCAAATGCATAGTCAACTCTTCCAGATTGACTTAAAACACCACCATCAACTTCAGGAATAAGAACTTTGTTTAAATCTGATACCGAACTTACTGGTCCATTCATACCAATTTTGTCAGGAGGTAGATTAATCGCATTTGCTAAAGCCGTCATTTCTATCATAGTTTTTGAACCATCTTCAAAGCTTGCAAGCATTTTTGGATTCATATTTTTTTTAGTAGCTTTTTCTAGACAAGTATCAGGATTAGCAGTTTGATCCAGTGGGTTATTTTTTCCTTTTCCTACACACACTATCTCAAAACCTAAATCCACTGAAAAGTCATATAGTTCTTTACATGCAACTGGTTCATCACCATTTGCAACACTATAGACTACCTTGTTGTTCTTTGCTTTATTTGCAAGGTACATTCCTATTGTGACATCTGTTTCTACATTTAACATAAGTATATGTTTTTGTGCTTCAATGCAAGCATCAGCAACCTCAGCACCAACCCATGGGACTCCAGTTGCTTCAAATACAATATCTATAGGTAGTTCTGCGAGGGCAGATGCATTATCTACTACTCCGCCTTGTCCATTTTCGATAGACTTTGATGCCTCTTTATTATGTTTTACATATTCAATTCCAGCAAGATTTAATGCATTTTCAGCTCTTCCGATATCTATATCAGCACAGGCTACAAGACTCATACCTGGTATTTTCCCAATTTGAGCAGCAAGACCTGAACCCATCTGCCCAGCACCAGCCAATCCAACTCTAACTGGTCTCCCTAATTCTTTTTCTCGAGCAATTAATAATTCTGTATAGTTCAATTGTTTATCCTTAAAGTATCACCGATTTTAATATTTGGTTTATTGTCAAAAGTACATTTGACATCGCCAAGCTGTGCTTCTTCGTTTGAAGAGTCGAGTTTTAAAACTAAGTGACCTAAATTTTTAAAGTTTTCATTAGCTACAGGTCCTACAGAGACTACTTCCAGATTGGCGTCTGAAAGTTTTATTTTTGTCCCTATTACAATCTCACCAGAGATTTGCTGTAGTTTATGTATTACCGCAAAATCTTGGAGTTCCTCTGGAGCATTGTCTCCAAAAAAAACTACAATTCCTTCATCCAGAAATAAATTAGCTTGTTCGCCTATGCTTACTATTTCTGAAGAATAAATTTGCATTAAGCTTCAGTAACTTGATCCTCAGAAACTCCAGAAACAAAGTTCTCTTCTTTAATAAATTGGGCGAGTGGACCTGCTGGTGTTGTGTCATGAATATCATTCGTTGGCACACCCTTCATAGGATATACACCAATTCTTGCAGTTCCTCCACAATCAATTACTGCACAAGCCATAGCTTTAAAGCTTCCTTCTGGAGATGATTTAAAGCCATCAAAAGCCTCTGCTCCAGTCATATCAGCAATTTTCTGGGCAACTGGATGAATACCTCCACCAGTAACACAAACAATGTATTTTTTTTCATCAGTTGGTTGTATTTCTAAAGGGCCTCCCCAACCACTTGGCCCTGCTTCTACTTTTACTTTTTTATAATCTGCCATAATTTCTCCTTTAAAAATATGTAACGCTCTGATTTTAGTCAGAGCGTTACAAATTTAAAAATTGTTAAGTTAAGTCTTTACAAACCTAGTGCAAATAAATAACCAATAACAACTGAGATTGGTCCAGTAATCATTCTACTTGTTAGAACTGCTGGAACACCAACCGTAACTGTCTCAGGTTCTGCCTCACCAAGAGCTAGGCCAACTGGAACGAAGTCACAACCAACCTGCGGGTTAATTGCAAATAAAGCCGGAAGTGCCATTGAAACATCAATGTTACCTCGACCAATTTCAGTACCAATTAATACACCTACTATCTGGGCAATAACTGCACCAGGTCCTAGTAGTGGTGATAAAACAGGTATAGCGCAAATGATACAAACTATCATTAATCCGCCTAAGCTGCTTGCAAAACCTTTAATACCATTAGCAATAGCATCACCAACACCGGTTTCTAAAATTAAACCAATGACAAAAGTAACAAATGCCATAAATGGAATTATTGTTTTTAAACATAGGTCAACAGCGTCTCGACCTGCTTGGAACAATGTTCCAACCACGCCACCAACTGATCGACCAATTCTCTCTATTAAAGCTTGCATTATATAGCACCTGCCCTTCTCGAAGTCATAATGTTATAGATAATATCAGTTACAATACCTCTAATTAATATGACAACAAGGCCAGCAAGAAGATATCTAACTGCCAAAGCAGTTACCATATCTGGTGCAACTATTTCTACACCTGCTGCAATCCCTAACCATACAAATAACTCTCCACCATTCGCATGTGGAAAAATTCCTGTAATGGGATGAACGAAGCTTACTGCTGAATCATAAAATGCTGGTTTATGTTTTTCAGGCAAAAAGGTACCGAATGTATAGCAAACTGGATTAGTTAGCATAAATACAGCTACAAACGGTAAAAGAGTATATCGAACAGGCATATATAAGGCCCCTTCTTGAGAAGCCCATTTTGCAAAGCCCTCAACTCTTTCTTCGCCAATAAACTTGACTAAAGCGTTAACTGCAGTCAAGAACACAACCACAATTGGAATAATTCCAGTTGTGAAACCAACAAACACATCAGCAGCGGTTCTAAATACTTGGATAAAGGCTTCTGCGCCGGCTACCAAAGCATCCATATCTCCCCCTCCTTATAATTAATCTGTCGAATTACTATCTGCTTTACTATGAAGTTTTTTTATCAAAGTGTCAGCTGCCATTTTGGCGGCTTCCCAGATAGGTTCTTTGTTATCTGAATTAGCAATTTCATTTAATGTTTTACCATTAAATAACGAAACTTTTTTACTTTTTGCAAAAGTTGTTACCCCCTCTAAAGTAAGACCGTTGACAATGTTTGAATTTACATCAGCAGAAATTGCTAGATAGATTTTTTTTCTCCCCCATTTAGGTTGATTTACGCCTATGGCGACTTGTAGGCCGGGTCCTTTAATACTATTTACAGCATTTAAAAAACCTGTAGCTTGCTTTTTAGCAAGACTCATCTGTAAAACCCACATTAAAGCGAGTGTTACAAATACAATACCAAGTGCATAGGGTGAATTAGATAACACCTTCCGTCCTTCAACTTAAATAGTTAATTTAATTCTACCTAATTGGTTCCTCGAAATTTGTTAAAAACTCAAAAATTTAAAAATGCTGTAACCATTTTGAATATAAAAGACCCAGTGGTTAATTGATTTTTTAATCTTTTTTAACTATCTAATTGCTAAATCATTTCCTCTAAAATAAATATGTCTTCTATGTAAGTCACTTTCATATTTCTAGGGTCTCCAGGAATAACAACTGCTTCAAGTTCTGAATACTTTGACACGCACTCGGTTGTGTCAAGAGCCTGCCAATTATCTAATTTGGCCAATTCATAGGACTTCCAAAGTTCTGAGGCTGGAAATATTTGGGGTGTTTGAACTTCCACAATTGTTTCCTGCATTTCTTTTTTATTAAATTCTTCCTTTTTCATTAGGTTGTTTGAGTTATTTCCAGGAGCAGATGCACCGTATTTAATTGCAACATTAATAAGTTCATCAAGTAAATAGTTTGGAAGTAAAGGTCTTGCACCATCGTGAATTAGTATCAAGTCCTCTTCGCTTACATCAGGTCGTTCTTTGAGGTAAGTAAGTCCCTGATACTCGCTTTCATGCCTTGTGTTTCCTCCAATTGTTACACCAGATAATTTTCCTGGATTAACGAGTTCAATTACATTATTTGTTTTTTCCCAGTCTTCATCTCTAACAACTAATAAAATTGAATCAACCTTATCAGAATTATCTAAAGTTTCCAAAGCCCAGGACAAAGCTGGCTTACCTCCAATTGGAAAGTAAACTTTGTTTTCTTCATTGTTGAACCTATCGCTAGATCCGCCTGCTAAAAGAATTGAATGTACTTTCAATTTATAATTTCTTGGATAGTTTTTCTTGTTTGTTGAGCATTATTAAGCGATAAAATTAATTCTTTTGCACTTTGTTTATTAATCTCAGAATTTGTATTTAATATATCAAACACAAAAGGAGCAGCAGAAGGTGCCATGCTAAATGTCTTTAATCCAAGTATGTATAATGCAAGGGCTGAAACTGGATCTGAAGACATTTCACCGCAAACAGACACCTCAATATTATTTGCATTGCAACAATCAATTACATTGGATATTGCTCTAAGAACAGAGGGGTGTAGTGAGTCATGATAATGACTAAGATTACTATTGCCACGATCTGCGGCCATAATGTATTGTGTTAAGTCATTGGTACCTATAGATATAAAATCAACTATTTCTGAAAACTTATCGGCGATAAAAGCAGACGATGGTGTTTCTACCATTATTCCCATTGGTGGAGATTCGACGTTTAAATCTTTTGCTATTTTATTTACAAATTCTTTTGCTTCTAAATAGTCTTCAATTGTAGATATCATTGGAAACATAATTTTTATTTTATCTAGTGAGTCAGAATTTAAAATTGACTTTATTTGAGAATCGAATAAATCCAAATTATTTAATGAAAGTCTTATACCTCTTACACCAAGAAATGGATTATCTTCAACAGGCAAGTTAAGGTAACTTACTTGTTTGTCTCCACCAATGTCAAGCGTTCTATAAACAATTGTTCCAGTAAATTTTTGAGTTATTTTTTCTAAAACACTACTTTGTTGTTCAAGTGTTGGGTTTGTTGTATTGTCAAGATATATAAACTCTGATCTAAATAAACCTATGGAGTTCAAAAATGAATGATTAAATGAATTAATCTCTTCTAAGGACCCTATATTAACCCTAAACTCTAAACCTAGCTTTTTGTATTTTTCTTCAGTAAAATTTTGAATCAACTTCTCAATTTTTCCTTGTTTCTTCTTTAAAGTAGAGATCTGATTGTCGTTTGGTGAGACTATAATATCGCCACTGCTGCCATCTATGGATAACGACTCACCATTTGTAATGTTGTCCAACAATTCTTTAACACAAATACACAAGGAATACCAAGGTTTTTTTGCACATAACAGCATGCGAGGTAAATCCTCCCTCTTTTAAATAATTCCACTTACTTTACTTAAATCCATTGAGGATGTATCTGCCGGAGTTAAGTCACTTGCAATTAAGATCGTATTTTCATCTAGCGAGATTTTAATGTCGATATTTTGCATATTAAAAATAAGATGTTTACCAACTGAAATTATGTCTTCAGCACGTTGCTTAAAATATTCATCTTCCATAGATTCAAATATTTGAGCTGTAGATGTATAGATTTCATAAACATTATCAATTGATAAATCTTGTTTTTGATTAAGTTGTTGGAGTATTTCAGGATCTTGAAGGATTAGTATATAGGCATCTAAAATATCCGCTTCATCATTTCTGTCTTTGGAGCGAAACTCACTAATTTGTCCACTAAATTTTTCAATGAGTTGTTTGCTTGCCTCACTATGAGAAAGAACGGCCTGTTTATTAAAATCTATCTCGTTCTCATAAATAAAAGATGAACCTATGGCAATACCTAATGAAGCTCCTAAGCCTGTAACATTTATCATATTTTCATCAAACCTTATTCAAAAATATTCTATATTAATTCACTATTACTCAAAAGTATTATTATTTTAATTTATATGCAAATTTTAATACTTGAAATCGATAGGTCTATTAAATTATTCAATTTGATTGAAAAAAAAGGATCCTTTAAATTTGAAAGCTTAGAAGAGTTACAAGACGCAAACAAAATAAATTTTAGTAACGAAACAGAATGCATAATAATTGATCCAACTGCTCCTGATGAACCTAGGCTTTCTTTGTTGATAAATAAACTAATTGCTTCTGATTACAAAATAACTACTAACAATGTGCCTAATGCCATTAAAAAAATTAATATGGATGGAAAAATAATTGAACACCTTGATCGAGAAGAGTACATTAGGCTGTCAACCCCCTCAAAAGCAACTATTGGAATGGTCAAAGCTTACTTCAATAAATATTCGTCATGGAGTTTTAATAAATTCATGGTTTTAAATAGTTCATATTATGACCAATATCAAGCAGTTGAGCCTGAAGTTTATTTGGAATCTAAATAAACTTGTAATATTCCCGCAAAAATAACTAAACCAAAACCAATATATTGAAAACCTTTAAGTGTTTCATTCAAAATTAAAGAACCTAAAACAACACCAGTAACTGGTTCTAAATATGTAATTGTTCCAACTGATAATGGTGTAATAATTTTTACAACATACCAGTAAGTTGCTAGCCCTACTCCTGTTAAAAAAAATCCCAGAAAAAGACTTACTGCTAAATTATTTAACATCCATTGAAATCCAGAAACTGTAAATGGAGACAGGCAGATTGCAGCAAAAATAATTTGTACAAATGCAACATTGAGACCACCATATTCTTTGGACTTTTTAGAGCCGTAAATAATTAAGAATGCAAGACTTATTGCGCTAACGATGCCATAAAGTACTCCAATTGGTGAAACAATGCTTGAAATATCTAAAAGAAAAAATAAACCTAAGAATCCTGTAAGAATTATCAAGATTTGAGATTTTGCAACTTTTTGGCCTCTTAATATTTCAATGAATATTACAAAAATAGGATATGAAAACACAAGTCCAATTCCTACAGCAACACTATTAAGCTCAATAGACTTAAACATAGTTGACCAATGAATTGCTAATAAAGGTCCTAAAACAAAACCTGAATTGAATAGTTTTTGAGTAATGCCTCGTTGTTTAAAGACAAATAGTAATAAAAAAATGGATCCAAGAAATGTTCTTATCCCCACTAATGAAAGAGGGCTTATATTTGATG
>AACY020492784.1_pt1 | contig 13053 bp, 10 predicted proteins | sample 267378 | NCBI WGS metagenome assembly AACY02 (sample SAMN02954345, study PRJNA13694) | marine metagenome | biome: aquatic; feature: ocean; material: water; isolation source: isolated as part of a large dataset composed predominantly from surface... | reverse complement strand
ATTCATTATAATCTACATCTACCCAAGGCAAGTCATAAACCCATTTATTGGCAATTTGATCAATAAATTGATTTACATAGCGCTCCTCATTTTTCCCTGTATTTTCAATTAGATATCTTAACTCAGTACCATCGTAAATTTCGGTCATCTTTAAACCAACTTCTTTTGGCATTAGTCTAAATGTTCCGTCTAACTTTATAGCATCAAAATTTACCCTTGGAGGATCAAAAGGGTCTCGATTAACATACATCCCCATAGGGGAAAAATAATATTTGCCGTCAGGCTCTTCTTCATCTGGTTGCCAGTCAATAAAAACGCTGTCATTATCCTTTTCCCATCTATTGTATTGTTTTTGATATAATTCACTAACCCAATCTACCTGTTCAATATACGCATCAGTGTACTCGATTATTTTTTCTACTTCCTCTCTAAGATTCGTTAGATTTTCTATTCCGTCATGTCTGTTGTCAGATTCTCCACCTTGCTGCTCAATTCCAAAGGATACAGTGACACCAAAAACTAATATTACAAATTCAACTATAGATTTTTTTACTCTGTCCCAAAAATCTTTGATATCAAATCGATCTCCAAGGGTAATTAATTTTAAAAACCAATTAAGTTTTTCTCTTTCAATACCGGCAGACTCATCAGCTGCGTCAAATTCCTCTCTTGATATAAATCCGTCTTTATTGGTGTCTATTTTATCAAATTCGTCTTTTTTAGCCATAATCTAAAACAAAAAAGGATTAAGTAAATTTAAAAAAATGAGTTTACACATTACTTTAAAATTATAATTTTTCTACTAATTATCTATTCTTGAAAGGGGTACTAGGGTCAAATATCTCTTTCATTAACTCAAAGAGTTCATTTTCAAAACAGGTTTTAGAATCTAAATCTATTTCTAAAATATTTTTTTGCTTTAGATTAATTCTTACCGAAGCAGGAATAAAATCATTTTTAAACGATTTAAGAGGTATAACTCCTGCGATAGTTTTTTTATTGCAAAAATCATCTTTCAGAAAACTTGCATACATAAGAACTTGAAAAAGAGGACTTTTTTTGATATTTGTTCTTACCTCCGTCCATTCTTTAAACATCATATCTGAATCTATTACTTTTCCAGTCTTGTAATCAATAAACCTTAAAACATCATTTGAAATATCAATGCGATCGACAGTTCCTCTAAAATTTATTTCTTTATTTAAACTTTTAACATAGATTGTTTTTTGAAATTTATGTTCAAGAGCTAAAATTTTTATTTTATCACCCTTTTTAACTCTTGTTTTTTCATCAATAATAAATTTTTCAAGAATCTTTTCTATAATGTTAATAGTTAATTTATTCTTACCATAGAGGAAATGTTTTGTTGTATTTAAATTTTGACTTTTCTCTTCCAAAGTTTTGTGTAGGATATTTAACATTTTATCATAATTATTTTCTTTCAATTCCTTATTTAAATAAGGAGTGTATAAGCTTTCCAATACTTGATGCATTAATGTTCCTTTTTCCATTGCATTAAATTGTCCTTCCCAATTCATATCATTTTTTATTTTAAGTAATCGCTCTTGATAAAAGGAGTAAGGATTTCTTATAAATAGTGATAATGAAGAAGGAGAAAACCCTTCGTTGGCTATTTTTTCTAAATGCAATAGAACTTTTTTTGACTTAATTCCTATTTTCTCTGAATCAAATTGTTTTGGTAGTGATGGTTCTATTTGATTAAGTTTTAATAAATGTTTTTCTTTTTTAAAATATTCTAATTGGTAGAGAAATCGGCTTGGTTCAGCAGTAATAAGTCCTTTTGAAGAATTATTATATAGCAGATAAATATTTTTTGCCCTCTGTAGTAATCTAAAAAAGTGATATGAATACAGATGATCTTTTTCAATAAATGTATTCATTCCAAATTTTTTTCTTACATCAAATGGGATCCAAGAATAATTTGATTTTCCTTCAGGCAATATACCTTCGTTTACATTTGTTAAAATAATATTATCAAAATCCAAAAGACGAGTTTCTAAAAGACCCATAATTTGAATTCCGTTTAAAGGGTCTCCTTTAAAATCAAACTTTTCTTGATTTACTAATGACTCAAAAACTGTTTTAATATCCAACAAGCTGTTTAGAAAATTATATTTCTGATTAAGCTCTTTTATCGATTTAAATACATCAAGAAAATATTCACAAGCTTGAATTTGAAAAGGGTCAAGGTTTTGTTTACTTAAACTCTTTCTTAAAGTTATAACTATTTCGACGAGTTGATTTAAAAATTCATCAACTTTATGAAAAGGGGAAAATAATAGAAGTGCTTTAGATCCTTTTCCACAAATTATATTTGAGGTGATATAGTTAGTTTTAAAATTTTCAATCCACCTATATATTTTATTTTTTGATTTGTTTAATATTAATTTAGATATGTTATTATTCAAAAAATCATAGATTAATCTTAATTGATAGCCTTTACTGATATGATTTATATGTAATTCAAAAAACATTTCAAAAAAATTCATTAAAGATGTATATCTAATTGGATATCCCATTGTAATATTTAAAGGAGTTTTAAGATCTGGCATTGAAGACAGTGAAAGCTGCAAAAGGTTTTCATCTCCCAAAACTACAGCAGTTGATTTTTTTGGTTTTCTTTTATGTAAGTCACATGCAATTTGAATAGCAGTTTTTGCCTGAATATCATTATTAATAGTGCTAATGATTTCAATTTTTTTTGGCTTTGAAAAACAATTTTGAAGATGTGGCGATTTTTTTTTCTTCAAAAATCTCCATTCTTTATAATATTTTCTTATAAAAAATCCAGCGCTATGATATGGATCTTCAAAAAAGGATTTGTCAATATCCCATATAATTTCAGCTTTATTTTGAGCAATAAGTTCTTGAATCAAGATTTCTTCACCTTTATTTAGTGCATTAAATCCAACAAAAAAATGATAAGGGAGTTCGTGTTGTATATAAAAAGGTATATTTTTTACAGCTTCTTTTATTTGAAGTCCAGAATATCCTTTTTGATTTTCTAATAAATTTTCACTAAAACTCTGATAATACAATAAAAAATGTTTCTGAAGCTTAGAATAATTTTTACTCAAACCATCTTTTTCATTTCCCCATCTTTCAATATTTTCTATTGCATTGAGATAACTGTATATTTCTTTAGCATCAACTAGTTGATTATCAATTTCATTAAACTCCGATAATAAATTAGGTGCCCATTGAGAAAATTGATGAAAAAATTCTAATTCTTTTTTTGGAGTAAGTGATTTGTAAATAGAATAAAAATTACATAAAAGCTCGATTTTGGACAAGGGCCTTAGTCCCGAGAGATCGGTTACAAATTCTGATATACTCATGATATTTGGGGAAACAATAGGCTTGTCAATCACTTTTTTTATTGATTCTTTTAAAAAACTAACAGCACGTATTGTGGGTACTATAATTTTAAGATTTTCAATATTTGAATTGCCTTTTAAAATTTTTTCTGCTACCTCTTCTAAAAATGTTTTCATTTTAAAATGATAATTTTAATCATCAGTGAACTTTATTATTTGAAGGTCATTATTTATATAAATCAAAAAGTTTTCAATCCTTTTATATCCCATCTCTTTGAACAAATTTGAATAAGTATGAATTTGCTCTCTGTCCCTTTTTTTTGGTCTACCAGTTTTATAGTCCATAAGACTTATCTTCCCTGATGAAGATATATTTATTCGATCAGGCCTAAAAGTAGGACCTGATGGAACTAATAATTCTTTTTCACAAAGTACTCTATCTCTTCCGTCAAAAAATTTACTTAATTCTGGATGATTAACTATTTGAAACAGTTTTTTTTCAATACTTAGTTTTAAATCTTCATGTAGAATATTATCACTAATCGCTTTTTCTAATACATCAGAAATTTTATCCTTAATTGTGATTTCTGATAATAAATTATGTATTAATAATCCATGGTTTTTTGCTTCATTTAAATCTTCATCGCTATCACCTTTTGTTATAATTCTTTTTCTCCACTGTGAATTTAATTTGTAATTAGTGTGCGAATTTTTATTTTGAATTTTATTTTGAATTTGAAATTTATCAGGCAATTTACCCAGAATGAAAGTATTTTCTGAATCTAGTGTTAATCCTTTAGATACGACATAATCCTTAAACCAATGGGCATAAGAAGAACCAGCTATGGAAACTTCTTTAGTTATCACAAATAATGCGTTTTGAGCTCTAGTTAGAGCTACATAGAGAACATTTATTGCGTCTATTTTCTGATTTAATCTATGAGAGTCATGAAATTGAATGGCGTCCTTACCAAAATTTTGGATCTGTTTTGTGAAATTAAACCATCCCCACTTAATTTTTTTTAATTTACCACTTTTAAAAGGATACCAAATTTTTTCATTTAAATTAGGATGTATTAATGTATCAAGAAAGGGTAAAATAACTATCGGAAATTCTAATCCTTTTGCTTGGTGAATTGTCATGAGTTTGATAGAGTCCTCGGAATTTGATATTGTTACATTTAAGTTCTTAGATTCATTTTCCCAATATCTTAAAAAAGATAAGATTGATGATGAACTATCTCTTGAATAATTAAATACCTCTTCCATAAATGAGGATACATATACATCGGCAATATTCAGTATTGATAAATTGACTAAAAAATAATCCACTGCTTCAAGCAGAGTTTTTGAAAAAGCTTCATTTAAATTTATATTAAAATCAAAAATCTTATTCAATTGATAAAAAAAATTGTGAGTTTTGAGTTTTAAATTTGAAATAGCAAATTCATGATATTCTTTTTTTTCTTTATTGTAAAATTCCCAAAGTATATCAAGTATGATTTTATGTTGTTCCGAGGAATCAGGATTTAAAGTCAGTTTTAAAAGTGCAATAATCAATTGAACTTTTTCGGAATTTGAAACTTTCATAGCCTCAGAAGAAATTATATTAAACCCCTCATTAGTTAAAACGTTTCCTAATTCTGTAGCTTGACTTTTTTTTCTAACTAGAATTGCAATTTCACTTTTGGAATATCCTTTTTCAACAAGTTTTTTTAAAATGGTAATTGTTTTTGAAGCATATAAAGATTTATTAATTTCTTCATTTCTCCCTTTTTCAATTGATTCAATTTGAACATAACCCTGTCCTTTATTATTTAAATTATTACTTTTCTCACTATAAAGAGCCTGATATTCTTTGTCGTTAATTTTTTTTGCAACAGTATCAAAAAAATCATTATTAAAATTTACTATTTCTTTAGTTGAGCGAAAATTTTTCTTTAAAATTTTGTTTTGAGCCACAATTTGAAAAGGGTTGTATTTTTTATTAATAAGATCTAGAAATTGATTCATATCACCTCCTCTCCATCTATATATTGATTGCTTAGGATCTCCCACTAATATCAATCTACCTGATAATCCTGATATATTTTCACTCTCTAGAGAATTGGCTATTAATGGGATCAAATTAGACCACTGAAGTGAAGAGGTATCTTGAAATTCATCAAGAAAATAATATTTATATCTTTCTCCTAACCTTTCAAATATAAAGGGAGCTGATTCACCATTAACTAAACGATTTATTTTTTTGTTAAATGTCCCTAGTAAGCATACTTCTTTATCACTTTGTATTTCCTCTAAGCGCTTTTCCATGAATTGTAACAGCATTCTAGGTGTCCATGATTCAAGTGTCTGTTTAATTAAAAAATATTGTCCTACGTAACTTTTTATTTCATCAAAATTTTCTTTGATTTTAAATCTATTATTATCAATTAAAGATTTTTTATATTCTGATAAGGCTTTATTGTATAATGGTTTATCTCCATTAAGGCAAGATTCTAAATTAGAATTAAAAAGGCTTGAAAAATTACATTCTTTTACTTTTTTTAAATTATTATGTATTAGTCTTTGTTTGAAATCTTCTGCTACAAGTCAATAGAAATTAAAAATTCTAATCCTTCTTCAGCAAGTTCAATAGCTTTGTCTCTAGATTTTTTTAGTTCTTCTTTTAATAGAATTTTATCATTTTTAAGCTCAACTAGGTTTTTATTTTTTAAGTCTTTTGCCGGAATATGATTAGTTTCGTTGTTCAATATATAAATGAATTCCTCTAGTTCTTTTTGAATATCCCAATCCTTTTCACTGTCGATTTTTTCATAACTAAAATCCAATAAAACTTCAGACAAAAATTCATTCTCTCCAAACTCATCAATTATTGAAAGTATTGTTTCTTCAAATAAAAATTTAGGATCTATAATAGCTTCAAACCCATATGATAATTTAAATTCTCTATGAAAAGTTCTGACTAATCTATAAGTAAACTTATCTATAGTAATAACATCAAAACTACCATACTCTAAAATAATTTTTTTTAAAATTTGATCTGATCTAAATGCTAATTCTTTTTCTGAAATATTTAAAAAATCACATAATGTTTCAACTATACGAGTTTCACTAGACGGGATTTTTGATAATGAAAATAAAATTGAAAGAATACGCTTCTTTAATTCTTTTACTGCTTTATTAGTAAAAGTTAGGGCTAAAAAGTTTCTAAAAGATGGTCTTGAAGTATCTTCTAGTAAAATTTTAAGATATTCTAAAACGAGGTTAAATGTTTTACCAGATCCCGCTGAAGCACTAATTATTTGAAAATTTGAAATAAGAAAAATTTTAAATTATATTACTAAAAATAAAGCTTTTAAAAACTTAGTCAGTTTTTGAAAAAAGAAATTTTATTTTTATAAAAATTTAAATATTAATTATGTCTTTCGAATTCCCAAAATTACCTTATGCTTATGACGCGTTGGAACCGCATATAGATGCACGTACAATGGAAATACATCACAGCAAACACCACAATGGATATACTACAAACCTAAACAATGCTGTTTCTGGTACTCCAATGGCTCAACAATCAATAGAAGAAATTCTAAAAAATTTAAATCTTGATAACAAAGCTGTTAGAAACAATGGTGGAGGTTATTATAATCATCGCCTATTTTGGAATATTATGTCTCCTGATGGAGGAGGAAGTCCTGATGGCGAATTAGCAGAGACCATAAATAAAGAGTTTGATTCATTTGATCAATTTAAGTCAGACTTTGCTAAGGCAGCTGCTACACAATTTGGATCTGGTTGGGCATGGCTTTGTGTTCATAAAGGAGGTGCTTTAGAAGTTTGTGCTACAGCTAATCAAGATAATCCTCTAATGCCTGGTATTAGCCGTGGAGGGAGTCCAATCCTAGGAATAGATGTATGGGAGCATGCATACTATTTAAATTATCAAAACAGGCGTCCTGATTACATTAATGCTTTTTTCAACGTAATAGATTGGAAAAAAGTAAATGAACTTTATCTTAAGGGAAGATAATGTATTATTCAAAAATGGGTCAGGAATTGATTAATTTTTGACCTATTATTTTCAAAATTTACAAATTAAATTTTCTAATAAGCCCTTCTATTGTTTTTTTCTACAAAATTAATAAAAGCTTTATTTACAACCCTACAGCCCCCTGGTGTGGGATAATCCCCAGAAAAATACCAATCCCCTAAATTTTTAGGACAGGCTTTATGGAGTCCTCCAATAGTTTGAAATATAACCTCTACCTCAGCATTAATATTGTCTTCTTTTAATATGTTTGCAATTTTTTCTGAAATTTGTTCATCTGTGAAGGAGTCATATAATTCTTTAACATGATTTGGAGGGGACTCTATTCCTTCTTCAATACTTTTAATACATTTTTGGTAAATTTTTTGAACAATGCTCTCTTTATTTCCATCCTCTTGGTGAAGGGTCAACACAGCACGAAATGCAATAAACTCCTCAAGTTTTGCCATATCAATACCATAACAATCTGGATATCGAATTTGTGGAGCGCTTGAAACAATTATGATTTTTTTGGGACCTAATCTATCAAGCATTTTTAATATACTTTTTTGTAAAGTAGTTCCTCTTACAATGCTATCATCTATAATTACTAAGTTGTCAGTCGTTTTTACGACCCCATAAGTAATATCATAAACATGAGCTACTAAATCCTCCCTATCACTATCTTCCGTAATAAAAGTTCTGAGTTTAGCATCTTTAATTGCTATTTTTTCAATACGAGGTTTGAGGTCCAATTTTTTGATTAGACTACTTAAATCAGGAGTTTTTGGTTTCGTTAATTCTTTTTTTAAATTATCTCTGAAATGATCCTGAACCGCTCCAATCATTCCATAAAATGATGTTTCAGCAGTGTTGGGTATAAATGAGAACACAGTATTTTTAAGATCTCCTTTTATGGCCTTATTTACTTGTGGAAATAACATTTCCCCTAATTTTTTCCTTTCTTTATAAATTTCGGAATCACCGCCCCTTGAAAAATAAATCCTCTCAAAAGAACATGCCCTTTTTTCTTTAGGTTTCAAAATTTCTTTAATCTCAGTCACGCCTGATTTTTTTGTAATAATTGCATTTCCAGGTTCTAATTCCTCAATTTTTTCAAATGGAATGTTAAAAACTGTTTGTATTACAGGTCTTTCTGATGCCACGACAACTAACTCCTCATCTGAATAAAAATAAACAGGTCTAATACCTATTGGATCTCTAAGAACAAATGAATCTCCATGTCCTAATAGTCCAGCCATTGCATATCCACCATCCCAGTTTTTTGATGCTTTTCTTAAAATTTTAGAAAGTTTTAGTCTTTCTGCTATAAGAGGAGAAGCTTGTGCTTTTGTATATCCTTCGTGGCGTAAGTTTTTATAAATTTTTGATACAGCGTCATCTAAAAAATGTCCTATTTTTTCCATTACAGTTATTGTATCTGCACGCTCTTTTGGGTGCTGCCCCAAATCAACTAAATTATCAAATAGCTGACTGACATTTGTTAAATTAAAATTTCCTGCAACAATAAGGTTTCTATGCATCCAATTGTTCTGTCTTAAAAAAGGGTGGACACTTTCTATACTGTTTTTCCCAAAAGTTCCGTATCTAACGTGTCCTAACATAAGTTCTCCTATGTAAGGAACTTCTTCTTTTAACTTTTCAGGATGTGATAATAGTTCTGGAGTAATTTGTAATTGCTTTTCTATTCTTTCTTTAATTGTTTTGAAAATATGTTGTATAGGCTGGGATTTTGCGGAACGAACTCTACTTATGTAACGTTGACCTGGTGACATATTATATTTAATACTTGCAAAACCAGCTCCATCTTGTCCTCGATTATGCTGCTTTTCCATAAGTAAATACATCTTGTTAATTCCGTAAAGTGCACTTCCATATTTATCTTTATAAAATGATAACGGTTTTTTTAATTGCAGAAGAGCTATACCACATTCATGTTTTATCAGTTCACTCATGGAAAATAGTTTTCATTATTTCAAATTCTGTTAAAAGTTTAAAATCTTTTATTCTTTGTTCCAATTGACTAACTGTAATTTCTTCTAAAGCTTTTGTTCCAAATTCTTGAACAGTAAATGATGCAATACATGAGCCAATTACAACTCCACCTTTTATTTGATCAAAAGATATATTTTTAAATTGGGATAAATAGCCTACAACTCCACCAATGAAACTATCACCAGCTCCTGTTGGATCAGAAAATTTCTTTAATGGTAATGAAGGTAAGGAAAAGACATTATCCTTACTAATAAGAAGTGCCCCATTTTCCCCTTTTTTAATAATTACAAACTTCGGTCCCATATTTTGAATTTTATAAGCTGCTTCAACTGTTGATTGGCAATTAGTAAGTTGAAGTGCTTCTTCATCATTTATAGAAATTAAATCAACTTTTTTTATTAACTCATTGAGCTTATCACGATAACTCTCAATCCAAAAATTCATTGTATCCATTACAATAAGTTTTGGTTGTTCAATTTGATCTAATACTGCCAATTGAATATTAGGATCAACATTGCCTAATACAACAATACTAGAATCCAAAAAGTTTTTAGGGATTTTGGGATAAAACTTTGTTAGAACATTCAACTGAGTCTCTAGTGTAGTTCTTTTATTCAAATTTTCATGATACTTCCCTTTCCAAAAAAAAGTTTTTTCGTTAGCAACAATTTCAACGCCTGAAAGGTCAAGTTTTTTTGATTCTAAAAGGTTGATATGAGATTTATCAAAATCTTCACCAACAATGGAAACTAAGCAACAGTTGGTTTTAAATTTAGATGCTGCAAGGCCTATATATGTTGCGCATCCTCCTAAAATTTTCCCTGTTTTAATGTTAGGAGTTTCGATAGAATCGTATGCTATTGTTCCTAAAACCAACAGTTTGTCATTCATAAAGCAAAAATAAAAAACTATCGTTCCCTAATAGGTATTAATCTTAAAACATTTGTAAAAGAGTATCAACAATTATTATATAATTTAATGTTTAAATGTTTGTTCAAATATTAGATCTGAAAATAGATCTTTCCCTCTTGCAGCATTTACTGCAAGTTCATCACATCTTTCATTTTGAGGATGCTTATTGTGTCCTTTAATCCACTGAAAAAGTACTTTATGTTTGTTATACACATTTAAAAACCTTTCCCATAAATCTTTATTCTTTTTCCCTTTAAAATTTTTCTGCTCCCAATTAAAAAGCCATTTTTTTTCAATAGCATCAACTACATATTTAGAATCTGAGTAAACAATCACCTCCATCCCAGGATTTTTTAATGATTCTAAACCAACAATTACGGCCATTAGTTCCATTCTATTATTAGTAGTAAGTTTATAGCCCGCTGAAAATTCTTTTTTATATGACATTCCAACCCACTCTAAAATAAATCCATATCCACCAGGACCTGGATTCCCTAGTGAGGAGCCATCTGTATATAAATAAACTGATTTAGCTTTCATTTAATACTTCCACTTAATAAATCTTTTATAACCTTAGGAAAATATTTATGTTCCAATTTCTGTGTTTTATAAGATATGTCCTCTAAATTATCGTCTTTATCAAGTTTAACTTTCTCTTGAAAAATTATAGCTCCCTCATCATAAAATTCATTAATGTAATGTATAGTAATTCCTGTCTCAGATTCACAATTTTCTTTTACAGCTTTATAAACGTTATCACCATACATGCCTATACCTCCATATTTTGGCAATAAGGAAGGATGAATGTTAACAATTTTTTTATTAAATGCTTCAATCCAGTCTGATCCAAATTTCCACAAAAATCCAGCTAAAATGATTAAATCTGGATTTTGATTTTTTACATTTTTTAATAAAGACCCGCTAATGAATGATTTACGGTTAAAAACTTCAACATTTATCCCTAATGGCTTAAATCTATTGATAACTCGTGCTTTTGAATTATTAGTATAAACTGTTAGAACATCTACATTATTATTTTTTTCAAAAAATCTGAAAATATTTTCTGCATTAGAACCGTTACCTGAGGCAAATAAGATAATTTTCTGATTCATTTATTTTAAAAATTTCCCACTTTTATGTTATTAAATATGATTTACAAAATTATTATTTAAAATTAAGGTTAATATTCAATCCTAATTATTCAAATTGTATTAAAGTTTTTTATTTTTGCTTACACTTAATTTAAACAAAGATTAATTATGTCAGACATTTCCTCAAGAGTAAAAGCCATCATTGTTGATAAACTAGGGGTGGACGAGAATGAAGTAGTTGATGGAGCGAGTTTTACAAATGACTTAGGAGCAGATTCTCTAGATACTGTAGAACTGATAATGGAATTTGAAAAAGAATTTGATATTCAAATTCCTGATGACCAAGCTGAAAATATTGCTACAGTGGGTCAAGCTATAAAATTTATTGAACAAGCAGACTAAACAGGTGCCATGAAGCCAAGACGAGTAGTTATTACCGGATTGGGGGCCCTAACACCAATTGGAAATACCCTCCCAGAATATTGGGAGGGTTTATTATCTGGAACCAGTGGAGCAGCTCCCATTTCCTACTTTGATCCCACGTTATTTAAAACACAATTTGCATGTGAACTTAAAAATTTTGATCCTCTAGATCATTTTGACAGAAAAGAAGCTAGAAAATACGATCGCTTTGCGCAATATGCATTAGTATCTGTATCAGAGGCACTAGAAGATTCCAATTTGTCTTTAGAAAAAATTAATAAAGATAGGGTTGGTGTTATTTGGGGTGCTGGGATTGGTGGTCTTGAAACATTTCAAAACGAAGTACTAAACTTTGCTGCTGGAAACGAAAATCCAAGATTCAACCCTTTTTTCATTCCCAAAATGATTGCAGATATAGCACCTGGACTGATTTCAATAAAATACGGCTTTAGGGGACCAAACTTTGCAACTGTTTCAGCGTGTGCATCTGCATCCAATGCAATGATTGATGCTCTTAATTATATAAGATTAGGATATGCAGATGTTATGGTTACAGGGGGTTCTGAAGCAGCAGTAACCAAGGCTGGTATTGGTGGGTTTAACGCAATGCATGCATTATCAAAAAGAAATGATGATCCAAAAAGTGCTTCTCGACCTTTTGATAAAGATAGAGATGGATTCGTATTAGGCGAAGGTGCTGGAGCTCTTATTTTAGAGTCTTACGAACATGCTATTTCTCGTGGTGCCAAAATTTACGCTGAATTTTTGGGGGGCGGTCTTTCTGCTGATGCTTATCATATGACGGCTCCTCATCCAGAAGGTCTCGGCGCATCAAAAGTAATGGAAAATTGTCTAAACGATGCTAGAGTTAATCCAGATCAAGTAGATATAATTAATATGCATGGAACTTCAACTCCCTTAGGAGATATTGCAGAAACTAGTGCAATACTTAAATTATTCAAGGAACATGCCTATAATATGAATATTAATTCAACGAAATCGATGACAGGTCATTTATTAGGAGCTGCTGGTGCAATCGAAGCTATAGCTTCTATTATGGCTATCAAAAATGGTGTTGTACCTCCTACAATCAATCATAAAACTCATGACGAAAAAATTGATTCTAAAATCAATTTTACTTTTCACAAAGCCCAAAAGAGAGAAATAAATATTGCTCTTTCCAATACTTTTGGATTTGGTGGACACAATGCCTGTGTATTATTTAAAAAAATAATTTAAAACAAAA
>AACY020299161.1_pt1 | contig 13065 bp, 12 predicted proteins | sample 267378 | NCBI WGS metagenome assembly AACY02 (sample SAMN02954345, study PRJNA13694) | marine metagenome | biome: aquatic; feature: ocean; material: water; isolation source: isolated as part of a large dataset composed predominantly from surface... | reverse complement strand
GGCGGAGCGGCTGCGCGCGCGCGTCCTCCGCCTCGCCGCCGCGGGCGGGCCGGCGCCGGACTGGTCCGACGCGGGGCTGCTCGCGTCGATTGAGGACTGGCTCGGACCGCGACTCTGGGGCTTGCGGCGCGCCGAGGACCTGGCCGGGATCGACCTCGTCGGCGCGCTCCGCGACGCCCTCGGCTTTGAAGGTCTCGCCCGGCTCGACGCGGCGCTGCCCGAGGCGTTCGAGACGCCGGCCGGCGCGCGTCGGCCCATCGACTACGGACGACCGGCGCCGACGGTCTCGCTCCGCGCGCAGGAGCTCTACGGCTTCGACGACCGGCCGGAGGCGGCCGGCGCGCCGATCAGCTTCGAGCTGCTCTCGCCGGCGGGCCGCCCGATCGCGACGACCGCCGACTTGCCGGGCTTCTGGCGCGGCGCCTGGGCCGACGTCCGAAAGGACATGCGCGGGCGCTATCCGAAGCACGACTGGCCGGAACGCCCCTGGGACGCGGCGCCGTGGCGCGGCGGGCGAGCCGGGGCCGGCTCGCGGGGATGAGCCGCGGCGGTTGGGCGGCCGGGTCGAGACGGCTGGCCCGCGGGAGCCGCCTCACGACCGCGATGCGGGACGGAGCGGGCGTTCGTTGTCCGCTCAGCGGCGCCGACGATCCGGGCGACCAGCCCGGATCGCGCGAACGCCCAATCCCGGGGGGGGGGGGTGAGGGCCGTCTTGGAAACGCGCCGGTGGCGCGTTTCAGGCCTGAACGGGCGGAGCCCCGGCCAGTCGCATTGCGACGGTCGCGAGAAGCGGACAAGTCACAGTCGCCTGCGCCATAAATCGCTTTCGCCCCTGCATTTCAAGGCGACCACCCCGGGGCGTTCGCGCGATCCTCCTCAAGCAGCGGCGCCGCTCAGCGCGCCAGCGTCCCTTCCGGCCCCGAACCGGCCCCATAAGTCCTGTCGCCTCCGCCGGCGCCCCGACTTAGAGCAGCCCGAGCTGCGCGAGGCTCGCCTCGCGGTCGCGTCCGACGATGAGGTGGTCGTGCAGCGTCACCCCCACGGTCGCGAGCGCCGCGCGGATGGCCTGGGTCATGCGCACGTCGGCCTCGGAGGGGGTCGGGTCCCCCGAGGGATGGTTGTGGGCGATGATCAGCGCCGAGGCGTTCAACTCCAGAGCGCGCTTCACCACCTCACGGGGATAGGCCGCCGTCTGGTCGACGGTGCCGCGCCCCTGCGCCTCGTCCGCGATCAGGACGTTCTTTCGGTCGAGGAACAGCAGGTGGAACTGCTCGACCGCGCCGCGCCCGAATTCGGCGCGGCAATAGGCCGTGAGCGCCGACCAGGAGGACAGCACGGTGCGGTCGATGGCGCGCCCGTGCACCTCCTGGCGCGTCAGCCGCCGCGCCGCGGCCTCGGCCAGCGCCAGCGCGTCGGCCACGGCCTCGCCGGCGCCCTCGACCTCCAGAAGCCGCGCCCGCGGGGCCGAGAGCACGCCCTTGAAGTCGCCGAAGGCCGCGATCAGCCGCTTGGCGAGCGGCTTCATGTCCCGCCGGGGCTGGGCGGAGAACAGGAGCAGCTCCAGCAGCTCGTAGTCGGGCAGCGCCGGCTCGCCGCCTTCACGCAGGCGGCGGCGCAGACGCGCGCGATGCCCCTCATGGTCCGCATTCGCCGCTTTCGCGGCCTGCGCCGCCCCGTCGCCGAAGAGGCCGGGGCGCTCGCGCATCGCGCTCAGGCGTCCCAGGTCGGGTGGAAGCGGCCGGCGGGGGAGAGCGTGAAGATCTCCACGCCGTCCGCGGTCACGCCGACGGAATGCTCGAACTGCGCCGAGAGCGACTTGTCGCGCGTGACCGCCGTCCAGCCGTCGGAGAGGATCTTGGTCTCGGGACGGCCGAGATTCACCATCGGCTCGATGGTGAAGAACATCCCCTCGCGCAGGACCGGCCCTGTCCCATCGCGCCCGTAATGCAGGACGTTCGGCGCGTCGTGGAACACCCGTCCGAGCCCGTGGCCGCAGAAGTCCCGCACCACCGAGCAGCGCTCGGCCTCGGCGAAGCGCTGGATCGCGGCGCCGATGTCGCCGAAGGTGTTCCCCGGCCTCACCGCCTCGATCCCGCGCATCAGGGCCTCGTGGGTGACGTCGATCAGCCGCTCGGCCTTCCGCGACGGTCGGCCGGCGACGAACATCCGCGAGCTGTCGCCGAACCAGCCGTCGAGGATGACGGTGACGTCGATGTTCAGGATGTCGCCGTCGCGCAGCGCCTTGTCGCCGGGGATGCCGTGGCAGACGACGTGGTTGATCGAGATGCAGGAGGATTTGGTGTAGCCGCGATAGCCCAGCGTCGCCGGGCGCGCGCCGTGCGCCACCATGTGCTCGTGGATGATCCGGTCGAGCTCGCCGGTCGTGACGCCGGGGGCGACATGCGCCGCGATCATGTCGAGGGTCTCGGCCGCGAGCCGCCCGGCCGCGCGCATCCCCTCGAAATCCTCGGGCGCGTGGAGGCGGATCCCGTCCGTCGTGCGTTCGGGCGTGGCGGCCTGCTTCACGGGAAGCTCCTTTCGACGTCGCTCCTATTGTGGGGAGGTTGCGCCGCAGCGCAAGGGCGGGCGCCGCGCCCCATCGGCGCGTCAGGCGCTCAGCGGCAGCGGGCCGGCGAGCGTGACGCCGCCGGGGTCGATGGCGCAGGCGTGGACGAGCGCCTCGACGCCCCGCGCCCGCGCCCGGGCGAAGGCCGCGGCGTAGGCGGCGTCGAGATCGGCCGCGAAGCGCATCCGCCGGCAGTCGGTCCGCTGCACGACGTAGAGCATCACGGCGCGGTCGCCGGATTCGGCCAGATCCCCGAGCAGGTCGAGATGCTTCGCGCCGCGCGCCGTGACGCAGTCGGGGAACTCGGCCCAGTCGCCCTCGCGGCGGAGATGGACGTTCTTCACCTCCACCCAGGCGTCCGGCAGACCGGGCCCCGACAGGCGGAAGTCGATGCGGCTGCCGGGGCCGGCGCGGACCTCGGGGCGGATCACGGGATAGGCCGCGAGGGCTGGGATCGCGCCGGCGGCGAGCGATTCGGCCACGATGCGGTTCGGCGTGGCGGTGTCGATCCCGGCCCACTCCCCGTCGCCGAGGTCGACCAGCCGCCAGCCCCAGCGCAGCTTGCGCCGCGGGTCGTCGTTGGGTTCGAGCAGGACCGCGGTGCCCGGCGCCGCGAGGCCCATCATGCTTCCGGGATTGGGGCAGTGGGCCGTGACGGTCTCGCCGCCGAGATCGACCTCGGCGAGGAAGCGGTTATAACGCCGGACGAGGACGCCGCGGACGAGCGGTCGGGTGAAGCGCATGGCGGCTGCTTCGCGCGCGCCGCGCCGCGGCGCAAGGGCTGAGGAGCGAGGGGCGATGGCGAACCCGACGGCGGCCATGCTCGTGATCGGCGACGAGGTGCTCTCGGGCCGGACCCACGACGTCAACACCAATCGCCTCGCGACGACGCTGACGGAAATCGGCGTCGCCCTGCGCGAGGCCCGCGTCTGCCCCGACGAGGAGGCCGAGATCGTCCGCCACGTGAACGACCTGCGCGCGGCCTTCGACTACGTCTTCACCTCGGGCGGGATCGGCCCCACCCATGACGACATCACCGCCGACAGCGTGGCGAAGGCGTTCGGCGTCGCCATCGACGTGCGGGAGGACGCCCGCCGCATCCTCGAGGCCCATTACGGCGCAGAGGGGATCAACGCGGCGCGCCTGCGGATGGCGCGCATCCCCGAGGGCGCGACGCTGATCCTCAACCCGGTCAGCCAGGCGCCGGGCTTCCGCATCGGCAACGTGCACGTGATGGCCGGCGTGCCTGCGATCTTCGCCGCGATGCTGGAGAGCGTGCGGCCGACGCTGACGGGCGGCGCGCCGCTGCTGAGCTGGGCGCTGCGCGCGGGCGTTCCGGAAGGCGAGGTCGCGGAAGGGCTCGCGGCGCTGGCGGCGGAGCGGCCAGACGTCGCCTTCGGCAGTTATCCGTTCTATCGCGGCGGCCTCGGCGTCACGCTCGTCGCCCGGTCGGCCGACCGGACGGCGCTCGGGGAGGCGGCCGTCGCGCTGCGGGCGCTCCTGGCGGCCTGCGGCGCCGCCGACATCGCCGAGACCCCGCCCGACTGAACGCGCCGCGCTTGCCGACGCGGCCCGGCGCCGCCTAGGGTCGCGCCGGTCGCCCGCCTGGCGGAATTGGTAGACGCAGGGGACTTAAAATCCCTCGGCTTCGGCCTTGCCGGTTCGAGTCCGGCGGCGGGCACCATCGCGACGGCGCGTCGCGCGCGACCCGCCGAAGGCGACGGCCGACGGGAGACGAGGCGGGTGGCCGCCCGTCCTCACGCCGCCGGCGTCGGCGTCTCGGCGCGCGCCGCGGCGAACGCGGCCAGCCGGCGGAGCGCCGGGACCAGCGCCTCCTCGGGCGCGGTGAGCGCGACGCGCAGATGCCCCGCGCCCGCGGCGCCGAAGCTCTCTCCCGGCATCACCGCGACGCCGGTCTCCTCCAGCAGCGCCATGGCGAAGTCGGTCCCCGAGAGGCCGGTCTCGCGGATGTCGAGCATCACGTACATGCCCCCCGCCGGCCGATGGGCCCGAACGCCCCGCGCGCCCGCCAGCGCGTCGAGCGCCGCGTCGCGGCGGCGGCGGTAGCGCGCCGCGATCTCCGCCTCGCCGGCGTCGCCGAGCCCGAGGGCGAAGAGGGCCGCGTCCTGGATGAAGCCCGGCACGCCGTAGGTCGTGGCGATGGCGAGGTCCCCGGCCCGCGCGATCGCCTCCTCGGGCCCGGCGAGCCAGCCGATCCGCCAGCCCGTCATGGCGTGGGATTTCGAAAGCGAGCCGACCGTCAACGTCCGCTCCGCCATGCCGTTCAGCGCCCGCGGCGAGACATGCGCGCCCTCGTAGACCTGGCTCTCGTAGAGCTCGTCCGAGATCAGCCAGAGGTCGCGCGCACGGCAGATCTCGGCGATCGCCTCCATGGACGCGCGGTCGTAGACCGCCCCGGTGGGGTTGTTCGGGGAGTTGATCAGCAACGCCCTCGCTCCGCTCGCGGCCGCCGCCGCGTCGAGCGCGTCGAGATCGGGCGCGAAGCCGCGGTCCGGGTCGGCGGCGACCTCGACGGCGCGTCCGCCTGCCGCGCGCGCCGTCAGCGGGAAGGTCGCGTAGCAGGGCGTGATCAGGAGGCAGGCGTCGCCGGGATCGAGCGCGATCATCATCGCGGAGAACAGGCCCGCCTGTCCGCCGGGCATGACGATCACCTCGCCCTCGGCGCAGGCCGCGCCGGACCGCCCGGCGACGCGCCGCGCGATGGCGGCGCGCAATGGCTCCTGGCCCATGGGCGGCGTGTAGCCGAGATTGCCGGCCCGCGCGCTCGCGGTCATTTCGTCGATCACGGCGGCGTCGGTCTTCACGTCGTGGTCGCCGACGGTCAGATTGACGACCTCGCGGCCCTCGGCGCGGCGCCGGCGTGCGGCGTAGTACACCTCCCAGCCGTCCGAGCCGCCCTCGACCACCGACGCGATCCGACGCGAGACGCGCATGCGCCGTCCTCCGAACGAAGGCGGCGGCCCTCTAAGGGCCGCCGCGGACGCCTGTTCGACCAACCGCCAGCGGCGGCGTCACTCCTCCGGCGGCAACGCCACGAAGCGGGGCTCGCCATCACGGCTCATGAGGAAGAGCACCGTCCTGCGGCCGCGCTCCTGCGCCTCCGCGATGCGCTCCTCGATCTCCTCGGCCGAGGCGACGGGGTTCTGCCCGACCTCGACCACCAGATCGCCGGCCCGCACGCCCTTCTCGAACGCCGCCGAGCCCTCGTCGACCGCCACGACGACGACGCCCGTCGCTTCGGCGTCGAGCCCGAGCTCGTCGCGGCGCGCGTCGGTCAGCGGGGCGAGACCCATGCCGAGCAGCGTCGTCGGCCCGTTCTGCGCGCCGTCCTCCGCGTCGCCCGCGTCCTCCGACAGCGCCGCCACCTCGGCTTCGGCCTCCTCCAGCCGCCCGAGCGTCACGCGCAGCGTCTGGGTGGCCCCGTCGCGCCAGACCGTCATCCGCACGGTCTCGCCGACCGTCGTCTCGGCGACCATGCGCGGCAGGTCGCGCATGTCCTCCACGTCGCGGTCGTCGAAGCGCAGGATCACGTCGCCCGACTCGACCCCCGCCTCCGCCGCGGGACCGCCCTCGGTGACCTCGGCCACGAGCGCGCCGCGCGCGTCCTCAAGGTCGAGGCTTTCGGCGATCTCGGGGCTCACGGTCTGGATCCGCACGCCGATCCAGCCGCGACGCGTCTCGCCGAACTCGCGCAGCTGGTCGATCACGTTGGCGGCGAGGTTCGCCGGCACCGCGAAGCCGATCCCGATCGAGCCGCCGGTCGGCGAGATGATCGCCGTGTTCACCCCGATCACCTCGCCCGCGAGGTTGAAGAGGGGACCGCCCGAGTTGCCCCGGTTGATCGCCGCATCGGTCTGGATGAAGTCGTCATAGGGGCCCGCGTTGATGTCGCGGTTCCGCGCCGAGATGATCCCGGCCGAGACCGATCCGCCGAGTCCGAAGGGATTGCCGATCGCCATCACCCAGTCGCCGACGCGCATCGCCTCGCTGTCGCCGAACGGCACCGCGGGCAACGGCGCGTCCGGCTCGAGCTTCAGCAGCGCCAGGTCGGTCTTGGGATCGGTCCCCACCAGCTCCGCGGGCAGCGACGAGCCGTCAGCGAAGTTCACCACGATCTCGTCGGCGTCCTCGATCACGTGGTTGTTGGTGACGACGTAGCCCTGCGGATCGATCACGAAGCCCGATCCCAGAGAGTTCACCTGCCTCGGGCCGCGCTGGTTGCGATCGAAGAAGTCGCGGAACAGATCCTCGAAAGGCGAGCCCTCCGGGATCTCCGGGGGCTCGGGTCCCACGTCGCCCACGCTCTGGCGCGTCGAGATGTTCACGACGGCCGGCGAGAGCCGCTCGGCGAGATCGGCGAAGCTCGACGGCGCGGTCGACTGGGCGAGTGCCGGCGCGCCGCCTCCCGCCGTGAGCGCCACGGCCAGCATCGCCGCCCCGATCGCGCTCCGCGCCGCTCCTGTCACGCTCATCACGGTCCTCCGGGTCAATCGGCGCGCAGCGTCACGCCGCGCTCGTCCTTCAGGTAGTTGAAGAACTCGCTGTCGGGCGCGATCACCATGGTCGAGTTCTCGCCCCGGAGCGAGCGCTCATAGGCCTGCATCGACCGGTAGAAGGCGAAGAACTCCGGGTCGCGCCCGAACGCCTCGGCGAAGATCGCGTTGCGCTGGGCGTCGGCCTCACCGCGGATGACCTCCGATTCGCGCCGGGCCTCGGACACGAGCTCCACCGCCTGACGGTCGGCGTTGGCGCGCACGCGCTGCGCCGCCTCCGCGCCGCGGGCGCGCTCGTCCTCCGCCTCGCGCTGGCGCTCGGCCTGCATCCGCTCGAAGGTGGCCTGCAGGTTTTGCTCCGGCAGGTCTGCGCGACGGATGCGGACGTCGACCATCTCGACGCCGAGCGAGCGCGCCTCGCGCTGCGCGTCCTCGCGGATCCGGTTCATCAGGTCGGTGCGCTCCTCCGAGAGCACGGCGTCGGAGATGACCGAGCCGAGCACCTCGCGCAGCGCGGCGTTCAGGATGCGCTCGAGCCGCGGGACGGCGGCGGACTCGTCGAACACGGCCTGGCGGAACTGGATCGTGTCGACGATCCGCCAGCGGGCGAAGGCGTCGACCACCAGCCGGCGGTCGTCGAGCGGCGTGACCTCGAGCGGGCTCGTGTCGAGCGGCAGGATGCGGTCCTCGTAGTAGACGACGTTCTGGATGAACGGCGCCTTGAAGTAGAGGCCAGGCTCTGCGATCGGCTCGCCGCGGACCTGCCCGAACTGCAGCACAAGGGCGCGCTGACGCTCGTCCACAATGAAAAGAGCGTTCACGAGCAGGAACAGAAGGACGACGACGACGCCGCCGCCGATGATCGCGAGACGATTGCTCATTGCGACTGGTTCTCCGCGCTGCGGCGCAGCTGATCGAGGGGCAGGTAGGGCACCACGCCCTGCGAGGTCTGAGCGCCCTCGTCGATGATGACCTTCTCCACGTCGCCGAAGATCCGCTCCATCGTCTCGAGGTAGAGGCGCTTGCGGGTCACCTCGGGGGCGTTGGCGTATTCGGTCGCGATCGAGATGAAGCGCGCGGCTTCGCCCGCGGCCTCATTGACGGTCTGCGCGCGGTAGGCCTCGGCCTCCTGAAGCACCTGGGCGGACTCGCCGCGCGCCTCGGCCAGGACGCGATTGGCGTAGGCCTCAGCCTGCTTCTCGGCGGTGTCGCGGTCCTGCGCGGCGGCCTGAACGTCGCGGAAGGCGTCGATGACTTCGGGCGGCGGGTCGGCGCGGTCGAAGTTCACGCGCAGGATGCGGATGCCGCTCTCGTAGCCGTCCATCGTCTCCTGGATCCGGTCGCGGACCTGCTGGGCGACGAGGGCGCGGTCGCGGTTGAGGATCGGACCAAGCTGCGACTGTCCGATCACCTCGCGCATCGCCGATTCGCTGACGGCGCGGATGGTCTCGGCCTGTCCGGCGATGTTGAACAGGAAGTTGCGCAGGTCGCTGATGTTCCAGACCACCTGGAAGTCGATGTCGACGATGTTCTCGTCGCCCGTCAACATGAGGCCGGCGTCGGTGTCGCGCCCGCGCGCCCGCGCCGCCGCGCTGTCGTAGCCGATGTCGATGATGTTCTCGCGGGTGACGGCGCGCTTCTCGTAGGTGACGAAGGGCCAGGGCGCGAACTGGAGCCCGGGCTCGGTCGTCGCGAGATACTCGCCGAACAGAAGTTCGACGGCGCGCTCCTCGGGCTTCACGGTGTAGATGGAGCCGAACACCCAGAGCGCAACGAGCGCGACGCCGATCGCGGCGAAACCCTTTTTGCCAAGCGGGGGGATGCCGCCGGGACCGCGACCGCCGCCGCCTCCCCCGCCTACGATCACTTTGAGACGCTCGCGACCCTGGCGCAGCAGGTCGTCGATGTCGGGCGGGCGCTGACCGCCGCCGCCCCCGCCGCCGCCGCCCCACGGGCCGCGGCCGCCGCTCTTGTCGTCGCCGCCGCCGCCGCCCCACGGGCCGCCGGAATTGTTGCTCCAAGGCATTCGGAAGCGTCCTCCTGATTGCGCCGCAGGCGGTTATAGGATCACGGGAAAACCGCCGCAACGCGCGCCCGAACGGCGCGTTGGGGTTGCAAGTGGGGCCTCGCGGCCCCGCTTCAACCCGGATCGCGCCGCGCGCGGCCTCATGCGACCGGGGTTCGCAGGGTGACCAGCTCCTCCGCCGCGGTCGGGTGCACCGCGACCGTCCTGTCGAAATCGTCCTTCGTCGCGCCCATCTTCACCGCCACGCCGGCGAGCTGGATTATCTCCGCGGCGCCGTGTCCCATGATGTGGACCCCGAGAACCTTTCGGCTCTCTTTCGCCACGACGAGCTTCATCAGCATTTTCTCGTCACGCCCCGACAGCGTGTGCAGCATCGGGCGGAAGGCCGCCTTGTAGATCTCGACGTCGGTCTCCGCCCGCGCCTCGGCCTCCGTGAGGCCGACCGTGCCGAGCTCCGGCTGGGTGAACACCGCCGAGGGCACGCAGGCGTGCTCCGGCGTCGTCGGCGTCCCGTTGAAGACGGTCTCGACGAAGGCCGCGCCCTCGCGGATCGCCACCGGGGTGAGGGCGACTCGGTCGGTCACGTCGCCGACGGCGTAGATCGAAGGGACCGTCGTCTGCGAGTAGCGGTCCACCGTCACCGCTCCGCCCTTGCCGAGCTCGACGCCCAGCGCCTCGAGTCCGAGGCCCTGCGTGGCGGGCCGCCGGCCGGTGGCGTACATCACAACGTCGGCCGGGCAGTCATGTCCGCGCTCGAAGGTCACGCGGTAGCCGGCGCCCTCCTTGTCGATCTTCGAGACCTCCTCGCCGCAATAGATCTTGATCCCCTTCTTGCGCATCTCCTCGGCCACGCCCTCGCGCAGGTCGTCGTCGAAGCCGCGCAGGATCTGGCCGCCGCGGTAGGCCAGCTCGACATGCGCGCCGAGCCCGTTGAAGATGCAGGCGAACTCGCAGGCGATGTAGCCGCCGCCAACGATCACGACGTTCTTCGGGAAGCGCGGCAGGTCGAACGCCTCGTTCGAGGTGATCGCGTGATGCGCGCCCTCGACGTCGGGCACGAAGGGCGCGCCGCCGGTCGCGATCAGGATGTGCTTCGCGGTCACCAGCCGGTCGTTCTCCAGCAGGCAGACCTCATGCGGCCCGCGCAGCACGGCGCGGCAGCGGTGGATCTCGACGCCGGCGCCGGCGAGGTTGCGGGCGTAGACGTTCTCGAGCCGTCCGATCTCGGCGTTCTTGGCGTCGACCAGCGCGCCCCAGTCGTGGCTCGGCTCGGGCACGGTCCAGCCGAAACCCTTCGCGTCCTCGAAGGACTCGCGGAAGGCGGAGGCGTAGACCAGCAGCTTCTTCGGCACGCAGCCGCGGATCACGCAGGTGCCCCCGAAACGGTGCTCCTCGGCGATCCCCACCGTCGCGCCGGTCTGCGCCGCCATGCGCGCGGCGCGCACGCCGCCCGACCCGCCGCCGATGACGAAAAGATCGTAGTCGAACTCGGCCATCCCGGCCTCCCTGCTTCTCACCTGCGCGGCGCCGCGCCAGGCGCCCGCCCCCGATCCGCGCCTGCGCCCGCAGCTAGGTCTTCCGCCGTCGCCAGCCAATCCCATGCCGCGCGGAGGCGAGCCTCCGCAAATCGCCGCGTCGCGGCGCCGTTCTCGACGGTTGAACCGGCGCGCGCCGCCGACTCCGCCCGACGCGGCGCCGACGCGAAGCCGACGCATGGCCGACGTCCGCCCGACGCCTGCCTCTTTCGCAGGCGCCGCCGGTTTCGTTTCGTCAACCCGCTCCCTCGCCGTCCGCGACGTGACGCCGTCACGGCGTCCGGTTCACCTGCGCCACGCGCCACGCCCCGGGCTCCGGCAGCCAGTCGAGCCGCGTCACCGAGAGCGGCGCGATCTGGAACGCCGTGGCCTGCGCCGGCGTCAGCCCGAGCGCGCGCCGGAGCGCCATCATCACCGCGCCCATATGCGCGACCACCACCACGTCGCCGGCGCCGATCTCGGCGACCAGCCGGTCGATCGCGCCGTCGACCCGCGCCGCGAGCGCGTCGAGGCTCTCGCCCCCCGGCGCCGCGGCGGGCCCCTGCGCGGCCCAGAAGGCGGCGTGCGCCTCGGGCCAACCCCGCTCCGCCTCGGCGAAGTCGAGCCCTTCCCAGTCGCCGAAATGCAGCTCGCGCAGCGCCGGGTCGTCGCGCATGCGCCGTCGTCCGGGACCCGCGACCCGATCCGCCGTCCCCTTCGCCCTCGAGAGATCCGAGGAAACCAGGGCGGCCGGTTCCGGCAACAGCGCCGAGAGTCGCGCGAACGCGGCGGCGTCGGAGAAATCGGCCGGCGCGTCGGTCCACCCGATCGCGCCGCGGCGGCCGGTCGGGGCGTGGCGCACCCACCAGAAGCGCAGCGCGCTCACGGCGCGGGGGCCTTCAGCGTCAGCGGCAGCCCCGCGGCGACGAACAGCACCAGATCGGCCGCCGCGGCGATCCGCTGGTTGAGCCGTCCCTGCGCGTCGCGGAACCGGCGGCCGAGCGGCGTGTCCGGCACGATCCCGAGCCCGACCTCGTTCGACACGAGGATCACCCGCCCGGAAAGCCGAGTCAGCGACTCCGCCAATTCGGCGCCTGCGGCCTCGGGATCACGCTCTCCGGCAAGCATCAGGTTCGAGAGCCACAGGGTCAGACAGTCCACCACAACGATCCGTTTCGGTCGATCCGCAGACCGAATCGCTTCGACCAGCTCGAACGGCGCTTCGACGGTGATCCATTTCTTTCCGCGACTTTCCCGATGCCGCGCGATCCTCTCGCGCATTTCGTCGTCGAACGCCTGCGCCGTCGCGATGTACACCCGCTCCTCGCCGGTCTCGACCGCAAGCCGTTCGGCGAGAGCGCTTTTCCCCGATCTCGCCCCGCCGAGGACGAACGCGAAGCGGACTTCGTTAGTCCGGAAATACTTTGTTTCCACCGTCATCCTGTGATCCGACTTTGGTCGTAGGGCGTAAGCTCCATCACAAAGGGCGCGAGGGCGCTCGGCAACAGGGAACGGAGATGACCATGTACGATGGAGGCTCTCGGGCCACTGGCTCGGTCGCGAACCGGGCGATGTCGGCCGAACTCCTCGACGCCGAGACCGAGCTCGCGCTCGCTCGGGCGTGGCGCGACCACGGCGACGAGCAGGCGCTGCACCGACTCGTCACCGCCTACATGCGCCTCGCGATCTCGATGGCCGCCAAGTACCGCCGTTACGGCGCGTCGATGAACGACCTGATTCAGGAGGCCGGAGTCGGCCTCATGAAGGCCGCGTCGAAGTTCGATCCCGATCGCGGCGTGCGCTTTTCGACCTACGCGGTATGGTGGATCAAGGCGTCGATCCAGGATTACGTGATGCGGAACTGGTCGCTTGTCCGCACCGGCTCGACGTCGTCGCAGAAGTCGCTGTTCTTCAACATGCGCCGCGTCCGCGCGAAGCTCGAGCGCGAGCACGGCGCCGATGGCGACGCCGCCATGAACGGCGACATCCGCGCCGAGATCGCCCGCGAACTCGGTTGCCCGCTCCGCGACGTCGAGATGATGGAGGCCCGGCTCTCGGGCTCCGACTTCTCGCTGAACGCGCAGCAGTCGGGCGAGGAGGGTCGCGAGTGGATGGAGACCCTCGAGGACGAGGGGCCGAACTCCGAGGAGACGGTGTCCCGCACGTCCGACATAACGACCGCGCGGAAGTGGCTGACGGAGGCGTTCGACGCGCTCACCGACCGGGAGCGCATGATCATCGCAGCCCGGAAGCTGTCGGACGAGCCGGAGACGTTGGAGAGCCTTGGCGGAAAGCTCGGCCTCTCGAAGGAGCGTGTCCGCCAGCTCGAGGCGCAGGCCCTGCGCAAGATGCGCAAGCGGCTGGAAGGCCAGTTTGGCGACGCGGCGTCGGAGCTTGCGCTGACTCTCTGAGCGACCGGGTCGAAGCCGAAAGAAAAGGGCCGTG
>AACY020531674.1_pt1 | contig 13083 bp, 24 predicted proteins | sample 267378 | NCBI WGS metagenome assembly AACY02 (sample SAMN02954345, study PRJNA13694) | marine metagenome | biome: aquatic; feature: ocean; material: water; isolation source: isolated as part of a large dataset composed predominantly from surface... | reverse complement strand
CTGGTTGGGCATCATGTCGAAAAAATAGTGAACAGGGCAGAATGAAGCTGGCTGGGCCATGATCTCCTGGGCGCCAGCAGCAACGAGTTCCAAGGGCTCGTGGTAGCCCCAAGAAACACCAAGAGCAAGCGCCCCGGCGCTTTTTGCCATCATCATATCGTAGGTAGTATCGCCAATCACAATTGTGCGGCTTGGCTGGGTACCAAGATGATGGCAGGCATCCAAAACCATGAATGGGTCTGGCTTGCCTGGGCCATGGTCAGGTGTTCGTAAGATCATGAACAAGTCTAAGATGCCATGATGGCTCAAGCTCGCTTGGAGACCGCGCAACGATTTGCCCGTTGCAATCCCCAAAACAACCTCATCGATCATGACGAGCTGATGAAGCCATTCCTTCATGCCGTCAAACATGGGCTCGGGCAAAGGCGCTTGTGATCTGCGCCAACGCATTTCTTGCTTATAGGCTTCCACAGCCGCATGAAGTTGCTCATCCGGCATGCCGAGGCTTGAGATCACGTGTTCAAGGTTTAACCCAATTTGACGCCTAATGGCTGCCGGCTGGGGTTCTTTCATGCCTTGTGCCACAAACGCCCCTTGCATCACCTCGATGATGAGTGCGGCACTGTCGAGCAAAGTACCGTCACAATCAAAGAGGATCAAAATTGGTTCAGACACGGGCCAAGGCCTGCAAAATATCGAGGTCTGGAACATGCCCTACCATATCCTCAGCCAAAGACAGGAAATCCTGGCCGGGCTTGGCAAAGGCAAACACATCCATCTCATCTTGGTCGCGATAGAAAAGAGCGAGCGCATGAAGGGCAAGCCGTGTGGCAGGCTGCCCCCCGTAAAGCTCGTCACCGATCAGCGGATGACCCAGATAAGCCATATGGGCACGCAATTGATGCATCCGACCGGTTTCCGGCCTCAATAGCACAAGATCTTGATCTTTCAGCTGAGCGAGCAACCTAAAGCTGGTACGCGCCGCCTCGCCATCGGGATGAACATCCATGAAGGATTTGCGTGGCACATCCTGGCGCCTGCGCAATGGCGCATCAACCAACCCCTCATTATCCAGCCCCAATGGCACCAGTGCGAGGTAGAATTTATGGACATCACGGCCACGAAACTGGTCGGCATAATGTTCCGCTGCCTTGGCCCCTTTCGCCACCAACAGACAACCAGATGTTGGCCGATCGAGACGGTGAACAAGTTTCCAGCGCTGGTCATCAGCACGCAACAAATCATCGACGGATGTTGAGAGCCCGCTACCACCTTGGGCCGCAAGACCTGCAGGTTTGTTGATCACCATATGGTCGCGGCCTTTGACCACAACATCAAGCCGATGTTCTTGCCTTGGCACATTGGTCTTTTTGGCAATTTCAGCCTCAGGCCATGCCAACACATCACCTTCAAAGACACGCTCATTAGCCTTCACCGGCATGCCGTTTTTTAAAAGCTTCTTGGCTCGGGACCAACGCTCGATAAGGGCTTGGGGAACTTGGCCCAGTTCTGCCCGGACAACACGGTCAAACCTGCGGCCGTCATGATCTGCCGAAACAACAAACTTGATCATGACCCAACCATCTCACGCGCAAACAACCAACCCACCGCACAAGCCAACAGCCCTAAAAGTAATGACAACAGGCCATATAGGCACGCCTGCACGAAACGTTCTTCACGCAACAACTCAAGCATTTCGAGGGAAAATGTCGAAAACGTTGTGAGCCCACCGAGAAAGCCGGTGATCAAACCTGCCCTAACGACACCATGTGGCTCCAACTTCATGACCAAATGAAAAAGAAACCCGATCATGAAGGCGCCAGCAATATTTGCACTGAATGTTGCCCAATGAAAACCGCCAATATCACGCGGCAACAGATGCCCCACGCCATAACGAAGAACTGAGCCAAGCCCGCCACCGAGAAATACAGCAATTACTTCCAACATATCCCCCCAACAAAAAAGGTTGCCCGTGGGCAACCTTTTGAGAGATTTGACAGCATCACCAAGCCTTACTGCTCGCTTGCTTCCTCGGTCATTTCCAAGGGACCGGAATCCTGACCCTTGGCTTCAAGGTCGCGATCAACAAACTCAATGACGGCCATGGGGGCGTTGTCGCCATAACGGAAACCTGCCTTCATGATGCGGATATAGCCACCGGGACGCTCTTCATAGCGTGGGCCCAACACATCGAACAATTTGCGTGTCATGTCACGGTCACGTAGGCGAGAAGCAACCAGGCGGCGCGCATGCAAATCGCCACGCTTTGATAAGGTGACAAGGCGCTCGACGATCGGGCGCAATTCCTTCGCCTTGGGCAAGGTTGTTTTGATCTGCTCATGTTTGATGAGGGCCGCAGCCATGTTTGCGAACATCGCTTTGCGATGCGCATGTGTGCGGTTCAGTTTCCTCAGTGCATTTCCGTGACGCATGGGTTCTTCCTTCGCTTGGCGCCCTATTACCTATCAGTAACCAGGCTCATCATATTTTTTGGCAAGATCATCAATATTTTCTGGTGGCCATTCGGGAATATCCATGCCCAAATGGAGGCCCAGATGACCAAGTACTTCCCTGATTTCATTCAAGGATTTACGGCCGAAGTTCGGGGTCCGCAACAACTCAGCCTCAGACTTCTGAATAAGGTCACCGATGTAAACGATGTTGTCATTCTTGAGGCAGTTGGCGGAGCGAACTGAAAGCTCCAACTCGTCCACTTTCTTCAACAGAGCTGGGTTAAAGTCGACCCCCTGTGGCTCAGGCTGAACATGAACAGTACCGGCTTCTTCAAAATTGATGAACACCTGGAGCTGATCCTGAAGGATGCGGGCTGCGTAGGCAACGGCATCTTCAGGCAACACAGTACCATCCGTCTCAATTTCAAGGATCAGCTTATCATAATCGAGGCCCTGACCAACGCGGGTATTTTCCACGTTGTATGAGACACGCTTCACAGGGGAGAAAATCGCGTCAATTGGGATAAGACCAATGGGTGCATCTTCGCTGCGGTTTTTCTCGGACGGAACATAGCCCTTGCCGCTATCAACCACAAATTCCATATGCATCTCGACATTTTCGTCGAGCGTGCAGATCACATGATCTGGGTTCAGCACTTCGATATCGCCGGAAAGCTTGATGTCGCCTGCGCGGACCTCACATGGCCCTTTCGCGTCAAGCACAAGGCGTTTGCTGCCTTCGGCCTGACAGCGAACTGCGATGCCCTTAACATTCAAGACGATGTCGGTGACATCCTCACGGACCCCAGAGATGGATGAAAACTCATGCAATACGCCATCAATTTGAATGGCGGTGATTGCTGAACCACGAATAGAGGAGAGCAAAACACGACGAAGGGCGTTTCCTAGTGTGACACCAAAACCCCTCTCAAGGGGCTCGACTTCAATCTTGGCACGGCGGTTGCCGAGTGACGATTGGGCATTCAACTCTGTTGGCTTGATCAATTCCAGCCAGTTCTTTTGGATTGCGGCATCCATGGTTGCAATCACCTCTTTCGCATTGGGCGGTGTAAAATGACGTTTTTAAACGCGGCGACGCTTCGGTGGGCGACAGCCATTATGGGGAATGGGTGTTACATCACGGATCGAAGAGATCGCAAAGCCAATGGACGACAAAGCGCGAAGCGCACTTTCGCGACCAGAACCCGGGCCACAAACTTCAACATCCAAACTCTTCATGCCGTGTTCCTGGGCTTTCTTACCCGCATCCTCAGCGGCCACCTGGGCAGCAAAAGGTGTGGACTTCCGTGACCCCTTGAAACCAAGCGAACCGGCAGACGACCAAGAGATCGTGTTGCCCTGGGCGTCGGAAATCGTGATCAAGGTGTTGTTGAAAGTAGAGAGAACATGGGCAACGCCGGCGGAAATATTCTTCCGCTCCTTACGGCGTACCCTTGATTTGTCCTGACGTGCCATGGATCGTTAACCCTTATTTCTTCTTGCCAGCAATGGCTTTGGCCGGCCCCTTACGGGTGCGGGCATTTGTGTGGGTGCGCTGACCGCGCACAGGAAGATTACGGCGATGGCGAAGCCCACGATAACAGCCAAGATCCATCAAACGCTTGATGTTCATGGCACGTTCGCGGCGAAGATCGCCCTCGACGGTAAATTCACGGTCGATAAATTCACGGATTTGAATAATCTCTGCGTCGGTGAGCTCGTTAACACGACGCTCTTCGGCGATTTTGAGTTCATCACAAATGGTCTTGGCATTGAATGGGCCAATTCCATGAATATAGGTCAGCGCGATATGAACGCGCTTATTCGTCGGTATATTGACGCCACCAATACGTGCCACGTCGTCACTCCTATATGCGGGCTTTAAACAATTTTGTGCGGCATTGGGACCACCAGCGCCGCATCATGAAGGAGCGGAGTATACTGGCTGGGCCTTTTGCGTCAAGGCCAACAGCGCGCTCAGCCAAGAATTTTATCAATGGATTCGGTCACGACATCCATTGGGGCCATACCGTCAACCTTTTTAAGCGCGTTTTTCGCGTCATAAAAAGGAAGAAGAGGTGCGGTGGATTCATGATAAACCGCCAGGCGAGACCGCAATGTTTCTGCGTTGTCATCCTTACGCTCACCACCTGTTTCCTTGGCACGCTGCTCGATGCGCCCGACCAATGCTTCGTCATCCACTTCCAATTGGATCACGTGATCAATATTTCGCCCGCGCAACTGAAGGAGTTCATCCAAAGCCTTGGCCTGGGCAACCGTTCTTGGGAAACCATCAAGAATAAAACCATTGGCGCAATCCGGCTGATCGATACGCTCGGCAATAATACCAACAACAACCTCATCGGGAACCAGATCACCACGGTCCATGATGTCTTTGGCCCTCAAACCAATATCGGTTTGATTTGCCACGGCAGCCCGTAACATGTCGCCTGTTGAAAGTTGCACAAGCCCGTATTTGTCAACAATGCGCTTGGCCTGTGTTCCCTTGCCTGCCCCTGGTGGGCCGAGAAGGATGATGTTCATTTCTTTCCCCCGCGTAACTTGGATTTTTTAATGAGCGCCTCATATTGGTGGGCAAACATGTGTCCCTGGATTTGGGAAACGGTGTCCATGGTTACGCTTACGACAATCAAAAGGCTAGTTCCCCCAAAGTAGAAGGGCACAGGATAAACGGCAATCAGGAATTCCGGAATCAAGCAGATAACCACGAGGTAAATCGCCCCAACCACCGTGATACGTGTCAACACATAATCAATATGGTTTGCCGTCATGGGGCCCGGACGAATCCCGGGTATAAACCCACCCTGGCGTTTTAAGTTGTCCGCCATGTCTTCGGGGTTGGAAACAACTGCCGTGTAGAAAAAACAGAAAAATGCAATCAAACTCGCATAGGCAACCATATAAAGCGGTTGCCCATGCCCGAGAAGCGCGGTCACTGTATTAAGCACACCACCAGAGTCACTGCCGGTGAAATTGGCAAAGGTGAGCGGCAGGAGAAGCAAGGAGGAAGCAAAAATCGCCGGAATCACACCAGCTGTGTTCACCTTAAGAGGAAGGTGAGATGTGTCGCCCTGAAACATTTTGTTCCCTTGTTGGCGCTTTGGATATTGCACCAGAAGACGCCTTTGGGCGCGCTCAAAAAGCACAATGACATAAATGACCACAGCCACCATCACCAACAGCGCAATAATCACCCCTGGCGCGAGGGCGCCCTGGCGTCCAAGCTCCAAGGTGGAAATCAAGGCCGTGGGAAGTTCCGCAACAATCCCGGCATAAATGATCAGTGAGATGCCGTTTCCAACACCCCTGGCGGTAATTTGTTCACCCAACCACATCAGGAAAATGGTGCCGCCGGTTAGCGAAACAACAGTCGAAATCTGGAACAAGAGACCAGGATTGGCGACCACACCACTACTTGATTCAAGCCCGACGGCGATACCGTAGGACTGAAACAAAGCCAGAAAGACGGTGAGGTAACGGGTATATTGGTTAATTTTACGCCGACCGGACTCACCTTCTTTTTTAAGTGCTTCCAAATGTGGAATGGAGCTGGTGAGCAACTGCACAATAATCGATGCAGAAATATAAGGAATGATGTTCAGCGCAAAAATCGCCATACGGCCGATGGCGCCACCAGAGAACATGTCGAACATGCCAACAATTCCCTGGGAGTTTTGTGCAAAGAGATCCGCAAGCGCACCAGGATTGATGCCAGGAACAGGTACAAACGTACCAAAGCGGTAGACGATCAGCGCACCGAGGGTAAACAAGATGCGCTGACGAAGTTCCTTGGCTTTGCCAAGTGTGGACAAATCCAAATTGGCAGCAAGCTGCTCAACAGCTGATGGCATGCGACCTCCGACGGTGCTGCCGGCGCCCGTTATTCGCTGGCAGCGTCGGCTTCAGGGGTAATACGTGTCACGGTGACGGCGCCACCGGCCTTTTCAATACACTCGCGTGCACCTTTGGTCACGCCAGAAACAAGCAAATTAACTTTTGCATTGAGCTCGGCGGTGCCGATCACACGAACGCCATCGAGACGACGGCGAATGAGACCTGCGGCAACCAATTGCTCTTCACCAACCTGCCCGCTCACATCAATGCGCTCAGCAGCAATGGCAGCAACCAGCTTATTCAAAGAAAGCTCCGCAAATTGCAGACGATTTGGCTTTGCAAAACCACGCTTGGGAAGGCGGCGGTGGATGGGCATTTGACCACCTTCAAAACCTTTAATGGCAACGCCAGAGCGTGACTTTTGACCTTTGACACCGCGGCCAGCAGTTTTGCCTTTGCCCGAGCCGATGCCGCGACCAACGCGCATGCGTGGCTTGCGGGCACCTGGGTTATCGGCGAGTTCATTGAGTTTCATGTCAAAAAATCCCTGACTTAATTTTCTTCAACGACGGCCACAAGGTGGCTTACCTTGGCAATCATGCCACGGACCGACGGGGTGTCCTCAAGAACACGCACGCGGTCCATTTTGTTCAAACCAAGACCCACAAGGGTGGCTTCCTGGCGATGATCACGGCGCAATGGGCTACCAATTTGCTTTACGGTAATGGTTTTCTTTTTGTCAGCCATCTGAACCTCACTCATTCACGAGGGCGGCATCAGAGGAGATACCATCATTGCGACGGGCCACCAAATCAGCAACCTTTAGGTTTCGACGGGCAGCAACGCTGCGCGGCGAAGACATACGGTTCAGCGCATCAAAGGTGGCACGAACCATGTTGTATGGGTTGGAGGTACCAATGGACTTGGCCACAACATCCTGAACACCAAGTGTCTCAAAGACAGCGCGCAACGGCCCACCGGCAATGATACCTTTACCAACCGGTGCCGCACGAAGAACCACCTTACCGGCACCGTGACGACCTTCAACGTCATGGTGAAGGGTACGACCTTCGCGCAACGGCACTCGAACCATCTGCCGCTTGGCTTGCTCCGTGGCCTTCCGGATGGCCTCAGGCACCTCACGTGCCTTACCATGGCCAAAGCCAACACGACCATTTTGATCACCCACAACAACGAGGGCCGCAAAAGCAAAGTTTTTACCGCCCTTCACTGTTTTGGCGACACGGTTAATATGCACCAAGCGGTCTACGAATTCGGAATCACGTTCCTGCTTATTGTCTCTATCTTGAGCCATTATTTCACGTATCCTTAGAATTGCAGGCCGCTTTCGCGCGCGGCTTCAGCCAACGAGCGAACACGTCCATGGAAAATAAATCCGCCACGATCAAAAACAACGGTTTCAACACCAGCAGCTTTTGCACGTTCAGCAATCAAATGACCCACCTTGGCAGCGGCTTCGGTGTTAACACCGGCCTTGCTACGCAGGTCCTTCTCAAGCGTTGACGCGGAAGCCAACGTGGCGCCAGTTTCATCATTGATGACCTGGGCGTAGATGTGGCGGCCAGAGCGGAACACACTAAGACGCGGCCGACCATTCGAAACCTTTTTAAGATGGTTGCGAACGCGGTTGCGACGACGGGTAAAAACTTTGTTACGGGTTGCCATGTCTGTCCCTTATTTCTTCTTACCTTCCTTGCGGAAGATATATTCGTTGACATACTTGACGCCCTTACCCTTGTAAGGTTCTGGCGCACGAAGGGACCGGATTTCTGCTGCAACCTGACCCACACGCTGCTTAGAATTGCCGGAAATGGCAATGCTGGTGGGTTTTTCACACTTAATCTCGATCCCTTCTGGAATCGGGTAATGAATATCGTGGCTGTAGCCGAGCTGCAGCACCAAAATTTTTCCCTGAAGGATGGCACGGAAACCAACGCCATTAACTTCAAGCTCCTTGGTGTAACCCTGGCTCACGCCTTCAATATAGTTGTTCACCAAGGTACGCTGCATGCCCCACATGGAACGTGAGCGCTTGGATTGGTCGCGTGGGCTGATGGTAACAATGTTGTCCTTCACCTCACAAATGACCTCATCAACGAGGGTAAAACCCATCTCGCCTTTTGGACCTTTGAAGGAAAGATCGCGGCCAGATAACTCCACGGATACACCCGTTGGCACTTCCACGGGACGTTTGCCGATACGTGACATAAACTTAACTCCTCCCGTTAGAATACTGTGCAGAGAACTTCACCGCCAACATTCTCCTCACGGGCACGGGCATCGGACATGACCCCGCGTGATGTGGAGATGATGGTGATGCCAAGGCCATTGCGGACCTTTGGAAGTTCATCAACAGGCTTGTACACACGACGACCTGGCGTGGAGACACGTTTCATCTCCTGGATGGCCGGGGCGCCTTCAAAATACTTCAATTCAATCTCGAATTCATCGAGACCCTTGATTTGTTCAATACGGCTATAGCCGCGAATGAAACCTTCTTCACGCAACACGTCCAAAACGTTGCCACGCAGCTTGGACGCTGGGCAAACAACCTTGGGATGCTTGCGCAACTGAGCATTGCGAATACGTGTCAGCATGTCAGAGAGCGGATCTGTTGTAGCCATCTAACCCTCCCTTACCAGCTTGACTTTACAAGGCCCGGAATCAAGCCACGGGAACCCAATTCCCTCAGCGCGATACGAGACATCTTCAATTTGCGGTAATAACCATGTGGTCGACCGGTCACCTCGCAACGGTTGCGAACGCGGACATTGGCACCGTTACGTGGCATGCCAGCCAATTTCATGGTTGCTGCGAAACGCTCTTCGGCGGGCAGTGTCTTGTCGCGGGCGACCGCGCGAAGCTCTGCACGCTTATTGCGCTGACTGGCCGCCATTTTGATGCGGCGCTTATTCTTTTCGATGGCACTCTTCTTCGCCATAACTCAGTTCTCCTGCTTGCCGACGAAGGGGAATTGGAAGGCACGCAACATTTCGCGGGCTTCCTCATCTGTTGGGGCGGTGGTGCATACAATGATGTCCATGCCCCAGATGTTCTCAACCTTGTCATATTCGATTTCGGGGAAGATGATATGTTCCTTCAAACCCATGGCGTAATTACCACGGCCATCAAAACTCTTTGGGTTCAAACCACGAAAGTCTCGAACGCGCGGAAGAGCCATGGTTACCAAACGGTCCATGAATTCGTACATGCGTGCACGGCGCAATGTGACCTTGACACCAATGGGCATGCCTTCGCGTAATTTGAATGCGGCATTGGACTTACGCGCCTTGGTAATGACAGGCTTTTGGCCCGCAATTTTTGTCAGGTCTTCAAACGCATTTTTTACCTTTTTGGTATCTTGGGTCGCTTCGCCAACACCCATATTGATCACGATCTTGTCGAGCTTCGGCATCTGCATGACGTTCTGATAGGAGAACTTTTCCTGCAAAGCCGGGCGGACAACCTCGTTATAATGAGTCTGCATGCGTGGGATATAATCAGCCATCAATGACTTCCCCCGATTTTTTGGCCACACGAACCTTAGAACCATCTTCCATCACCTTGAACCCAACGCGGGTTGCTTCATCAGTTTTGGGGTCCAGGAGGGCCAGGTTGGACAGATCAACGGACAATTCCTTGGCGACGATGCCGCCTTGCGCAAATTGCGTTGGCTTGGTGTGGCGCTGCACCACATTAATGCCTTGAACAACCGCACGGTTTTCCTTCGGCATCACGGTCAGAACCTCACCGCGCTTCCCACGGTCACGCCCTGCGAGAACAATAACATTATCGCCTTTGCGAATTTTCTGCATCACAACACCTCCGGCGCGAGCGAGATGACCTTCATTTGACCACGGGAACGCAATTCGCGTGTCACAGGGCCAAAAATGCGGGTGCCAATCGGCTCGCCATTGTTGTTTAACAAAACTGCCGCATTGCGATCGAAGCGAATAACGCTCCCATCGGGGCGACGGGTCTCTTTTGCAGTGCGTACCACCACGGCTTTCAAAACCTGGCCTTTTTTGACGCGTCCGCGTGGAATTGCTTCCTTGACGGACACGACAATGACGTCACCAATGGCCGCTGTGCGACGCTTGGCTCCGCCCAGTACCTTGATGCACTGCACCCGGCGTGCGCCCGAATTGTCGGCAACATCCAGGTTGGTTTGCATCTGTATCATGTGCTGTTACTCCAAAAAACTTACTATTTTAGGATGCTGAGGCTTCTTGCTCAACAACCCGCCATCTCTTGTTCTTAGATAGAGGCTTGCATTCCTCAATCCAAACGACCTGCCCGGACTTCACAGCATTATGCTCGTCATGGGCGTGGTACTTCTTTGAAAGACGCACGGTCTTTTTCATCACGGGGTGCGTAAAACGGCGCTCAACACGAACAACAATCGTCTTGTCATTCTTGTCGCTGATCACCACACCCTGAAGCATTCTTTTTGGCATGTTCGACTCCTCAGGCGCTTTGTGCTGCCACGGCTTTTTCGCCGAGCATGGTTTTGATGCGGGCAATATCGCGGCGCACACGCCGGAATTCGGCGGTATTTTCAACCTGACCCGTTGCCATCTGGAAACGAAGGTTCAGCTGTGCACGCTTCAACTTCAACAACTCATCTTGGAGTTGATCAACTGACATGCTGCGTACTTCATTGGCTTTCATGGTCATTCCCACCTTATTCTTCGATGCGCGATACGATTTTCCAGCGCACCGGGAGCTTTTCACCCCCGAGGCGAAGGGCTTCGCGTGCCACAGCATCGGTTACACCGTCAATCTCGAACATGATCCGACCCGGCTTCACACGGGCAGCCCAAAATTCTGGGGAGCCCTTACCTTTACCCATGCGGACTTCGGTTGGCTTTTTCGAAACCGGCACATCTGGGAACACCCGGATCCAAACACGGCCCTGACGTTTCATGTGGCGTGTGATGGCCCGACGTGCGGCCTCAATCTGACGCGATGTGATACGCTCCGGCTCAACCGTCTTGAGCCCATAGGACCCAAAATTCAACGTGCTGCCGCGATGGGCAACACCATGAATCCGGCCTTTGTGCATCTTCCGGAATTTCGTGCGTTTTGGTTGCAGCATAATTCCAATTCCCTCTTACATTACGGGGGGCCAACCAGCGTCACAGACGCGGGCGGTTGCCCTCCTGCATTTCCAGCATTCGACGTTCTTGGGCAGATGGGTCATGTTCCATGACCTCACCCTTAAACACCCAAACCTTAATTCCACTAATCCCGTAGGCGCTGAACGAGCGTGCTTCGCCATAATCAATGTCCGCGCGCAAAGTGTGAAGCGGAACCCGACCTTCACGATATTGTTCGGTACGAGCAATTTCTGCACCGCCAAGACGGCCAGCGCAGGAAATTCGGATACCAAGCGCACCCATGCGCATGGCATTCTGCATCGCGCGCTTCATCGCCCGACGAAAAGCCACGCGGCGCTCAAGCTGCTGTGATACAGACTCAGCAATCAACGTGGCATCGATTTCTGGCTTGCGAATTTCAACAATGTTGAGGTGCAATTCTGACTCGGTGAATTGTGACAATTCCTTGCGCAACTTCTCGATGTCAGCACCCTTTTTGCCAATAATCACGCCAGGTCGGGCAGAATAAAGCGTCACACGGCACTTTTTGTGTGGACGCTCAATCACGACCTTTCCAAGACCAGCCTGCACAAGACGCTTCGCCAGATATTTCCGGATCGCCAGATCTTCATGGAGAAGCTTGCCATACTCCCCCTTCACGGCAAACCAACGGCTGTCCCAAGTCCGATTAACGCCAAGACGGAAACCAATTGGATTAATTTTCTGTCCCATTACGCTTGCTCCTCAACGCTGCGGACGACAATGGTCAGCTGTGAAAATGGTTTTTCAATCCGGCCAACACGTCCACGGGCACGCGGACGAAAACGCTTCATGACAATATTCTTGCCCACGCTGGCCTCGGAAACGATCAAGCTATCCACATCCAGGTCATGGTTGTTTTCAGCATTAGCGACGGCAGATTGTAGACATTTGCGAACATCTTCAGCGATACGGCGACGAGAGAAAGAGAGGCTATTTAGGGCCTGGTCAACTTTCTTTCCGCGGATCATGCCGGCAATGACGTTCAACTTCTGTGGGCTCACCCGGAGCATACGAAGCACAGCTTTTGCTTCATTGTCAGGCAGCGATCTTGGTGCAGAACTCTTTCCCATAATTACTTCCTCTTGGCCTTTTTATCGGCACCATGGCCGTAATAGGTACGTGTTGGGGCAAATTCCCCGAATTTATGGCCAATCATGTCTTCGGTCACATTCACAGGAACATGCTTCTGGCCATTGTAAACGCCAAAAGTCAGACCCACGAATTGTGGAAGAATGGTTGAACGACGGGACCAAATCTTGATTACTTCTTTTCGACCGGAGCCAGCAGCAGCTTCGGCTTTCTTAAAAAGGTAAGGATCCACAAAAGGACCTTTCCAAACTGAGCGAGCCATCTTCTAACTCCTCCCTTAACGTTGCTTGCGCAGATGACGGCTGCGCGTGATGTATTTGTCAGTGGACTTATTGGAACGGGTCCGCTTGCCCTTGGTTGGCTTACCCCATGGGGTCACAGGATGACGGCCACCAGAGGTCCGGCCTTCACCACCACCATGTGGGTGGTCGATGGGGTTCATGGCCACACCGCGAACACTCGGGCGCTTGCCCTGCCAACGGCTGCGACCAGCCTTACCAAAATTCTGGTTCATGTGGTCTGCG
>AACY020311884.1_pt1 | contig 13085 bp, 12 predicted proteins | sample 267378 | NCBI WGS metagenome assembly AACY02 (sample SAMN02954345, study PRJNA13694) | marine metagenome | biome: aquatic; feature: ocean; material: water; isolation source: isolated as part of a large dataset composed predominantly from surface... | reverse complement strand
CGTCCGAGCGCGCGGGCGCCGGAAGAGCCGCGGGTTGAGCCAGGCGAAGCCGGCGACCGCCGCGACGGGCGCGAGCGCCCACCAGCCGAGCCAGACGCGGCTCCAGACGGCCAGCGCCAGCAGCGGCAGGATCGCGAAGCGCGTCCAGACGCTCCACGGGTTGGCGTGGCGCGCCCAGTCGCGCTCGGTCATGCCCATCAGGCGCTCGGCGAGGGCGGCGAGGTCCATCGCGCTCACCCCGCCGCGAGAGCGATCTGCGTCCAGACCGCCGTCTCGTCGTACAGCACCCATTCCCGCCGCAGCCCCCACGGCCCGAACTCGGCGTGGCTGAGGCCCATGACATGGACCTCCGCCCCGGTCGGCGCGCCGAAGGCCCCCCAGCCGTCATGCCGGCCCCAGAGGCTCCAGCGGAGGGCGGCGCGCGGCGGCATTTGCGGGTCGTCGCGGCCGATGACGTGGTGGATCTCGAAGGCCGCCGACGGGAACGCCGCGCGCAGCCCCATCCAGAAGCGGTCGGCGCCGTCCCAGCCATGGGCCGTCGCGCCGCCCGGGTGCTCCAACTGCGCCGCCCGGTCGTATTCGGCGGGGATCGCGGCCATGTCGGCGCCCATGATCCGGGTCAGCAGGTCGGCGTAGCGCGCGCCCTGCGGGTGGTCGTTCCCGCGGCCCGCGTACGGCCCCGCCACGTCGCGCTCCGGCGTGAAGGGCTGCGCGCCCGCGGCGGCGCGTTCGGCGCCCCAGGCCCGGGGATCGACGCCCATCCGCCGCAGGATCGCGCCCTGGTCGCGGATGATCCACTCGTCGTCGATCACGTTCGCCGCGGCGTGGCAGTCGGCGATGATGCGGTAGCGCAGCGTCTTTCCGCTCGCCGCGCCGTAGGCGCCGTCGCCGAGATGCGTCGCCGTCGAGAGCAGCCGGTGGGACGACAGGAACCCGCCCGCGCCGTCGTCGCACCAGATCACGTCCTCGCCGAGCAGCGTCCGGTCGGGGAACTCCGCAAGCGTCGCCATCGTCGCCGCGATCACGTCGCCGTTCCCGCGCACGATCGCGGCGGGCGAGCGCACCACGATCTCGGGGGCGTAGTATCTGTGCAGGGTCGCGATCCCGCGATCCTCCCAGATCTCTTTCGTGACGCCGAGGATGTACTCCTCAGGCGTCCTGAACTTCGGATCGAAGCCCTGCATCGGGGTCCTCTTCGGGCGCGTCGTCGGAAGGCTCCGGCCGCCAGCCCTCGGGGGCCGGGGCGGAGCGGCGGATCACCAGCGGCCCGCGCAGCGCGACGCGGCGGGGCGCGGGGTCGCCGTCCTCGATCCGCGCGGTCAGCGCGTCGACGGTGGCGGCGACCATGGCGTCGGTCGGCTGGCGGATCGTGGTGAGGGCGTAGGACGGCCAGGCCGCCTGGGGCACGTCGTCATAGGACACGACCGCCACGTCCTCGGGAATCCTGAGTCCCAGCTCGAAGCGGATCACGTCCATCGCGGCGATCGCCATGTGGTCGTTGGCGACGAACACGGCGTCCGGCCGGTCGGCCCCCGCGAACATCGCGCGCGCGGCGGCGCGGGCGCGCTCGAAGTCGTAGTCGCCGACCGCCCGCGCGGAGACCGAGCGCCCGGCCTCGGCGAGGCCCGCGCGGAAGCCCGCCTCGCGGTCGCGCTGGGTCGAGGCGCCCTCCCAGCCCGCGATGTAGCCGATCCGCGCCCACGGCCCCGCCGCGAGGAGGCGCCCGAGCCGCCGCCCGCCGTCGAAATTGTCGGAGGCCACGGCCGAGAAGCGCGGGTCGTCCTGCGTGCGGTTGAACAGGACCACGGGGACGCCCGCGGCGTCGCAGCGATGCGCGAGGTCCGAGGACATCGAGACCGACGCCATCACGATGCCGGCGACCTGATGGTCGAGGATCTCGGCCAGCACCGCGTCGACGTCGACCGCGGACTGCGAGGTCATGAAGATCAGCACGTGATAGCCGCGCGCCTGCAGCGCGTTCGACAGCCGCTCCAGCGCGATCGGGTAGTACTGGTTGTCGAGATAGGCGACGACGAGCCCGATCAGCCGCGACCGCCCCGTGATCAGCGAGCGCGCGAGCGCATTCGGCCGGTAGCCGAGCTCCGCCGCCGCCGCCAGCACCCGCGCCCGCGTCGCCGGCGCGACCGAGGCGCCCGGCGTGAAGGCGCGGCTCACCGCCGACTGGCTGACCCCCGCCCGGCGGGCGACGTCGAGGGAGGTCGCCGCGCTCACGCCGCCGTCCAGCCGCCGTCGAGCATCAGCGCCGAGCCTGTCACCAGCGCCGAGGCGTCGCAGCAGAGGAAAACGACCGCCCCCATCACGTCCTCGACCCGCCCGATCCGGCCGAGCGCGATCTTGTCCTCGATCCAGGCCCGCATCGCGGGGTCGGAGAGCGTCGGGCGCGTCAGCTCGGTCTCGATGAAGGTCGGGCAAAGCGTGTTCACCCGCACGCCCATCGGCCCCAGCTCCAGCGCCATGCCCTTGGTGAAGCCCTCCATCGCGAATTTCGACGCCGAGTAAAGCGCCCGCTTCGGCCCCGAGACATGCCCCATCTGGGAGGAGAGGTTGACGATGCTCCCCGCGATCCCCGCCGCGACCATCCCCTTCGCCACCTCCTGCGCGCAGAAGAAGGCGGCGCGGGCGTTGACGTCCATCACCGCGTCCCAGTCCTCGGGCGTCGTGTCGAGCGCCGGGCCCGGCCGCGTCGCGCCGGCATTGTTGACGAAGGCGTGGAACGGCCCGCGCTCGGCGCAGAGGCGGGCGAAAGCCTTGCGGTCTGTCACGTCGAGCGGCGCGGCGTCCGCCGAGAGCTCCTTGCCGCGCAGCGCCTCCGCCGCCGCCTCGACCTGCGCGAGCGTGCGCGCGGCGAGCACGACATGGGCGCCCGCCTCCGCCAGCGCCGTCGCCGCAGCGAGGCCGATCCCGCGGCCCGCGCCAGTGACGAGCGCGCGGCGGCCGTCGAGGCGGAAGGAGGGGGTGGTCGGCAGATCGGTCATGCGTCGCCCTCGTCATAGCCCGACCAGCGAAACGCGTCGTCCGGGCCGAGCGGCGCGAAGGGGTTCCAGGCGATCTCCCAGACGTGGCCCTCCGGGTCCTCGACATAGGCGACATGGCCGCCCCAGAACGCGTCCGCCGGCTCCCGTAGGACCGTCGCGCCCGCGCGGCGCGCGGCCTCCACCGTCTCCGCCACCTCGCGCTTCTCCCGCATGTTGCAGGCGAGCGTGACGCCGCCCGAGCCGCGCGGCAGCGGCCGCCCCACGTCGCGCGCCAGATCCTGCCGTGGATAGAGCGCGAGCGTCGCGCCGAGCAGGTCGAAGGCGACGAGCCCCTCCGGGCAGCCCTCAGCCCGCCGCCATCCAAGCGCCTTGTAGAACGCCGCCGCCCGCGCAAGATCGTCCACGCCGAGGGTGATGAGATGGACGCGCTGGCGCATCTAGAGCGCCCTCCCGCTCTCCGGGTCGAAGCCCGCCCGCGCCTTGTTGAACTCCCGCAGCCGGGCGAAGACGTCCACGCCGATCTGCGCGTACATGTCGAGCAGGTCCACCAGCACCCAGTTCTCGCGGATCAGCCCGCGCTCCAGCCGCCAGAAGTCGAGCGAGCGCATCGTGATCCGCTGGCCCGGCGGCGCGATCCCGAGCCAGCCGTCATGGCTGAGCGTCTGGATCATGTTGGGCCACCCGGTGACGGCCACGTAATCGCCGTCGCCGAAGAAGTGATACTCGATCTCGTCCACATAGAGCCCGCGGTCGGGCATCGCCTTCAGGAACGGGATCTGGTGCCACTTCCGGAACCCCTCGACCCCGAAGCCGGTCCTGATGCCCGCCGGCCCGTACCAGCGCATCCGCGGGTGCCAGAACCGCCCCATCTCCATCACCTCCGGCCCGCCCTCGGAGGGATGCTTCTTCAGGTGGGCGAGCATCTCGGTGACGTGGAACACGCTCTGCGCGCTGCGGTCGGGGTCGTGCGGGCCGGGCACGAGCCCGTCCTGCGTCGCGGGACCGGGAACGCGCCACTCCCGCCCGAGGCTCGGCGCCATCGGCCAGGCGCCGGCCTGCATCATCAGCTCGGGAATGTCCCAGAGGGCCTGGACCTCGGTCACCCGGTCGCCCTCGAAGCGGTAGAACTCGTGGAACCGCATCGAGACGGCGTGGCCCGTGGGCGGGATGTCGAGGAAGGGCTGCGCGAAGGTCCCCTGGAACTCGCCCCCGCAGCCGACCCAGTCGAGCCCGCCCGGCGTCGGCCCCGCCATCACGATCCAGTCCCGCCGCTCCAGATCGGGCAGCGCGGCGTGGAGGGGCGCCAGCGCGCGCTCGTAGAACGCCTCCGGCCCCGTCATGTCGCCGAGGGGATGGCCGAGGCGCACCCGCGCGTCCGGCGCCAGCAGCGACCCGAGCGCATCGCGCGCCGCCCCCGGCGCGAAATCGTATTGCGCTCCGCGGAGCGGCGCGATCAGGCGCTTGCAGCGGGCGTGGCGATCCTCGCTCACCGGTCCCCCATCGACCCCGGCTCGACCCCGGTCCAGCGCGCGACGTTCGAGCCGCCGTAGCGGCGGGCGCGGATGTTCGCCTGCTCGGCGTGGCCCGCGAAGCCCTCCAGCATGCAGAGCCGCGAGGTCACGGCCCCGACCTTCGCCGAGGCGTCGTCCGACGTGACCCGCTGATAGGTGCAGGTCTTGAGGAACTTGCCGACCCACAGCCCGCCCGTGTAGCGCGCCGCCTTCTTCGTCGGCAGCGTGTGGTTCGTGCCGATCGCCTTGTCGCCATAGGCGACGTTGGTCCGCGGCCCGAGAAACAGCGCGCCGAAATTGGTCATGTTCGCCAGATACCAGTCGTCGCGGTCGGTCATCACCTGCACGTGCTCGGACGCGATCTCGTCGGCGACCCGCAGCATCTCGTCATGGTCCCCGACGACGATCACCTCGCCGTAATCCTCCCAGGCCTGCCGCGCGGTCGCGCCGGTCGGCATGTCGGCGAGCAGCTTGCCCACCCACTCCATCGTCTCGCGCGCCAGCTTCTCCGACGTCGTCAGCAGCACCGCCGGCGAGGTCGGCCCATGCTCCGCCTGTCCGAGCAGATCGACCGCGCAGAGCTCGCCGTCGGCGGCGGTCTCGTCCGCGATCACCAGCGTCTCGGTGGGCCCGGCGAAGAGGTCGATCCCGACGCGGCCGAACAGCTGCCGCTTCGCCTCCGCCACGAAGGCGTTGCCGGGCCCGACCAGCATGTCCACCGCCGGAATGCTCTCCGTCCCGAGCGCCATCGCGCCGACCGCCTGGATGCCGCCGAGCGCGTAGATTTCGTCCGCCCCCGCCATGTGCTGCGCCGCGACGATGGCGTGCGCCGGCGCGCCCTTGAACGGCGGCGCGCAGGTGACGACCCGCGGGCAGCCCGCGACCTTCGCCGTCAGCACCGACATGTGCGCCGAGGCCACCATCGGATACTTGCCGCCCGGCACGTAGCAGCCGACCGCATTCACCGGCACATGCCGATGGCCGAGCACCACGCCCGGCATCGTCTCGACCTCGACGGGCCGCAGCGACTCCTTCTGGATCTGCGCGAACCCCCGCACCTGCTTCTGCGCGAAGGCGATGTCCGCGCGTTCCCGCGCCGAGAGCTTCGCGACACACGCCGCGATCTCCGCCTCCGTCAGGCGATAGCTCTCGCGCTCCCAACCGTCGAACTTCGCGCTCATCTCGCGCACCGCGGCGTCGCCGCGCCGCTCGATGTCGGCCAGCGCGGCCTCGACGATCCCGCGCACCTTCGCGTCGTCCTCGGCCCGCGCCTCGGCGCTGCGGCCCCGCTTCAGCCATTCGGCCATGACCTACTCCGTATCCTGCCCTTGGGGCGGCGCGGGCGGCCTGCGGCGCCCCTCGTCGAACGCCTCCCAGCCCTCGCCGTCGAACACGTCGCGCCCGAGCTGGCGGAGGACGTGCGGGAAATCGACCATCACCCAGTTGTCGACGATCTTCCCCTCCACGACCTTCCAGAAATCCATGTACCGGATCTCGACCCGCCGGCCCGTCGGCGCGATCCCCATGAAGTCGCCGCTATGCGTCGCCTCCTGCCGCCCGAAGGCCGCGGCCCACTCCCCGTCGAACAGCCGCGCCTCGTCGATGCAGACCTTGTCCGAGAACGCGGCCTGGAACGGCGCCTGCCAGTTCTCCTGGAATTCGCGCAGCCCCCGCTTGGTCCCGCAGCCCGCGTTCCCGCGCCACGCGAAGCCCTCGGCGAAGAACTCCCCGATATCGGCGATCCGGTGGTCGTTCAGCCCGTCCACCATCCCCTCGATCACGCGCCGCGTCTCGGCGGTCTTCGACCGGTCGTTGTCCCGCGTCAGCGCGCCCTGCTCCGGCCGCGATCCCCTCACCCCTTCACCGCCCCCGCGGTCAGCCCGCTCACGATCTGCTTCTGGAACACCATCACCAGAACGAACAGCGGCGCCGTGATCGACACCGCCGCCGCGATCGCCTCGATCTGGTCGGTGCTGGTCGTCTCGCGGTTGAAGTACTGCGTGATCGCCGGGACCATGGTCTGCGACTGCGCGTCGAGCAGCAGCGCGCAGACCAGATAGTCGTTGTATGCCAGCAGGAAGCTGAACAGCCCGGTCGTGATCACCCCCGGCCACATCACCGGCATGATCACCCGCCAGAACGCCTCGAACGGCCCGCAGCCGTCCACCCGCGCCGCCTCGTCGAGTTCCGAGGGAATGTTCATGAAGAAGCTGCGCAGCATCCAGATCGTGAAGGGCTGGTTGATCGAGACCAGCACCATGATCACCGCGTAAGGCTGCCCGTAGAGCGTCGGCGCCGCCTCCCCCATCAGCGGCGCGAGGATCTCGCGGGAGTTGATGAAGGGCGGCAGATAGCCCGTCACCAGCACCGAATGCGGCAGCGCCCGGAACACCAGCGCCGCGATCAGCAGCCAGAAGGCGAGGTTCGAGCCCGACCGCGCCAGCGCGTAGCCCGCCAGCGTGCCGACCGTCAGCGAAATCGTCACCGTGCCGGCCGTCACCAGCAGCGAATTCAGGAAGTTGCGGTAGAACTCGTTGTCGATCCAGACCGCCAGATAATGCTGCGTCGTCGCCCCAATCACCGGCTCCGTCAGCAGCGAGAGCAGCGGGATCGCCCCGAACACCGCCTCGACCACGGCGAGGAGGACCGGGAGCACATAGACCAGCAGCAGCAACGCCGCGCCCGCCGTGACGGCCGACGCCAGCACCCAGCCGACAGGCGTGCCGGCCGTCGCCGCGATCCGCCCGGCCAGCGGCCCCGTCAGCCGCGCCACCGCCGCGTAGAGCGCCCAGAGCGCCGCCGCCCCCACGACGATGTCGAGCGTCGAGAGCCCGCCGGCCTCGCTCCGCGTCTCTGGCCCGAACAGCACCTGCAGGGGGTTGGTCGCCAGCGCGTCCACCGGCAGCTTGAAGCTCATCACCGCGACCCAGACCAGCGGGAACGCCGCGATCAGCAGCCAGAACGCGAGGAACACGGCGGTCACGATCTTCAGCGAGAGCGGCTTCTCGAGCGCCTTCGGCGTCGACATCTCAGCCCCTCCGCCGGTGGTCGCGCCAGGTGCGCAGCAGCGGCGGGATCAGCAGGATCACGATGCCCACCATGGTCAGCATCGAGGACGCCGAGGCCCGCCCGATCGCCCGGTTCCCGCTGTCGTCCGGCGTCAGGTAATCGAAGGTCAGCCACTGCAGCGAGATCCGGTAGCCCTGGCTCGAGAAGCCGATCACCTCCTCGAACACCCGGTAGCTGTCCATCAGATGGATCAGCGCGATGAAGATGATCAGCGGCGCCAGATGCGGGATGATCACGTAGCGCAGCCGCTCGAAGCGCGACGCTCCGTCCACCACCGCCGCGTCGAGACTGTCCTGGTTCACCGTCTGCAGCGCCGCGTAGAACACCACGAAGGCGAAGGGCGCGACGTGCCAGACCCGGTAGAACAGCATCAGGATCTCGATGGTCCACCCCTGCGCGAACATCGAGATCTCGGCCCCCGTCCACCATTCGAGGAAGGCCGTCATGATCCCGTCGCCGATGAACAGCCACCGGATCGACAGCGCCCCGATCACCGGCGTGATGATGAAGGGCAGCAGCGAGACGAAGATCACCGGCCCGCGGATCGATTTCGCGGCCGAATTGACCGCCATCGCGATGGCGAGCCCGAGCCCGATCACCAGCGGCAGGGTGATCAGCGTGAAGGTCACGGTGAAGCGCAGCGCCTTCCAGAAATCGATGGTCATCAGCGCCGACCACCCGCCCGTCGCCCAGGCCTCCGCCGCCGCGGCGGGTTGCAGCACGTTGGCGTAGTTCCCCCAGCCGACGAAGCGCGTCTCCGTCACAGGGTCGCCGTCCGCGTCGAGCACCGGCGCGTTGCGCACCTGCTCGGCGCAGGTCGGGTTCGGGAAGCCCGGCGTGCAGACCTCCTCGGTCACCTGCTCGAACACCGTCTGGGTGTTGTGGAAGCTCTGCCAGAACACCGAGATCAGCGGCGCCGCGATGAAGATCAGCATCAGCGCGAGCGACGGCCCCACGAAGGCGAAGAAGACCCTCGGCTTCATCGCGCCGCCCTCGCCGCGCGGGCGCGGGACCGGCGCGCGGAGCCTGTTCCCCGGAGCCGCCGTCGCCCGATCCGGTCAGCGGCGAGTCGTCCGGCCGGCGCAAGGCTCGCGCAGCGACCCCGCGCCTGCGCGGGGCCCGGCCTTGCGGCGGCCGGGCGACTCGTCGCCGGATCGAGGGCGATGGCGGGTCCGGGGAGCAGGCGGCCCTGTTCCCTGGTGAGACCCGAGCCCCTCGCCCCCGATCCGCGGGTCACTGCACGAGCCCCGCTTCGCGGGCAGCGGTGAGGTATTCGGCTTCGATCGCCGTGAGCGTCGCCTCGGCGTCCTTCGCCCCGGTCAGGTAGTCCGCGACGTTGTTGCCGAGCGCGGTGTGCATCATCCCCATCTGCGCAGAGGCCGGATAGGGCGGCGCGCCGGCCTGGAGCGACTCGATCACCCCCTGCGCTAGATCGGTCACCTCGTAGCCCGGCACCAGCCAGACGGCGGCGTCGTTCGCCCCCGACACCATCTCCTCGTCCAGCGCCTCCATCATCACGCGGAAGGCGGCCGCCGCCTCGTCGTCAGGGATGTTGCGGGCGATCACGAAGCCGTCCCACCACATCGTCGTGGCCGCGGCGCCGCCGTCCTCGGCGACGGGCGCGCCCGCGAAGGCGACTTGGCCCACCACCTCGCTCTCGGCGGGGTCGTTCATCGCGCCGGCGCGCGAGGCCCAGAGATTGGCCATCGCGATCTCGCCCTGCTGGAACTGCTTCTGGACGTAGGTGCTGTCGCTGACGAGGAACTCGGGGTCCATGTAGTCCGTCAACGCCTTCATGGTCTCGAGCGCGGCGAGGCCGGCCTCGCCGTTCACCATCGGCGTGTTGTCGTCGGCGAAGAACGTCCCGCCATGGGCGAGGAACAGGTTCACGAAGTCCTGCCCGAGGTTCCAGCCGGTCGCCATGGTGGCGCCGATCGGATGCTCCATGAGCCCGGCCTCGCGGATCGCCTCCGCCGCGCCGAGCATGTCGGAATAGGTCCGCGGCGGCTCGAGCCCCAGCTCCTCGAAGACGTCGCGGCGGTACATCAGGTGCTGCGCGTTCACCATCATGGCGATCGCCATGATCCGGCCGTCGATCCGGATCAGCTGGTTCTCCGTGAGCCCCTGCCCGTATTCGGCGACGAGGTCGTCGAGCGGGCGGATCGTCCCCTCGTTCAGCAGCGGCACCAGCGTCCCGTTGGCGACGCCGCCGACATGGTAGAGGGCGGGGTCGGCGGCGAAGGCCGCGGGCTGCTTGGTGCGGAACTCCTGGTCGAGCTCGGCCTGGAAGTTTCCGCATTCCTCGGCGGCGGCGGCGACCGCCTTCCAGGCCTCGAAGCCTGCGGACAGCATCTTGATCTCGACCGGGTTGTCGAAGGCGCAGTCGGCGCGCGCGCCGCCGGCGAGGGCGGCCGCCGCGGCGGTCGCGAGAAGGGTGCGTCGGGCGATCATTCTCTCAGGCTCCCTGTCGTTCGGCCCCGCTCCGGGGCGCGATCACGCCGCGATCCGGTTCCCGGTCTCGCGATTGAAGAGGTGGCAGATCCCGGGCGACACGGCGAAGCGCACCGGGTCGCCGATCTTGGCGCGGTAGTCCTTCGGGGCGCGCACGGAGAGGAGCGCGCCCTTCGCCGCGCGCACCGTCACCATGGTCGCATCGCCGAGCAGCTCGATCGAGTAGATCGGCGCGGCGATCTGGCCCTCGGCGTCGGTCACGCTCGCGTCCTCGGCGCGGTAGCCGAGCGTCACCGGCCCGCGCGCGACCGCCGGCAGGCCCTCGATCCGCACGCCCTCGGCGGTGAAGGTCCCGTCGACCATGTCGCCGTCGATCAGGTTCATCGCCGGCGAGCCGATGAAGCCCGCCACGAAGGTGTTGGCGGGCGTGTCGTAGATGTCGGTCGGCGCGCCCACCTGCTGCACGACGCCCTTGTTCATCACCACCACCCGGTCGGCGAGGGTCATCGCCTCGATCTGGTCGTGGGTGACGTAGACCGTCGTCACCGCAAGCTCGTGCTGGAGGTGCTTCAGCTGCGCCCGCGTGGAGACGCGGAGCTTCGCGTCGAGGTTCGAGAGCGGCTCGTCCATCAGGAACACGTTCGGGGTCCGCACGATGGCGCGCGCGAAGGCGACGCGCTGGCGCTGGCCGCCGGACAGCTCGCGCGGCAGGCGGTGCAGGAAATCGCCGAGCTCCACCATCTCGGCGGCCTTGCGCACCCGCGCGTCATGCTCGGCGGCGGGGATCTTCCGCACCTTCAGCGGGAAGCGGATGTTCTCGTAGACGTTCATGTTCGGATAGAGCGCGTAGCTCTGGAACACCATCGCCACATCCCGGTCCTTCGGGTCGAGGTCGTTAACCACCCGGTCGCCGATGCGGATGCGGCCCGAGGTCGGGTCCTCGAGCCCCGCGATCATCCGCATCGTGGTGGTCTTGCCGCAGCCCGAGGGCCCGAGCAGCACCAGGAACTCCTGATCGCGGATCGTCAGGTCGAACTCCGACACGCCCACGAACGCGCCCCAGCGCTTGGTGATCCGCTCGAGCGCGACTTCGGCCATCCGGGTCTCCCTGCGCGTTCCGCGCGGCCTTTTCGGCCGCTGCATACGCTTGCAAGGACGCTAGACGCGGCCTGCAAACCTATGCAAGCGTTTTCTGAGCGCGATCCTGCGCGAGGACCGAGAGAGCATGACCGACTTCAGGGCGGAGACCCTAGACGCGCTGCGCGCCGTCGCGTCCGCAGACTACCCCGACATCCCGGCGCGCCTCGCCGAAGCCGCGCATCCGGACGCCCGCTGGCGCGTCGCCCACCCGGTCGGCGAGATCCACGGGACCGCGGAGGTCGTCGAGGCCTGGCACCGCCCGCTTCGCCGCGCCTTCCCGCGCCTCGCGCGGCGCGACGAGATCGCCATGGGCGGCGAGTCCACCACCGGGTCGGGCCGCTGGGTCGCGACGCTCGGCCATTACGTCGGATCGTTCGAGACCCCGTTCATGGGCGTCTCGGCCTCCTCGAAGCTCGCCTTCCTGCGCGTCGGCGAGTTCTACCGGATCGAGGACGGGCGGATCGCCGAGGCCGTCATCCTGCCCGACCTGCTCGACCTGATGCGCCAGACCGGCCGTTTCCCCCTGCCCCACCAGCTCGGCGTCGAGATTCTGTTCCCCGGCCCCTCCACCCATGACGGCGTGCTGCCGGACCGCCCCGACCTCTCGGACGCCTCGGTCCGCAAGGTCGAGGCGATGCTGGCGGACCTGAAGGCCTACGACCCCGCCACCTTCGAGAGCCGCGGCCAGTTCGGCCCCGACGGCTACTGGCGCGAGGACATGCTCTGGTACGGCCCCGGGGGAATCGGCGCGAACGCCGGCTATCTCGGCTTCCAGCGCGACCACCGCGTGCCGTTCCTGACGGCCTTTCCCGATCGCGTCGGCGGAAACCACTTCGCCCGCTTCGGCGACGGCGCCTATGCGGCCTCCGGGGGCTGGCCGTCGATGACCATGACGCACAAGGGCGCCTATCTCGGCGTCCATCCCACCGGCGCGGCGCTGACCCTGCGCGTGATGGATTTCTGGCGCGTCGCCGACGACGGCAAGATCGCCGAGAACTGGGTGCTGCTCGACCTCTGCGATCTGTTCCTCCAGATGGGGCGGGACCTGATCGCAGAGGCCCAGGCGTTGTGAGCGGGCGCCGCGGATGACCGCGCCGAAGCCTCGGGCGGCGGCGCCGCTCGACCCGCCCGCGCCGCCGCGCGAGCGCGCCCCCGACGGCGCCTGCGACGCCCATTTCCACATGGTCGGCGACGACTTCCCGCTCTGGTCGGGGCGCGTCGAGGACCCGGCGCCCGGCGCGCTCGCCGACTGGGCGGCGCGCTTCCGCCGCCAGATGGCCGCGCTCGGCGTCTCGCGGGGCGTCGTCGTCCACTCGATCCTCTACGGCGGCGACAACGCGCTGACCGCGGCGGCGGTGGCGACGCTCGGCCGGGAGAACTTCCGCGGAATCGGCCTCGCGCCGGACGGCGCCGACGACGCGGCGCTGGACGCGCTGGTCGCGCAGGGGATCTCCGGCGTGCGCCTCAACCTCGTGCATGGCGGGCTTCTGAGCCTCGAGGGCGCCGAAGCCATGGCCCCGCGGCTCGCCGAACGGGGCCTCCACCTGCAGATGCTCGTCGACGCGAAGCGCGGCGTGGCGGCCGCGGCGGAGGCGGCGCGGCGCCTCCCCGTCCCGGTGGTGTTCGACCATCTCGCCTGGCCGGACGTCTCGGCGGGAGTGCGGGAGCCCGGCTTCGCGGCCCTGCTCCGCCTCGTCGGCGAGGGTCGCGCCTGGGTGAAGCTCTCCGGGGTCTACCGCCTCTGCCCCCCGCCCTGGACCGCGGCCGACGGCCACGTCGCCGCGCTTCTCGCCGCGAACCCCGAGCGCTGCCTCTGGGGCTCGGACTGGCCGTTCCTGATGCTCGGCGGCGTCGCGCAACCCTGCCCCGGCGCGTTGCTGGACGCGTTCCACCGGGTGGCGACGAGCGCTGAGACGCG
>AACY020167731.1_pt1 | contig 13087 bp, 12 predicted proteins | sample 267378 | NCBI WGS metagenome assembly AACY02 (sample SAMN02954345, study PRJNA13694) | marine metagenome | biome: aquatic; feature: ocean; material: water; isolation source: isolated as part of a large dataset composed predominantly from surface... | reverse complement strand
TGACCTATTACATCCCTACCTGATAATAAAACAGGTATAGTTGCCTCTTGGATTGGAAATGCCTCATCAAATCCAATTTCTCTTAATCCATCTAGGATTGTTTGTTTTATTCCTAATTCTTCGAATTTTGTCAATTTAATTTCCTAAGCAATGACAGACAAAGAAGCTCATTGCTTATTTTCCGTCATTATAGCCTAATGAATCACCAAGTTTTTGATCCTCTAATAAATCATTGGAACAAAAATTAAAAAAAGCCAATAAAGGGCTTTACCCAAATGGGGCAAAGCCCGAACATGAAAAAAATAAAAAATTGGCAATGTTGGAGATTTGATCATTTTTGGCAGAGTTGGATTTGCACTAAAGTGGAAATTCCCCTATGTTCAATTGATTAAAAATCTTAAAAATTAGTAGTTTTATACTACGTAATTGGGACTTTTTAAAAAATACGACAAATACGGCTTCTACAGGGTAGGTTATCACAACATTGTTGTTTCTTTATTTTATTATTCATGATTAGTATTTACAATTCGGGATGGACTACAAGGTAAAGATATTCAGTAATGTCGACATGCGTGAAGAAATTAATTCGAAAAGATCCAGATTCAGTTTATTGAGAAAAATATAGTTGTATCAGCTAGTGATGATCACTTGCTGCCAGTTTTACTGGTTTTTTTAACTGATTTTTTGTCTGTCTTTTTGGTGTCTTTTTTGTCTGTCTTTTTTGGTTCCGATTTTTTAACATCAGTCTTTTTGATGTCAGTCTTGGTTACTTTGGTCTTTATGTCTGATTTTACATCTGTCTTTGCGTCGGCTTTAGGAAAGCTAGATGTTCCAGGATTCCATAATTGTTCGCCTTCGAACTTTATTCTAGAGAGTCCCTGCTTGTCAAGCTCCTGAATCGCTGGCGGTAACGGTACATATCCAAGTGGCTTTGAGAATTTCTGCCCGTCAGTCACCATCCAATATACCATGTGGACAAACGCCTTTGCCATGTCTTTGTCAGAAATGGCTTGGTTGATGTCCTCATATATCAAAAGATATGTGAAACTGACTATAGGATACGAATTCTGTCCCGGTGCCAAAACCATGCTTACTTGGCTCCAGTCTTGTTCTGGCTTTGGTATCTTGTCTACAGGATATGCTTTTGCACCTTCAAAGACGGTGTCAAACGTAGGCTCTACAAAGGCAGTTTTGTCGCCATTTTGCAGATACGCAATGGTCATTTCATTTGATTTTGCATATGCAAGTTCTACATAACCAATTGCATACTTGGTGTTTCGAGTAGCCCATGCAACACCTTCGTTTCCTGCAGCTCCAATTCCAGTTGGCCATGGAACTGATTTGCCTTTACCTACTTTTTGATTCCATTCCTGACTTACTTTGGAAAGATAATCCGTAAAGACATATGTTGTTCCAGATCCATCGGATCGTCTAGTTACAAGGATTGGCCTATCAGGAAGCTTTAGGTCAGGATTGTTCTCTTGGATTTTTGGATCGTTCCATCTTTTGATTTTTCCAAGATAAATGTCGGCCACATTCTCGCCTGTAAGTTTTAGTCCACTTTTTGGGACCTCAGGTAGATAATATGCTAACACGACCGATCCTATTGCTTCTGGAATGTGTAGTGTTCCTGTAGCTAGACTTCTTTCTTCTGGCTGAAGTGGTGCATCAGATGCACCAAAGTTTACAGTTTTTGCAGTGTGTGCTGAAACTCCTCCACCACTACCAATAGATTGATAATTCAGATTCACATTAGAGTATAGTTTGTTGTATTCTACTCTCCATGTATCAATTAGTGGATATGGAAATGTGGCTCCTGCGCCGTTTATCTGAAATTGCTTGTCAGACTTAGGCGGTTCTGGTATGACTGCATTTGCCAAAGGAGTAAAGACTCCTACCATGAGAATCAGACTTAGTGTTATAGATAGTATTTGCTTCATTGATCAGAAAGAGATTTGTTTGTTATATACAAATAATCGGCATAGATTACATTTTTTACGTTGAGATCAGTTTTCTATATAGTGCCAATTAATCTATGTATGAAAGATGTTCTAAAATTGCAAATTTTTGGCTTTAAACTATATAGTTTATAGTTACAACAATACAATACCAAATCAATGAGGATTCTTTTTTATTAATAGTGACTTCAAACAAGAGCAATGACCACACAAAAACTAAAGACAACTTCAATCATCGCTGCAATTGCTATAGCATCAATTGCCTTGATAGTTAATTTGTCCCAGACAGTAAACGTTCAAGCAGTTGATCCACCAAAGGGCAACAATGTCTATATCTTTGGAGAAGGAGTTTATCCACAAGCAACATTCAATTTCAGAAGCGGTACCGTAACATATGATTTTCAATTATATGATATGAGTAACAATCTGTTTGGTACAACGGCTAATGGGTTTACATCAACTAGAACTATAAGTCCAGAATTTACACTTGCCAGAGTTGTAGGTGATACCCCTTATTTGCACAAAGCAGTAGATCAGACATTTGAAAATGGAGGTAAAACCATTGGAGGATATGACTACGATAGGTTTGATGTCACAGTTGACATGATACAAGCAGAAAATTCTTTGAGGGCAATTGAATACAAAGACTGTTCAATCACTAATTACAAAATAAACACAAGAACTGACAATGAGGAGGGTTATACAACAGGTGGAAAAACAGGATTTGCAGTTGTGGAAACTTACACATTTGCTTGCAACGGATTCAATATGGAATCTTTAGATTTCAATGCAATGATTGCAGATAAGCAAAACAAAAAACCATACGAATAAAGAGTTTTTTCTTTATTTTTTAATTTTTATATATTTTTTATTCAGACTGAGACCAGATTAGCCTCAAAGTATTGAATTATTTTTCGCTTATTATTTCACGAATGGTCTCGTTAACCACAGTTTCTATTATATCGCTAGAGTATTCTGCAGTTCTTCGTATGTCTTCTAGAGTGAACTTTACTATTGTAGAGTGTTTTGATTCCTTCATTGCATACATGAGTTCTTTTTCCTTTCCAATTACCTGAGCAATGTTTGCAGCCACTTTTTCTGCCAATGCGTGGTCTTTTTTTGTCAATGCGGTTATGGAACTCTCAAAACAGAAAACTGCGGCCTCGCTCAGCGCCTCTAGTTCCTTGAGAAGTTTTGGTTCTAGTGGCTCTTTTAGAAATTTTATTCTCTTTGCAATCAATGCAGCATGATCCGCAATTCTTTCTATTCTGGATATGACGGTGCGATAGTTCAGGCAATCAGACGGCTGCTCAAGTCCAACATCGTAAAGTATGCTAGAGTTTTGTATTGCCATGACAAGAGTTCTCATCATGTACAGGCTGAATCTGTCTACTTCATCATCCATTCTGACTACCTCTTCTCCATATTCAACATCGAATTTTCTAAGCGCCTCCATCGCCTCACGGTGCATGTTTGCAGTCATCAGGTACATTCTTTTCAGGGCGACCTCGAATGTCAGCTCGGGCAGTCTTGTCAAGATTTGAATTGTTATCGATTCAGAATCGGATTCTACTATTTCCGTTCCAATCATAGATTTTCTCACTAGGTCTTTTATGAGCCGAGAATGCTCCGGTAGGATCTTTACTCCCTTTGATGTGATTTGAATAGTCTTGTATCCAGCAAGATACAATGCGATTATTTTTCTTCTAATGGATTCCGGAGTATCTTTTTGGCCAATTGTGAATATCGCTTGTTTTACTTGTTTTTCGTTATCCAATCCTAAAAACACAGTTATAGAACGGTTTGAATTTTTTATAATCGTCATATTGTCGCCGTTTTTTATTCCAAGCTCGTCAACCCATTTTTTTGGGAGTGATATTGTGTAGGTTGATCCTCCGCTTTTCTGTATACGGCGAATTTGTTTGGTGTCATGCACAATTATTGTCAAGTTGCAAAAGTAGATACTAGTTTGGTCATTATACTATATTGAACAATATAGATCTATAGAGGCTCAGTAGAGTATGTGGATCTGCAATAAAACTACACTTAATCAACTTCTAACCAGTGCTAGCAGGTAAAAAATCCAAATCAAAAATTCCAGCTGATAAAATATTCAAAATTGCAGCAACTGCTGCAGGCGTCTACATACTGCTCATAATAATACTAGTTGTCGGCCATCTGTACTCAGAATCACATCTGATTTGGGAAAAGGAAGGACTGAGCTTCATATCTGGCTCTGATTGGAATGCAGTAAAGGGTAGAGAAGCATACGGATCTGCACCGTACATCATGGGAACTTTGGTCACTGCCGGCCTTGCAATGGTAATGGGAGTTCCAGTAAGCATAGGAATTGCAATGTTTATTTCGCAAGCCCCAAAATTCATAGCTAATCCTCTGGCAATAGTAATTGATCTTTTGGCAGCGGTTCCAAGCATAATTTACGGATTCTGGGGCCTAATAGTTTTCAGGGATTTTTTGCTGTACAACATAGAATATCCTCTACATGATGCTCTTGGAGAGATAGTATGGATTTTTTCGTCTGCTCCATTTGGTCTTGATATTTTTAGCGCCAGCATAATTTTGGCAATAATGATCATACCAACAATTTCTGCGGTTTCACGAGAAATAATGGGTGCAGTTCCACACATGCAAAAAGAGGCAGCCTACATGCTAGGTGCCACAAAGTGGGAAATGTTCAAACTCGCAATATTTCCATATGCAAAGACAGGGCTTGTTGGCGCTGCGATTCTCGGATTGGGAAGAGCGGTGGGAGAAACAATGGCAGTAACAATGCTAATTGGTAATGCGACTGGTCCCAGTGCATTTCCGCAAACTCTTTTCCAGCCAGGACAAACAATGTCGAGCATAATAGCAAACGAGTTCATTGAAGCGTCTCCTGCATCTTTGCACCTTCCGGCACTAATTGGTATTGGCTTTACATTGTTATTGGTTGCAATTGCAATCAATATTGTGGCACATATTTTGGTCTTAAGAATGCTCAAAGTAAAAGAAGGAGTGATAAACGCATGATGTCATCTTCTCAGAAAAGATCCGAATACAGATCGTTGTTCAGACACAATGTCAAGGGCAGACTGATTGTAGACAAGATTGTGATGGGGATAGTTCTGAGCTGCGTAATAGTTGCAATAATACCGCTTGGCAGCATTCTTTTGGAAGTTTTCAAAAATGGTCTGCCTGCACTGTCAGTCGAGTTTCTGACTCAGGCGCCAGGGGCAATAGGAACTGGCGAAGGCGGAATAGGCCCCGCCATACAGGGAACTCTGATCATAATAGGCATGTCTAGCGTTATTGGAATTCCAGTGGGAGTGATGGCTGGAATCTTTTTGTCTGAATTTGGAGGCAACAATCTTGGCAAAACCGTCCGCTTTTTCAACGATGTATTCATGGAGTTTCCATCCATAGTTTTAGGAATTTTTGCGTTTTTGTCCATAGTGTTATTGCTCGGGCATTTTACCTTGTGGGCAGGAGCGTTTGCATTATCGCTCATCATGTTTCCAATAGTTGCTAGAACTACAGAAGAATCTCTCAAGCTTGTTCCATTAACATACAGAGAAGCAGGACTGGCCTTGGGCCTAAGACAGTGGGTAGTTACATTCAGGATAGTTCTTTCTGCTGCAAAAAATGGCATGATTACCGGGATTTTGCTTGCAGTTGCCAGAATCTCCGGAGAAACTGCACCATTAATCATGACGGTTCTTGGAAGCAGTCAATTCTTTGCCGGCTTTGACTCCCCAATGGATGCATTGCCACTTCGGGTATGGAGACTATCGTTGCTTCCATATGACAGTGCAAGACTACAAGGTTGGGGTGCCGCAGTAGTTTTGATAATAATAATTCTTGCAATAAACATAGGCGTTAGATATTATTTTGCGACAAAAAATTCCTCAAAAGGCAAACTGTTTTACAGAATAATGGGAGGAAAAAGACAATGACTGCCCTAATAGACGTACAAAGCAATGCATCGGAAAACCCATTACCAGACAACAGAAAATACAAGATGATCGCAGAAGATGTCTCAGTATATTATGACGGAATTCATACGGTCAAAAACATCACAATGAAGTTCAAGGAAAAAAGCGTCACGTCCCTTATTGGTCCATCCGGTTGCGGCAAGACTACGTTTTTGCGATGCCTCAACAGAATGCACGACATGACAAAAAACGCCAGAGTGGAGGGGAAAATACTGCTAGATGGGGACGACTTGTACTCAAAGGACGTGGATCCGATATACCACCGACGCAAGGTCGGTATGGTGTTTCAAAAGCCAAACCCGTTTCCAACAATGTCAATTTATGACAATGTGGCCGCCGGCTTGCGCCTAAATGGAGTCAGAGACAAAAAAATTCTGGATGAAATAGTCGAAGACTCTCTAAAAATGGCATATCTTTGGGATGAGGTAAAGTCCAATCTCAAAAAACCTGCAATGGAATTATCCGGTGGACAACAACAAAGAGTTTGCATTGCACGAGCCTTGGCAATCCAACCAGAAGTGTTATTGATGGATGAGCCAGCATCAGCACTGGATCCAATCGCCACTCAAAAAATAGAAGAGACTATAATTGATCTTGCAAAAGAATTCACAATCATAATAGTGACACACAACATGCAACAAGCAGTTCGTGTTTCTGATTATACTGCATTCATGTATCTTGGCGAACTGATCGAGTTCAATGAGACAAAAAAGATCTTTACCCAGCCACAAAACGAGCTAACCGCAAGATATGTCCAGGGGCAGTTTGGTTAGATGACTCGGCTAATCGACCCGTCAATAAAAAAACTATCAGGAATGATGTCAGAGATGGGAGACCTTGCAGTACAAAGCATCATGCTTGCAATTGATTCGTATCTTTACGGAAAAGACGAAAGTAAAAAAGTCCATGACATATCCAATGAGATATCAAGAAGATATTTCGCCGTAGCAGATCTTACGTTTGATATTTTTCTAAAATACCAACCTGTCGCCGACGACTTCAGATTTATTCGTTCATCAATTGAGATTTCATATGGCTTTACAAGATTTGGTAGATATGCATATGACATCGCATCAGTCCGGGATGTCTTTGGAGATATCTCAGAGTGCGACAAAAGCTGGCTAATTGAAGTATCAAACAAGGTCAAGACAATGATCAAGGATTCTGTTCTGTATTTTTCCGAGCTCGATATCAGAAAATCAGTAATCATGCAGGAAAATGAGGAATTTGTAGATAAACTATACAAGCAACGATTGCCAATGTTAATCAACTCACAGAATACAAAATGTGCACTGGCAGAAGCCTTGATTCTTCGATATCTTGAGAGAATTGCAGATCATGCCTTGTTCATGAGCGATGCCATAAACTATATTGTTACAGGAAAGCACAAGCTACAAAAATTACCCTAAACATAATTTTATTGTAGAAATGTATTTTGTTAGAATTCGTAAAACATTTCTATTCTTGATTGGTCGATGGCGTGAGCATCAGAGAAATTTGTAATCTCCTGTTTTGCAAGAATATGTTGCGAGAGAATGTCTTGAAGTGTATATCTATCAAAAACTCGTAGAGAGATTTACTATTAATGAAAATCATATTATAATTTTATAAAAAAATATTATTGAATTTCAATTATGGTGGGTCTGGTGGGATGGAACTATTATTGTTTGGAGATCCAAAATGGATTTATTCAAAAGGGAAAAACTCTAGATCAAAAATAAAAAAATCAGGCACAAAATGATAATGTCATTATCAAAATGAGGGGGGTATGGTGAGTATGTAAAATTTAAGGAGCCAATAAAGGGATTTGGACCCTTGACCCACGGTTTACAAAACCGTTGCTCTGCCAGGCTGAGCTATATTGGCAACGATTTTCTAACAAAAACTAGCGTCTTAAAATGTTAATGCAATCCATCACTCTTTAATAGAGTGCATTTCTAAATCAAAGAAATGAAATGGATACCTCCAAAAAAACTTAAAGTTCTAACGATTTTATTTTTAGCAACTGGAGTTTGGGGAATTATTGCGGGAATGATTCTCATAAGACCTATACCGATGATTCTAGTAATCTTTGGAGTCATCAATCTCTGCATTGGGGGTTTCATTGGCTATAGGTATTTCATGCAAGGACCAAAGCCTGAGAAATTATCTGATAAGCGTAAGAAATAACGCAATCACAACTAGAATGTTTGTAGTAAAGTGCATTGCATAGGAATGCTTGATTCCTTTTTTATCATGAATGTATTTGAACAAAAACCCAATCGGAATCAGCAGTATCGCCATGTGTATTTTAATTCCCATTGCAACATGTGCAAAAGCCCAAACAAGTACCATTTTTTTTGATTTTCGAAAATACAACTCTTCAATATGATTAATGTGGATAAACATGTAGATTAAAATCGGGACAAAAGGAACGATCCCCCAAAATCCTTCCTTGGCAAATGGTCCAAAAGCGATATTGTAGCCAAGCCAGCTCCAATTAAGATATGGAATCTTTTCTACTATTGGATAAAGTGTCAAGAGATAGCCAATCAAAATACCAAATGCTATGGGAGCATAAATTGCTGAACGAATACCCTCCTTTAACTCCAAAACTCGTTTTTTTGTTTCTTTGATTAGGATTAGAGATGTGGCAACCGTGAATACATAATAACCAATTAGGAATACCTCTGGATTCAAAATCGAATCAAGAGAAAAACCGAAAATATCCACATCCTTTTTGTGGTCTCTTGCTAAATAATAAGATGTATCTGCATTACTGACGTAATACGGAGGAAAATTTTTCGATACAATTACCTAATTCAGGGTTCGCTGAAATAAGTATAATAAATAGATCAATTTCAAAAAAAACAAAATGCTTGATCTGGTTGCAAAAAAATTATTCCTTACAAAAGGCAAAGGTGTTCATGAAGACCGCCTTACAAGCTTCGAATATGCACTGCGAGATGCCGGGATTGCAGGTACAAATATAGTTCTAATCTCTAGTATTTTTCCACCGCATGCAAAAATGGTTTCTCGTGCTGAAGGCCTCAAACTCATCAATCCTGGACAAGTTCTATTTTGTATCTATTCTAGAAACCAAACTAACGAACCACATAGATTAATTTCCGCATCTGTTGGAGTCGCACAACCCAAAGATCCCGATAGATATGGGTATCTATCAGAATACGAAGCATTTGGACAAAACGAAAAACAAGCAGGTGACTATGCAGAAGATATAGCTGCACAGATGCTTGCATCATCACTTGGAATAAAATTCGATCTCGACAAATCATGGGATGAAAAAAGAAAACAATGGAAAATTTCAGGAGAAATTTACAAATCTATGAACATAACACAAACTGCAGTCGGAGATAGTAAGGGAAGATGGACTACAGTGTTTTCAGCAGCAGTATTAATTATTTAGAACGCATTCCTTTCAAGTAATACACAACTGCACCAGCTGCAACTGCGGAAATTCCTGCGAGAATTATTATTTCCTGCATGCCTAAATTCGTAGGAATGATGGATGCATTTTCTCCAAAAGTTACTTTCAGATCAGAGCTTTCTGCGGATGTCTCCTTTCCAAATAAATAAAAGCCCTCTATTTTTTTACCTGATTTAGAATTAAAAAACCACCCACTTTTCTCAAGGTCAGCTGGAACAGTTTGATTGTTCTTCACAATCGTCTCTAGGGTTTTACTTACACTAGCTTGGGCAGATTCGTCTTTGGGAAGAATTACAATCTGTACAATAGAGTTAAGTGGAAAGAATCCAACGTTATAGTAATCAGATTTCTTGATTTGACTAGCTTTGAGATATTGGAGTGGTTCAACAGATGATAGTTCTCTTGCAATTCTGGGATAGTTTTCTGAAACCTTGAGCTGCATTACTGACATTTCACCTCTTGGAATAATTGAAAAAGTCATCCTTGAATTATCATCTTTTGTTAACGTCTGAGCAATGTCATAAAATCCGCCCATACTCCTAATCTGATTAGGAATCAATACACTTGAGACTCTGTTAAACATAAAGTCTGTACTCTGGAATGAGGCAGTATACACGGCTGAAACAACACCTTTGCCTGAAACCTGCCCCTGAGTATCAAGTGCTTGGTTTGCTTTATCGTCATAATGAATAAACGTCGAGTGGTATTTTGTTTGAAGCCCGAAAAATTCGTTAATATCGCCAATTATAGCATCACCAGAAATTTTCGCCATTTGTTGTGCCTTTTTGATTCCGCCCTCGCCCTCTTGTCGTTTGATGTTTACGAGGATACAAATGTCGTCTTGAACTCCTAGCACGCACTGATTCTCATTTGTAATTACTACGGCAACAATGTTTGTGTCATTTCGAATTTTTTGGTCAAGTGCTGCGGGAATTTGAAATTCATGAAGTGAAGTCGTTTGAAGTGAAATTGAAGCTGTGACATTATTAGACATTTTCTGATCCACCAAAATTGTTGCAGTTTCATGCAATGTTGCAAGTCTTGGCTGTTCAGCAAATGCACTGCCGGCAAAGCTTAGAATAAAAATTACTCCAAGTATGGCGAAAACACGATACACAAACTTTGCAGGACTACTTTTTAGTATTAACTTTGCGTAACACTGGTCATTAAATCAAAGGTTTAAATTCAAATGTATCAAAACAATTTTGACATCGATTCAAACCGTTCGGGGAACAAAAAATATGACTGGCAGCCAGTGCGTAAAGGCTGCCAGCCCCATTTCAATTATAACTTTCTTAATTCTTTAACTTGTGATTTGATATAATCAAACCCGTCTTGCCAAAATTTGGTGGAAGATATGTTAATTCCGTATTCGTTTAAGAGTGTCTCTGGCTTTTTAGAACCACCAGCAGCTAGTATCTCAAGATATGTTTTTTCAAATTTTCTTCCTTCACGTTGATACATCTGGAAAAGCGATAACGATAAAAGATTTCCAAATGAATATGCATAACAATAAAACGGCGTATGGTAAAAGTGGGGAATACATGACCATTCCAGCGCAAAGTCATCAGATAGTTCTATAGAATTTCCAAATTGTGATTTTAAATTATTAAGATACGTCTTTGATATTCCTTCAACTGTGGTACCATCGGCAATTTGTCTATGAGCATCGATTTCAAATATTGTAAAAAATGCTTGGCGCATAATAGTCGCATAAATATCGTCGATTTTTTCAGAAAGTATGGCAGCCCTTTCAGTATCTTCCATAGAGTCTGCAATGTTATCATACAATAACAATTCTGAAAAAGTTGAGGCGGTTTCAGCCAATGGAAGTGGGGCTTCTGAAACTAGGATGGATTGATTGGAGGCTGCTTGGCTGTGTACTGCATGGCCTAATTCGTGTGCCAAAGTAAACACATCTTTTGATTTTCCCGCATAATTTACCAAAACATAAGGGGTGATTTTCGGTGAGACTGTACTGCAGAATGCACCATCTCGTTTTCCAGGCCTAATTTGTGAATCTATATGATTTTGTGAAAATACTCGTTTTGCGTATTCTGATAAAGTTGGACTAAATTTGTTCAGTGATTCAAGTACAAGAGTTACAGCCTTTTCGTAGGTGTAATCTTTTTCCTTGAATTTTTTTGCACTTGGTGCATACAAGTCATACCTACGGAGTTTTTTCAGTCCAAGGGATTTTGCTTTGAATGCAAAAAATTCATAAAAAACACTAGAATTCTTTTTGCAAACATCCAGTAGTGAATCTATAGTTTTATCGTCGACATCATTTCCGATATTTCTAATTGATATCGGTGAGGAATATTTTCTTATTTCAATTCCTTCGTCCTTCCAATTCAGAACAAGATTTTGATATATTTCCCCAAGAACTCCTTTGTTTTGGTGAAATTTTCCCAAAAGTGTTTGATATGCAGTTTTTCTCAAATTTGGATTCGTACTTCGAACAAGAACACTGATCTGCTCTCGTGTCATTTTTTTCTTTTTACCGTTTATTGTGATAATGTATTCAAATGCGTTAGTAATCTTGTCATATAATTTTACTAGTGCGGTAGAACCTGTTACATCCAAAGTATTGATGATCTTTTCTTCAGGTTCTGATAGAGAATATTTTGCCAAGATTCTTTTATGTTTGAGAAACTCTTCCAGGTTTCCTGCATCCTTGATCAACCTGTTTGCATTTTTTTCATCTATTTTTCGTTTCCACCATAAATCAAAAAACAGGGTCTTGTTTTCAATTTCAGAACCTAATTTGGACATTCTAGTCAAAAGTGATGTTGCTTCATCTGATTGAGTATCTGCTGAATATAGTAATGATGCGTATCCGCCTATTTTGCTTGCATCTTCTGTAAGATCTTCAATATTGCCGATAATTCTAAAGAACTCTTTTGATGAAATTGAAGGTTTTAGATTCGATTTTAATTTTTCAAAGTTTTTTACCTTTATTTCCAGTTTTCCGATTTGTTTAGTAAATTCCGGACTTTTATGATCTGAAGCAAGTTCATCTAGATTCCATTTGCCCTGTCTGTACATTATTCTGTAGTGAATATTCCTCTATATGATTATTCTAACGACTAAATATCTCAAAATTTTGTTGCAATTTGGACCGGTAGTCTAGTTGGTTAGGATGACGCACTCACACTGCGTATGGATTTTAAAATCCCGCAATGGTCGTGGGTTCGAATCCCACCCGGTCCACCTTTATTCATAATCTGGGAAATCACGCAATTAGGCTTTCAAAAAAAATACATACCGAGTATTTTTAAAAATATTGTTGAAAGCACTGGTCTATGATGAGTATTGTGTTGATAATGACTTTGCATCAATTCTAAAAATTAGAGAAGTTCCTGAGCCAACACCAAAATCCAACGAAGTTATTTTTCGAGTTAGAGCCGCAGCATTAAACTATGATGATATTTGGGGAATGAGAGGCGCTCCTCTCAAAGTACCATTACCGCATATCTCTGGCTCTGATGTGGCAGGTGATGTGATTGCAGTCGGCGATGATGTTGTAGGTCTTAAGGTTGGTGATAGAATAGTCTCCCATGGTAACATGTCATGTAGAACTTGCAAAAATTGTACATCTGGAAGAGAATATGACTGTAAAAAACGTAAAGTCTGGGGATTTGAAACTGGACCGCTTTGGGGCGGATATTGTGAGATTACCCATCTGCCAGAGGTAAATGCAGTAAAAA
>AACY020523318.1_pt1 | contig 13094 bp, 9 predicted proteins | sample 267378 | NCBI WGS metagenome assembly AACY02 (sample SAMN02954345, study PRJNA13694) | marine metagenome | biome: aquatic; feature: ocean; material: water; isolation source: isolated as part of a large dataset composed predominantly from surface... | reverse complement strand
TCCCGGGCTGTGTCAAGTCGATCGACGATGGACCGGCGGCTCGGTGTAGGAGCGGTGGGCGCATCGCGTGGATCTGGCCCCCCCATCGCGATCCACTGCTCGAAGTCGCTGATCACCTGCGGCGGCAGTTTGCCCTCTGGCGGCATCTCGAAAGACTCATACCGGATCGACGAGAGCAGCAGGCTAGAGGCAGGATCCTCCGGCACCATGGCAGCGCCGGAATCACCACCGGTGAGCAGCCCGTCGCGGGAGTCGAGCAGGAGCCCGCCCTGGACCACGTCGGCCCCGGCGGAGTGGCATTTGTAGCAGTGCTCTACCAGAACGGGCCGGATTTTTCGCTCAAAGAAGTCCACCGCCTCAGCAGAGAGTTCTGCCGCGTGGCTGGTGGCGGACGCGATGACCGCCGCAAACATGATGACAACGATGACCCGAAGCATATTTCGAGCATAAACGCGCTGAGGTGTCCTGCCCAACGTGAATCGTCTGAGCGGAAGCGGCGGCCTCGCCGTCCGCCGATTCCCACCTGTTGAGGTTTCCCCTACACTTTGGACCCGCACGCGGGACAGTTCCGGGCCTCGCTCGACCCGCCCTGAGTGCGATCCTTTCCCACGCTGCTGACTCCCTAGGGGTGATGAATCTTGGCTGCCTCCACTTCAGTTCTCGCGGACAAACTGCACGAATACCCTCAGCAAGATGTGATCGACGGGAGCAGCGGGGGGGCGGCTGCGGTTCTGGATGCCTGCCTCAATCAGCATGGCGGGGTGTTGCCTCTCCTGCACCGCTATGCCGGCCGCACGTTTTGCACGCCTGGCAAACGGCTGCGGCTTGCTGCGGAGTCGTACTACCCCGACTACATGAACGGCACCGGGCTCGACGAACTCTGGATGTGCTGCACCGTCCCGATCGTGACCGGTGTCATCGACACCCGCACGCAGAAAGCGCCTTTCCGCGAGGGGGAGTCGCACGTCCTCACGCCAGACGGGCAGGTCATCTCGCTGCAGGACTTGATCACTGCCAACCCGGAAGCGGTGATGGGCGAGAAGGTCACAGCCTTTGCGAAGTCGCTGTTTGGCGAGGCCACCTGGCCAATCGTCTCGAAGAAGTTCGACAACCTCAATCCGATTCCGCATCACCTGCACTGGTCGAAGTGGGAGGTCTACGACATCAACTCGTTTGACAATCCTGGGGTCTGTCCGTCGCACTACCACACCACGGCGATGGGGCTCTATCCGTTCGTGACCAAGGAGCAGTTCCTGGCCTGTATGAAGCGGTTCGGGAAGGGGGAGTACAACGGCGTTCGGCATCTGTCGCCGCACGTGATGATGCACATCGACAACGGCTTTGTGATGCCAAACGGTGTGCTGCACTCACCGACGAACCTGTGCACGCACGAACTCCACGTCACGATGGACGAGCACTTCCTCGCGGAAGATCTGACGCTCGATGGCCGCATCGGGGCGGCCGACGCGTTTTACGCCTGCCGAGAAGAAGACTATCCGAAGGATCGGCACGAAGACTGGGAGTATCTAGTCGAGAAGTTTGACTTCGAAGCCAATCAGGATCCCAACTTTGTGTTGAACAACTCTCGTCCGGCGATCACGGCTGACGAGTTTGCGGGCGACGCTGTAGACGCCAAGTGGATCGTATATGGCGATTTTCTTGGCGATCAGAAGTGCTCGATTCTCCGGCTCACTGTGCAGCCGGGGGGCAAAACGCAGTTCTGTCCAGAGTGCCCCACGATGTTTCATACCAACGGCGGTAGCGGCCGCGTTGGGAAACTCGATGTGCGGTATCACCACGACATGGTGCTCGGTGAAATCTATCCGGAGATCGGATTCATCACGCAGTCGGCCTTGGCCAACGGCGGGGTTGAAATCGAGAACACGGGAGCCGAGCCGCTGGTGCTGACTTTCGACTTCCCGCAGCACGCGCACGCAAAAACACCCGGCGTCGGCGGCTGACCCCGAGGGGCTGCCCGCAGCGGGGCCCCGCTACTCACCGATGATCTTCACGAGCACCCGCTTGGGGCGGCGGCCATCGAACTCGCCGTAAAAGATCTGTTCCCAAGGGCCGAAGTCGAGCTGGCCGTTGGTGATGGCAACGACCACTTCGCGACCCATCACCTGCCGCTTCATGTGGGCGTCGGCGTTGTCTTCGCCGGTGCGATTGTGGGCGTAGCGAGCGGGCGAGGCATCAAAGGGCGCCAGGCCCTCAAGCCATTTCTTGTAGTCCTCATGCAGCCCCGGCTCATCGTCGTTGATGAACACGCTGGCGGTGATGTGCATCGCATTGACGAGGCAGAGGCCTTCCTGAATGCCTGAGCGGGTGACGAGAGCTTCCACCTCGCTCGTGATGTTTTGAAATGCCATCCGGGCGGGAAAGTTGAACGTGAGGTGCTGTGTCAAGGATTTCATGGGGGCTCCATTGGTTGGGCGGTGTGCGGCGTTTCCGCGGGGATGGGCTGACGGCCGTGAGGTCGGGGATGTGCGGATCCGCGGAGCAATACATCATCGAGTTGCCAGGTCACTTCTCTCGATGCGGGCCACTCATCGATGATCCTTTCCTCGCTGCTGCACAAAGCGGTCATGGAGTTCCCGTAGGATCTCCGGATGCTCCTCAGCGACATTGTCAGACTCGTCGGGATCGAGGGCGAGATTGAAGAGCTGCCAGTCGGTGGCGGCTTGCGGAGCTCCACGGCCATACTTCACGACCTTCCAGTCGCCGTAGCGCAGGGCCCAGCGATTCACGGGCGATGCCCAGGTCCAGTAGAAGTCGCGCGGGGCAGACGGCTCTCCGTCAAACAGCAGCGGGCCCAGGTCGACGCCATCCCAGGCCACGTCGGGCCGCTCGGTGACTTGAGCGATGGCGGCGATCGTTGGGAACCAGTCGACGATGTGCACCGGCGTTGGCTCTTCGCGAGGCTGCAGCCGGCCGGGCCAGTTGGCGAAGGCAGGAACATGGATGCCACCCTCCCAGACATCAACTTTCTTTCCGCGGAATGGCAGCGGCTGGTTGAAGTCGGTGAGCTTCAGATCGTCCGGATAGGCGTTGCCGCCCCAGGAGCCCTGGGGGCCGTTGTCTGAGGAGAACAGGATCAGCGTGTTTTCCCGCAGGCCGTTGTCGTCGAGCGATTGCACCACGCGGCCGATGGCATCATCCAGGTGGTAGACCGCCGCGAGCAGCAGCCTTTTTTCCGGATCGTGTTCGCTTTGGATCTTGCCCTCAGGGTCGTTGAACCAACGAATATCCGACTCATTGAGCCAGCGGGTGGGATTGTCGGGATCGAGCTGTGTGGGACGGTCAGGGAAAGGCCCACGCTCATCAAGCGGCGTGTGCACCGAGTGATACGGCAGGTAAAGGAAGAACGGCTTCTCATGATCCTGTTCGATCACACGGATCGCCTCGTTGGTGATGAGATCGGTGGCATGTGTGCCGTTTTCGGCTCCCTCGATCAGCGTGTGGTCGCGGTGCCAGGTGTGTTCAAACTCGCCGGTGCGGTAGCGGTGGTCGTACATGCCCACGGCGCCAGCGAGTGAGCCGTAGCTGCTGTGGAAACCAAAAACGTTTGGCCCGAAGTCTGGCGTGGAAGCCAGATGCCACTTGCCCGCCATGGCAGTGGTGTAGCCGCGCTGCTGAAGCATGGAGGCCAGTGTGGGGGTGCCGTGAGGAAACGCCGGCTGGTTGCTCGCGGAGAGAGCTGGGCCACCAAAGCGACCTGGGTAACGGCCTGTCAGCAGGGCGACCCGAGTTGGCGTGCACTGCGGCATCACATAGTGCTGCGTGAAGGTGATCCCTTCTGCTGCAAGGCGGTCGAGATTTGGGCTGAAGACCCGCGGGTTGTTTACCCCGATGTCTGCCCAGCCCTGGTCGTCGCTGATGATCACGATGATGTTTGGCGGCTCATCAACAGCTGCCAGGGGCCGCTCCGACTGTGGCTTCACCTCAGCGGCCGCGCTGACAGGGAGCCATTGGCGGAGCGCCTGTTTTCTTTCCTGGTGGGCTGGAACGTCGGCCAGGTTGGTTCGCTCGTCGGGATCGGTGCTGTGGTCGTAGAGTTCTTCGGCGGCGTCGCGGTAGTGGATCAGCCGCCAGTCTTTGCTGCGGATGGCATGGTTGCCCTCATACGACGAGATGATGGCTGGCTGCTCGCGGAGCGTCGTGCTGTCGCGGAGCTGCGGCACCAGCGAGAGGCCTGCGGGGTGTGGCTGCGGTGCAAGGCCACAGAGTTCAAGCAGCGTCGGGTAGAGGTCGATCAGGCTTGCGGGTTCTTGGCACACGGCGTTGGCCTGGACGCCTGGTCCTGCAAAGAGGAGCGGCACGCGGGTCGATTCTTCCCAGAGCGTGCGTTTGGCCCAGTGGTGTTTTTCACCGAGGTGAAAGCCGTGATCGCTCCAGAGCACCACGATCGTCGTTTCGGCATGCGGGCTCGCAGCGAGCGCGCCGAGCACCCGGCCAACGCAGTGGTCCACAAAACTGATTGAGGCGAGATAGGCCTGGGTGAGGCCACGCTGCGAGCCGCTGGCCACCACCTCCGCATGCGTGGGGGCGGCCGCGTAGTCATTGATGGTGAGAAAGTTGGGTGGAAGGTCGAGCAGGTCTGCTGCGGGCGTTTCGGCAAGCGTGAGGCTTTCGGCCGGATAGCGGTCAAACCACTTCGGCGGCACAAACAGCGGCACATGGGGCCGGAAGAATCCCACCGACAGGAAGAAGGGCTGCGGAAATGTTTCGCTCAGGGTGGCGGCAGCGGCTTCGGCCAGCTGCCAGTCGGCCATCTCGGCATCGGCCTCGGGATACGCCCCCCAGTCCCAGGCTCCGCTCCAGCTGGCCGGGCGGTTCATGGGGCCTTGCGGTCGGGGGCTGCTGGTTCGGCCGAGCGAGCGATCGATGTCGGCCGCGATGCGGCCGGTGAAGCCGTGGTGGAGAACCTTGCCCCCTTCGATCGTGAGGTAGCCCCGGTCTTTGAAGGCCCGCTGGAGCGTGGGGATGTCGCGAAGGGCCGGCAGCTGATCGTAGGCAGGCCCGAGCTCGTAGCTGCCGTGCGTGGTTGCCAGCAGGCCCGACATCACGCTGATCCTGGATGCGGAGCAGACCGGCACCGCACAGTGGGCGTTGGTGAAACTCATCCCTCGTTTGGCGAGGGCATCCATGTGGGGCGTGTGGGCCTGAGGGTGGCCGCCCAAGAACCCCGTCCAGTCGTTGAGGTCGTCGATGCAGATCATCAACACATTGGGCGGCTTTGACAGCGTTTCCGTGTTGGCAGCGGTTGCGAAGGTAGCCACAGAGGCGAGCAGACAGGACGTCAGGAAGACGCCCGCACGACAGAAAAAGGCATGCCCAATCATCGGGACTTGCTCCGGAAAAGACCTCAGCGGAGCTCACAGTGAGCGAGCGTTCGGAGCATGACCGGCAGACGGAACTCCGACTATCACACTGAATGTTGACTCCGAGCATAGCAGCCCGGGCAGACCAAACGGACAACCGCATGACCACAGCCCACTCGTGGGCTCGGCACTCTTGGCGAGAAAAGGCGTTGGTTTTTAGTCGATGGGCAGGAAGGCCCAGAGGGCGGGGCGGCCGCTGTTGCAGTGAACGGCCCGGCTGAGCAGGCCGAGGCCAGCGGTGCTGAGGTAGACGGCGGTGCGGGCGGCATCCCAGGCTCCGCGAGTGCCCGGCGTGTGTGGGCCGCGAAGACGGGCCTGCACGCTCGGCACTGGATGAAAGATTGTTTCAATCACCGGCGGCCGCTCCCGCTCGCGATCCTGGAGATCGTCGAGCAGCCGAATCGTCCGCTCCATCGCCGGGCGGCTGCAGCCCGCCGCGAGCAGACTCCGGTCAACGTCGGCCACGCCTCTACGGCTCGGTGTTGGCAACAGGAGCAGGCCGAGAAACGACCAGAGTGTGAAGATCAGGCTGAAACTCACGATGCCCTCGGCCGCTGCCAGCCGATTCCCACCGATCAGGCCGGCAGCCAATGCGACACCTGCCAGCGTGAAGCCGATGGCGACGAGCCGGCCCCGCAGCCAGCCTCCTGTTTGAATCGCCTGTTGGCGGCGGCGAACGGCCACCCCAAACGCTTCCGGATCGAGCACCTCCCGCCACCGCATCGGCACGAGCATCAGGCGGGGGCGGACGATGCCAACAACAGCGCCCGTGAAGCCCTCGTCGTCAGACTCCACCATGTAGGTAGGCACGACGGGCAGAGAGCCTTCGTTGCTGAGCACAGGAGAACTGGGAGTTAACTCCAGGGCCGATTCGGCTGAGGCAACGGCAACCCGGCCTCGCAGCAACAGCAGCGCCAAGCCCAACGCGGCAACCACGACCCCGCCGACGCCGCCTCCGCGGCCCGCCAGCAGAAGGCCGACGGCTACAGCGGCAAAGACCGCCGCGTGCACGGCAACGCCTCGGGCAAGGCCCCCAAGAAACGCCGGAAACGAGGCATGTCGACGGCGATACCACTTGGGAAGCAGGTAGCCGCCAAACAGGTCGAAGGGCAGCTGCACCGCGGCATACGCTCCTGCAAATGCCAGCAACGCTGTGATCTGGGCCGACAGCGATGCGTTGGGTTCCGGCAGAAGGCGTGCTGGAAGGTGGAAGGCCAGGCCAGCTGTCGCGAGCACGACGAAGCTGCCGACGCCGCTCATCCCAAGCCAAAGCCGGGCGCGGCCGTAGCCGGGCGTCTCGTCCCGGGCTGGCGGCACAGCGGGCCCAGCAGTTTCTGCACGCCGCATCGCCTCGGCGGTTTTTCGAATGCCGCGGAGCATGCTCCCAAAGACAAGCTCATGCAGCGGCACGACGGCATACCAGTAGAGCAGCCCAAACAGGCCCCGCGGGCGGTAGCGGGCGGTCATCACGAGGCGAGTGAGCGGTGGGTTCCCCGTCTCATCGAGCGGCTCAATCTGAAAGTCGAGCTGCGCTTCACCGGGGAGTTTCATCTCGGCCCGCAGCGAGAGCGAACGGTCGCGGTCGATGCCCACCACCCGCCAGAAGTCGAGCGTCTCACCAAACTCAACCGTTTCGGGATGCCGGCGGCCCCGCCGCAGGCCCGGCCCGCCCACGAGCGTGTCCATCCAGCCCCGCAGCCGCCAGAGCACGTCGCCGGCATACCAGCCGTTGCCTCCGCCAATGCGGCAGACGGCGGCATAGACACTTGAGGCATCCGCCTCGATCTCGACCGTCCGCTGGTCGGTGAAGACGGTACCGCCGGCCCATGAAGGATCACCGGGAACGGGACCGGCAACACTCCAGCGGGTTTCCACCGCGTTTTTTTCGATTTTTGCCAGTGCCCGGTGGATCGCCTCGCGAACACTGAGGGGCTTGTGCGGCATCAGCCGCTGCGTGGTGTCGTCGGTCACGACCACTCGATTCTTGAGCCCCTCGGCCAAGGGCTTGGCGATTCGGTACGAAACTGGAGTGACAAGATTGATCCACAGCGAACTGAGCCGTGGCGTGAGCACGGGCACCGGCACGATGATCCGCTTGGAGAGCCTCAGCTCTTCTGCCATGACCTGCATCAGCTCTCGGTAGGGCATCACGTCGGCACCACCGATCTCCAGTGTCTTGCCGGCAGTCTCTGGAACTTCTAAGCACCGCGTGAGCCAGTGCAGGACATCGGCGATGGCTACGGGCTGGCATTCGGTGGTGACCCACTTGGGCGTGACCATAATCGGCAGCCGTTCGACGAGGTAGCGGAGGATTTCGAACGAGGCGGAGCCAGCGCCGATGATCATCGCCGCCCGGAAGGTGGTGACCGGCACTCCCGAGGCGGCGAGCGTCTCTTCCACCTGCCGCCGTGACCGCAGATGCTCGCTGAGGTCGGGACCCATCTCGCCAAGGCCACCGAGATAGATGATTCGCTCAACGGCAGCAGTGCGGGCGGCCGTTGCAAAACGGCCCGCGAGATCGCGGTCTTTGGCGGCATAGGTTCCGCCAGTCGCCACCATTGAATGCACGAGGTAGTACGCCACGCGACACCCATCGAGCGCAGCGGCAACCCGCTCGGCATCATCGAGCTCCCCAGCCACGATCTCAACGCGTGGATGTTGCCGCCAGGGACGGGCGTCGAGTTTGCGGGGCTCCCGCACCAGGCAGCGAACGCGGTAGCCGGCTTCTAGCAGGGCTGGAACAAGCCGGCCACCCACGTAGCCAGTCGCGCCCGTCACGAAGATGATGCCACCTCCGTCGCCACGATCCGCCACCCGGAGAGTCGTGGTGTCGCCAGTTGGTACGTCGTCTGCTGGTGGTGTCGCCACGCTGCCACTCCTTCGGGAAAACTCTCCAACGAAGAAGTGTAGGGAGCCGGTCGACTGCCGGTCAGAGCACGGGAGACGGAGTCGACGGTGGCACCCGCGCTCAGCCGTGGCCACCCTCGGCTTCGCGGCCGAGTTCCTGATCGATCAGGATCAGGCCGTGCCCGTCGCCGCCAACCAGCGAAAGCCGGTCGTGAATGTCGTCGGCCTCGGCGGTGTCGGCAATCTGCTGCGGCACAAACTGCGTCAGGAAACTGTGCGTCAGATGGTCGTTGTGCTTGTCGGCGAGGTCGATCAGGTCGTTCATCCGCTGCATCAGTTTGTGCTCCTGAGTGCGGACGAGATCGAAGGCGTCGATCGGGTTGTCCCATTCGCAGACCGGGGCCTCGATGGTGGCAAACTTCGCCTGGTAGTCGCGGTCGTTGAGGTAGTCGACAAACAGGTTCATGTGCGTCAGTTCGCCGGCAGCTTCGCCTCGAAACCACTTCGCCATACCCGTCAGCCCCCGCACGCTCGCCCACGAAGCCATCGAGAAGTAGAGGAATCCAGCCGATGCCTCGATGCAGATCTGCTCGTTGAGGGCGTTGGCGATTTCTTCGTTGAGGGACTTGCGAAAGCTCATGGGGGCGGCTCCAAAGGTTGGCTGAACAGTTCATTCAGTCTTAGGCGGGGCCCTGAGAACGTCAAGGCGAGCAGCAGGCACGGCCAACAGGAGCGGGAGCGTTAGTAAAGATGCCATCCCCACCGCCACACACGCAACCGCACGCCACATCGTTTCGAAAACGACCTGAGCTCAAACACCGTCACTCGGGCAGCTGGCTCTGGATGGCACGGCCAAAGTCGGCCCCGTACTCGGTGCCCTCGATCATCGCCGCAGCCCTCCGCTCATTGGCGGGGCGGGAGGTGTCGCCCATCTCAGAGAGCCCGCCATAGATCATGTTGCCGATTGTCGAGGTGACGATTTCGGTGCCGTTTTTGCAGCCTGTCGTGAACAGAAGGCTGACGGCGAGGCAGGAGGCAAAGAACCGCATGGTGGAAGCTCCGCAGAAAACGCCGAGGAATCGCGTCCAAACAGTAGCGGGTACCGCCGTGCTGCGGCAATGGCAAGAGCGAAAGCCACCGGCAGGCTATCCTGTGGGCCAGAAGACGTTTCACCTTTCTTATGGCAGCCGTTCCAGCGAAGAGCATCCGTATGACCGCCGACCTGATTCTCAAGGCCCTTGTTGTGATCACGATGAACCCGACAGCCGACCGCGTGGAGGCGGTGGCGGTTGACACGACGTCGGGGAAGATTGCGGCGGTGGGCACGCTGAAGGAATGCCAGCAGGCGGCGCCAAAGGCGAATGTGCAGGACCTGGGCTCCACGGTGCTGATGCCGGGCTTCATTGATCCGCACAGCCATCCGCTGCTCGGTGGCATCGTCACGCAGGAGCCGGCCTACTGGATCTCGCCGCACAAGGGCTACGCGACGTTTGCCGATGTGGAAAAACTTTGGCGGAAGCTCGACAAAGAACTGCCGCCCGACCAGCCCGTGCTCTGCAATGGCCTCGACCGGCTCCTCCAGGGAGCTCCCGAGCTGACCAACACGCAGCTCGACACCTACTTCCCCAAGAGGCGGGCGCTGATCCTCGACAACTCCGGCCATGAGGTCTACTTCAACTCCGCCGTGATTGCTTCCAACGGCTGGGGCGGGTGGCAAGCCACCGGCCGATCCTGTTGGCGGCCGTTTCGGACGCAACAGTGATGGCACCTCCAATGGCCGGGCCTATGAGACTGCGGCGATCGTGGCGGCTGCCGCGAAGACCATCAAAGCGGCCGTGCCGCATCCGCTGCTTTCCGGTGCCCGTTGGTATGCCCTTATGGCCCGCAATGGTGTCACGGCAACCACCGAGCACACCTACGACTCCTCGTTGCTGAAGGCCTACGTGGCACTCGCTGGTGTCGACGACTGTCCGCTGCGGCTGGCCCTCTACCACATGTCGATCGATCCCACGTGTGGTGAGAAGGTGGAGACGCCGATTTCGGCGGACCTGCTCTGGAAGCAGGGCATCAAACTCTGGGCGGATGGATCGCCGTGGGTGGGCACGATCGCCGCCTCGTTTCCGTATCTCGACAACGCCACGACCAAAGAGGCCCAGATCCCGCTCGGCCCGGCTGGCGAAACGATGCTCAACTATCCCCGCAGCGAACTCGACGCGATCCTCGCCAAGCACGCCCCCGAAGGCTGGCAGATGGCCTTTCACGTCAATGGCGACGTGGGGCTCGATGTGGTGCTCGATGCCTACGAGCGAGCCCTCACGGCCAATCGCCTGGCGGGCACCGACCATCGCTGGCGGCTCGAGCACTGCGGCGGCGGACGTGGGGATCAGTTCGCCCGGGCGGCGCGGATGGGCGTGGCCGTGTCGCTCCTGCCCGCCCAGTTCATCTACTGGGGCGACCTGCTCGACGGCACGATGTTTGCGCCGGAGATCGGCAGCCAGTGGGTGCGGGCGGGCGATGCCGTGCGGTCGGGGGCGTCGGTGTCGTTTCACAACGACGGCTGCGTGAGCCCGCCGCTGCCGCTGCTCAATGTGCAGGCGATGGTCACGCGACGGTCGGTGTCGGGCAACCTGCATGCCGCCAATCAGGCGGTCACGCTGCACGATGCGTTTCTCGCCCACACGGCCAACGCCGCCTACCAGATTGGCCGCGACCGTGATCTGGGGTCGGTCGAAGTTGGAAAACTTGCCGACTTTGTCGAGCTCTCTGCAGATCCCTTTGCCGTGGATGTCAATCACCTGACCGACCTCGTGAAGGTGCAGGGCACCTGGCGGAGCGGCCAGCGGATCGACGTCGACCGTTTTCTCAAGGCTGTGGAGGCGATCAAGCCGTCAAAACACAGCCAGCTGGCCGAAAAGGCGGCCGGCCGGCATGTCTGCTCCCACGGCGGGCACTGCGGCGACCACTGAGCCGAGGCCGCAGGCCCAGTGGTCAGCGGTGTGTGGCGTCGTCTGACGACTGCCAGACAAACTTGGCCGGATCGAGCTGCTGCTCGCCGTCCCAGCGGTAGCAGCATAAGAAGCCACCCTTGGCCACGCTCCAGTCGACGCAGGCGACGTTGCTGCGGAGGAGCTCGGGCTGCGGTCCGCTGAGCCAGTAGTGACCCACGAAGACCGGCTTGGCATCGGCCGGGTAGGGGACGGCCTCGTCGAGCACAGTGGCGGGCAGCGGGGCGTCGGAGTCGATCGGTTCGCTGGCCATGGCGTAGGTGCGGCAGGTCTGGCCGTGGGCGGGCTCATACCACTTCGCCCGGGCGGCCGACCGCACATGGCCATCCTTGTCGCGAAAGGTGGTGCCGGGCGGCAGGCAGATCTGCTTGCCCTTCAGGATCGCCTCAACCGGCTCGCACAGGCTGCCTTCCGGTAGGCAGGCCTCCCGCAGAAACTCGTCAGAGATTTCGTGCGGAATCTGGGCCATCCGCTCCTCATCCCAGCAGGCGTGCACCACCCGCAGGCCGTCGAGGTCGAGCCAGAGAGGGAGGGTGCGAAACCAGTCGAGCGCCGCAGTCATCTCGTCGCGGGAAAGCTGCCGCACGGTTTCGGCATGCTGCCGGGCGTTTTTCTCGTTGTGGGGCCGCAGATGGTTGCCGGGATCGGTGGGATGGGCGGTGTGGAAGGCGAGGGCGTTGAGCTCGTGGTTGCCCATCACGGCGAGCGCGTGGCCCGCCTCCACCATCGGCCGGACGATGGCGAGGGTTTCGCCGATCTTGGGGCCTCGATCGATAAAGTCGCCGAGGAAGATCGCCTGGCGGGCCGGATGGCGATAGACGCCGCCGCGGAGCTCGTAGCCCAACGATGCGAGGAGCTGCAGCAGGGTGTCGGCATGGCCGTGAATATCGCCGATCAGGTCATACATGCGGGATGTGTCCGGGGAAACGAGGAGCCTGCAACCTGCGCCCTCGCGGGGAAAAAGAAAAGACGTTTCCGCAGATTCCGCGTTTGACAGTTGTGCGGGGGATGATGGATTTTGCGGATGCTGCGTTTGGAGGTGATGCTTTTCCTCGGACCGGCCCGAGAAGATGCGGTCGCGTGGACGATTCGGTGATATCACGTACTGTGACGCGGGCTGGAGAGCCCGTGCAGCTGCCGTCGAGGTGGGCTGCGGTTTGGAGTTTCGGAGGACGTTGACCGGTGGTGGCCAAAAACGCAACGAAGCGAGCGAAAGACCAGGCGGCGAATGGCGCGACGGCCAAGCCGCAGCTGGTGATCGTGGAGAGCCCGGCAAAAGCGACGACGATCGAGAAATACCTCGGACCAGGGTTCGTGGTGAAGGCGTCGGTCGGCCACATCCGGGATCTGATTGAGAAGGCTCCGCCCGGCTCGAAGCAGGCCGTGCCGGGTGTCGACCTCGAGCACGACTTTGCCCCCACCTACGAGATCGTGGCCGGCAAGAATAAGGTGGTCACGGAACTCAAACGGCTCGCCAAGAATGCCAGCGATGTCTGGTTCGCCACCGACCTTGACCGCGAGGGAGAAGCCATTGCCTGGCACCTCGCGGAGGTGCTTGGCATCGATCCGCTCAAGGCCAAGCGGGTGACCTTCGACGCGATCACCAAGTCGGAAGTCTTGCGGGCGTTTGAATCGCCGCGGCCGATCGATGTGCAGCGGGTGAATGCCCAGCAGGCCCGGCGGATTGTTGACCGCGTGGTGGGCTACCTCGTGTCGCCAATCCTCTGGAAGCGGGTGGCGGGCAAGCTGTCTGCCGGCCGGGTGCAGAGCGTGGCGGCTCGTATTGTGGCGGAGCGGGAGCAGGAGATTCAGGAGTTTACACCGGCCGAAAGCTGGGAGGTCGCGGCGTCGATGACGTTTG
>AACY020540297.1_pt1 | contig 13102 bp, 11 predicted proteins | sample 267378 | NCBI WGS metagenome assembly AACY02 (sample SAMN02954345, study PRJNA13694) | marine metagenome | biome: aquatic; feature: ocean; material: water; isolation source: isolated as part of a large dataset composed predominantly from surface... | reverse complement strand
GCCGCTGGCGATCACCAAGGTGCGCTGGTGCATCGTGTTCAAACCGCCGTCGCCAAGGCGCGGGCCCACGCGAGCACCGCGGCCACCCGTGCGGCATCGGGGCCTTCGCAATAGAGACGCAGCAAGGGTTCGGTGCCCGAGAAGCGCAGCATCAACCAGTGACTCGGTCCCAGTCGCAGTTTCACTCCATCGGTGCGGATCACCTCCTGCACGGGGGCTCCCGCCACCTCCTGCGGCGGTTCCTCTGCCAGCAGGGTCTCCAGACGCCGGCGGCAGTCCATGTCGGCCAGGCGGAGATCGAGCCGGTCGTAATGACTGGCGCCGCCACAGCGCTGCTGCAGAGCATGAATTCTGGCGCCCAGGGGTTGGCCACCTTCCACCAGGGCCTCGAGCACCAGCAGGGCTGCGAACAGCGCATCCCGCTCCGGCAGATGCATCCCAAAGCCAACCCCACCGGATTCCTCGCCACCGATCAGCACCTCGCCAGCCAGCATCTCGGCGGCGATGTATTTGAAGCCCACGGGCAGTTCCAGCACCTCGCGGCCCAGGTCTTCCGCCACCAGACGCATCAGATCGGAGCCACTCACGGTTTTCACGACGGAGCCGGGGAGGTGTCGGGCTCGGGCCAGGTGATCAATCAGCAACGGCATCAGCTGCTGGGTGCTGCAGAACCGCCCGTCTTCATCCACCGCGGCGATGCGATCACCATCGCCATCGAAGACCAGGCCAACGGCGTGCTGGCCCGCGGCGGCGGCCTCCTTCACCGCGGCGATCAGGTCGCCCAGATAAGGAGCGAGCGGCTCGGGTGGGTGACCTCCGAAGAGGGGATCGCGCTGACTGCGGATTTCCTGCACCAGCCCACGATCACCGATCCCATCGCCGAGCAGTTCCGCTACGCAGCCTGCTGCCGAACCATGCATCGGATCCACGATCACGCGCAGGTTCATCGCCTCCAGGCCGCGACAGAGGGCGGGCAGATCCAGCTTGCGGCGCAGCCCGTCGAGATGCTCGCCTCGCCCGTCGAATCGTGGGGTCTCCCCCGCAACGGGTGGGGTGATGCCACCGGCGCGCAGACGTTGTTCCACGGCCGCCGTGAAATCCCCTTCCACGGAGCCGCCGAACGGACCCTTGATTTTCAGCCCCAGCCACTCGGGCGGGTTGTGGCTGGCGGTGATCACCAGGGCGCCGAGGGCCTGGCGCTGGACCACCGCCCAGCTGCAGGCCGGCGTGGGAACGGGGGTGTCGGTGAGCAGGGGCTCGAGGCCGCAGCCGCGGACGGCGGCGGCAATCGCCGCCGCCAGCTCCGGGGCGAGAAAGCGGCGGTCGTAGCCGATCACCACGGTGCGGCTGCGCAAGCCTTCGGGCGCCCGGGCGGCCAGTTCCTGCGCCGAGGCGGCCGCCACCGGCAACAGGCGTTCCACGGTGATGTCCACGCCGAGGATGCCGCGCCAGCCATCGGTGCCGAACTTGATCGGAGCAGCAGCCAGGGGCAGGGGTGCGGAGGCCATGGGCTGCTGATGACAGGGAGTCTCTGATCAGGGATCTAGCAGCTGGCCGCCGTAACGTCGCTCCATGGGTGACACCCCTGCTGCTGACAAGCCCGAAGGGCGGGTGCTGAGCGATCGCCTGTTGCGCAGCTGGTTGCGCTGCCGGCGTCGCGCCTGGCTCGATCGGTATGGCGATCCCGCTGATCGCCGTTACACGGCCCATCGCACCCTCCAGCTCGATGATCAGCAGCGCTGTTTTGTGGCCCTGCTCCCGGAGAAGCCACGCCACGGTCTGCGGGCGATGGAAGCGGGCGCGGCCTCTGTGGTGGGGGTGCGCCTGCGTGGTCAGGGGCCGCAGGGCTGGGCGCTCGAGTGCCACCCGGCCCTGCTGCAGCGGGTGCCGGGCCAGAGTCGCTGGGGCGATTTCGCCTACCGGCCGGTGTTGGCGCGCCAGGGGCGTCGCCTGACCCGCGAGCATCGATTGCCTCTGGCCCTGGCCGGGCGGTTGCTGGCTCCTCTTCAAGCGGCGGCCGTTCCGGAGGCGTTGGCGGTGGCCGGCGCCGGGCGCCGCCTCGAGACCGAGCGTCTGCCCCTCAGTCATGGCCTGCAGAGTCAGTTGGATGAGGCCCTCCGCAAGCTGGCGCAGGATCTGCAGCGGGATGCCTCGCCGCCGCTGGCGGCGGATCGGCGCAAATGCACGCTGTGCAGCTGGCGTGGCGTCTGCAATCGAGAGGCGGCAGAGCAGGGGCACCTCAGCGAGGTGAGCGGCATCGGTGCCAAGCGTCGGGAGATGCTGCAGGAGCTCGGGTTCGCCGGGCTCGCCGATCTGGCGGCTGCGGATCCGCAGCAGCTCGCGGCACGCTTGGAGCGCTTCGGTGAGCAGCACGGAGCGATGGCCGAGCCCCTCGTGGCCCAGGCCCGGGCCCAGCGGGACGGACGGGTGGAACGTCTCGATCCCCGGCCTGCGTTGCCGGAGCTGACCCACGCCCCCGGAGTGCTGCTCTACGACATCGAATCGGATCCTGATGCCCGCGATGACTTTCTGCATGGTTTTCTGCGGCTTCCCCGCGATCCCGCCGGCGGCTGGGCACTGGGGCAGGCGCGCTATCACCCGCTGCTGACGCTCCAGGAGCAGGGGGAGCGGCCCTGCTGGCGGCGGCTCGAGCGCCTGCTCGAGCGTTACGGCGACTGGCCCGTGCTCCATTACGGCGAAACCGAATCCCTGGCCTTGAGGCGGATGGCCCAGCGTCAGGGGGTGGGGGAGGCAGGGCAGGCCGCCATCCGGGCGCGGCTGGTGGATGTGCATGAACGTGTGCGCCGCCACTGGCGCCTGCCCCTGAACAGCTATGGCCTCAAAACGGTGGCGGCCTGGCGGGGATTCCGCTGGCGGCAGCCGGGGGTGGATGGGGCGCGGGCCCTGCTCTGGTGGCGGCAGTGGCGCGGCTCCGGTCGCCAGGACCGCGGGCACGTGCAGGCGCTGCGTTGGATCTTTGCCTACAACCACGACGACAACCTGGCCACCTGGGCCGTGGCGCAATGGCTGTCAGAGCAAGACAGCCTGCTGAGTCAGGAGGATTCCGTCGGGTCGCGGAACCCCGTCGGTGGCGAGATCTGAAGTGTGAGCTCCTTGTCGCCCAGCTGCAGCTGCGGAGCCTCCATGGCGGCTCGACGCACCAGCGCCAGCCCCTGCCAGCCACCTGGGGTGGGCAGGGCTGAGGTGATCAGCCCTGCCCGTTCGTTGTTGAGACGCAGGGGCGTGCCCGGTTCGATCGCCAAGCCGGTGGGAGCCTCGACCAGCTGCCAGTGGCGCAGTTTCTGTTTGACGCCATCGCGTGCCGTCAACTTGGCGATCGTTTCTTGCCCCAGGTAGCAACCCTTGTTCAGGCTCAACCAGTCGCCCAGCCCCAGCTCCAGCGGATTGGTGTCTCCGTTGAGTTCGGTGGGGTGGCCTGGCAAGCCGACCCGCAGCCGCCAGGCCTCGAGGGCGCTGGCCTCGGCCCGCGGCAGCGCCTCCCATGCCGCCGGAATGGACGTGTCGTCGCACCAGAGCACGTCATCACTCCAGGGGCGATGGACGCCTGGGGCTTGCAGGCGCTGAAGCCGTCGTTGCTGCGCCAACGGCAACAGGCGCACCCGATCGGCCGGGAAGATCACCCGATCAAAGCCGCTGGCCAGCGCTGCTGCGTCTCCGCTCAGCACCAGCACATCGGCGCCCTCGTCATCGAGACGCACTTCCAGCAGCGCCTGCACCCGTCCGGTGGCCGTCAGCCAGCAGCTGCGGATCAGGGCATGGTCGGCGGCCTGCTGCAGGTCGGCGCTGGTCTGCCCATGCAGGAAGGCGCGAGCGCCCTTGCCCTGCAGGCGCAGCAGGGGAAAGCTGGCATCCCAGAGCAACACATCAGCGGTTGGTGCCGTCATGCCGTCAGCTCCCGGGCGCGGGCGGCCACCTCGCTGAGTCGAAACAGGCTCACCAACTCCAGTTCGGCGGCGGTCATGGCGGCGGCGCCCCCTTCCTCCCGGTCGACGATCGTCACCACCCGACGCACCTGATAGCCCGCCTCACGCAGTTGGGTCACCGCCTTGATCGAGGAGCCGCCGGTGGTGACCACGTCTTCGAGCACGGTCACCCGGGCGCCGGCGGCTGGCAGGGGCCCCTCCAGCCAGGCACCGGTGCCATGGCCCTTCGCTTCCTTGCGCACGATCAGGGCGTCGAGATCGCGTCCCTGCTGGGCTGCGGCCATCGCCACGCAGCTCACCAGCGGATCGGCTCCGAGGGTGAGTCCGCTGACGGCGACGGCATCGGCATCCACCAGGTCGAGCAGAGTGGGGCCGAGCAGGGCGAGGCCGCTGCCGCTCAGAGCCACCGGCTTGCAGTTCACGTAATGGGCACTGCTGCGGCCTGAGGCGAGCGTGAACTGGCCGTGGCGGTAGGCCTCCAGGGCAAGGCGGCTGAGCAGTTGATCGCGCGCCTCACGGAGGCCGGGAGATGGGGTGCTCATCAGGGCTGGTGCAGGCAGCGTTCTGTGCCTAGTTTGCGCCTAGCCATCTGTGATCCGTGGCGCGGTTCTTCACGTTCCTGGCCCTGCTTCCCCTGGGCGCTGTGCTGGCAACGGCGGCCCGGGCCAACACGGTGGTCTGCACCACCACGCTGGAGGCGCCGTCAGGCCTGGCGCAGGTGACTGCCGCTGAGCCGCCGGCCCCGGTGGAGGTGAGTCGCTGTGCTCCGGTGCAGACCACCGACGCTCTGGTGGTGAACCGCTTCTACACCTGGACCGCGCCTTATGCCCGCGGCGTCGATCTGATCCACCAGGTCACCGATCTGCTCGGCATTGCCATGGCCGGACCGGAAGGCAATCGCTTGATGGGCCTGGGTTTCCCCGACCAGACGATCATCTGGGATGGATCGGCGCTGCAGAACACCTACCAGGTGTTGCTGGAGCAGCAGAGCGCACCGATTCCCTGGCGCACGGTCGACATCTCCAGTGGTTTCAGCGGCAGCCTCGCGGCGGAGCAGCCGCAGCCGGACGAGAGCCTGGAGCTGCTGATCCCGGTGGAGGCTTCGGCCCAGCCGGTGCGCGGCCTGTGGTAATCCTGTGGCGACCCGGGGGTCTAGCAATCTGGTGAATGCAGCGAACTCATAATTCGCCTAAGGCGAGTTCGATCCTCGCGACCCCCATTCACCTCACCTGATGCGCCTGCTGCTGCTGCTCGTCTTGCTGGCTTTGCCGGCGTTCTTCGCAGCGGTTGAGGTCGCGCTGTTGCGCTTGCGCCCCAGTCGCGTGCAGGTGCTGAGCGAGGAGGGGGTGGCGGGGGCTCCTTCGGTGCAACGTCTGCAGGGCCGACTGCGCCGGGCGCTGTTGATGTCGCAGCTCGGTGTCACCCTGTCGCTGGTGGCCCTCGGCTGGGTGGCGCGCAGCATCGCCCAGAGCTGGTGGTCGCCGGCGGCGGCGGCCGGCCGCTGGTGGGATCTGCTCTGGTTCCTGGTGCTGGTGGCAGTGTCAACGCTCCTGGCCGGGTTGTTGCCCCGCGCCTGGGTGCTCAACCGTCCGGAACGGGCGGCGCTGCAGCTCGCCCCGATCCTGGAAGCGGTGATGCGTGTGTTGCGCCCTCTGCTCACCCTGCTCGAGACCTGCGCTTCGGTGCTGCTCCGACTCGTGGGACTGACGCCCCGGTGGGATGCCCTGGTGCCTGCGCTCACCGCCGGAGAGCTGGAAACATTGATCGAGAGCGGTGGCGTCACCGGGTTGCGACCGGATGAGCGCAACATCCTTGAAGGGGTGTTCGCCCTGCGCGACACCCAGGTGCGTGAGGTGATGGTGCCCCGCTCCGGCATGGTCACCCTGCCGGTGAGTGTGCGTTTCGCTGAGTTGATGGATGCGGTGCATCGCACCCGCCATGCCCGCTTTCCGGTGATCGGCCAGTCGCTGGATGATGTGCGCGGGGTGCTCGACCTGCGCCGTCTGGCGGAACCGATCGCCCGCGGGGTGTTGCAGGAGGATTCCCTGCTCGAGCCCTATCTGCTGCCGGCACAACGGGTGCTGGAAACGAGCACCCTGGCGGAACTGCTGGCCCTGATCCGCAGCGGCCATCCCCTGCTCCTGGTGGTGGATGAGCATGGCGGCACGGAGGGATTGGTGACCGCCGCCGACCTCACCGGCGAGATCGTCGGTGATGAGCTGGAGCCTGAGCCCGCCGTTCCCGACCTGCAGGCCGTGCCCGATCAATCCGGCGTCTGGCTCGTGGCAGGAGACCTGGAGATCTTTGAACTCAACCGTCAGCTGGGCCTGGAACTGCCGGAAGCCACCGATCACCACACTCTTGGCCGGATTCCTGCTCGAACGCCTCCAGCACATTCCGGCGCCTGGCGAGGCGCTGCGTCATCAGGGGGTGCAGTTCGAAATTCTGGAGATGGAAGGGCCGCGGATTGTGCGGGTGCGCATGGTCCTGCCTGAGGAGCGGGCGCCTTCCTTGGCGGAACCGGTCCAGGATCACCGATAATCTGCTGCGATCCTGCACCTTCGCCGATGACCGTCCCCATGGTTCCGGTGAAGGTCGGCGTGATCGGCATCGGCAACATGGGTTGGCACCACGCCCGGGTGCTCAGCCTGCTCAAGGACGCGGAGCTGGTTGGTGTTGCAGATCCCGACGCCGAGCGGGGCCAGTTGGCCACTGAACAGTTCGGATGTCAGTGGTTCGCGGATTACAACGCGATGCTTTCAGAGGTGGAGGCGGTGTGCATCGCGGTGCCCACCCTGCTCCACCAGGCCGTTGGTCTGGCCTGTCTGGATGCCGGCCTGCATGTGCTGATCGAAAAGCCGATCGCCGCCAGCCAGGACGAGGCCGCCACCCTGATCGCGGCGGCCAGCCGCAACGGTCGCCTGCTTCAGGTGGGTCACATCGAGCGTTTCAATCCCGCCTTCCGCGAACTCACCAAGGTGGTGGCCAATGAGGAAGTGGTGGTGCTCGAGGCACGGCGCCACAGTCCCCATGCCGATCGCGCCAATGATGTGTCGGTGGTGCTGGATCTGATGATTCACGACCTCGACCTTGTGCTGGAGCTGGCCAGGGCGCCGGTGGTGCGCCTTGCTGCCGCCGGTGGCGCCAGCGCCGAAGGACCGCTGGATTACGTGAATGCCACGCTCGGTTTCGCCAACGGTGTGGTGGCGAGCCTCACCGCCAGCAAGATGAGTCACCGCAAGATCCGCAGCCTCAGCGCTCACTGCCGGGCCAGCCTGGTGGAAACCGATTTCCTCAATCACACCCTTCACATTCACCGGCGTGCCCACGAGTGGTATTCCGCCGATCACGGTGAGTTGCTCTATCGCAACGATGGCTTCATCGAGGAGGTGAGCACCACCTCGATCGAACCGCTTTACGCCGAACTGGAGCACTTCCTGCAGTGTGTTCGCGGCCGCGAAACGCCGGCGGTGGATGGTCAGCAGGCCTCACGCGCCCTGCGGCTGGCCGATCTGATCGAACAGGCCGTGGCCCACCCCGGCATGGGCGTTCCCCTCAGCGAGCCGATCTGATCAGTTCGCGCAGCGCAGCAATCTGCCAGCGGCGGCAATCCGCCGGGGACGCCCGATAGAAGTGATCCCAGGCTTCCGCCTTGTGGGCTCCGTAAGCACTGGGTTCGATCTCTGGATGGGAGAGCAACCAGCCGACGCGAACGGCATGGCCGATCACCACATCGAGGGCGACGTCATCGTCGATGTGCACCGAGGGGTTGGTGGCCACGAAGGCCATCAGGGAGAGCAGGCATTCGGTGCACAGCTGCCGGTATTCCGGGGCGGGGATCCGGCTGAGCAGGTGCTCCACCAGGGTGGCGAAATTGCGCTCTCCGGCGGTTTTCTCCAGCAGCAGGGCACTGGTGAGCCTGTTGCGACGTTCGAGTTTGTCGCCGATCACCAGGCCACGGCAGTGCTGCAGCAGCGACCAGATCCCGGCATGGAAATCCTTGGGCACCCGTTGCAGCGAGCCCAGCCGGATGCGGTGTTGCAACCAGTCGCCACCACTGGGCGATTCCTCCAGGGGCGCCGGAACGGCCCATTGCACCGGGCCACGCAGATGCAATTGTTCGTTGCGCTGCAGGGAGGCGTGGGCCTGGTCCAGATCGGTCAGCACGGCCCGCAGGCGGCTGCTGATCGCGTGGGGTGGTTCGCTGCAGAGAGCCTCAAAGGCTTCGTCCTGGCTGCGTCCTGTTTCCGCTGCCAGCTCCGAGGTGAGCATGAGCATCAGCTGCCCGAGCTGCAGCGTCAGCGTGCCGCTGAGCCGCTGCGGTTCCCGTCGGGCAATGCCGTCGAGGGCCAGCAGCAGCTCCTGCTGCAGGGCCTGTTCCCGGGTGTCGTGGCCGCAGGTGCGGCGGATCCCGGCGGCGATCAAGGCGCTGGAGAGGGGGGTGGCGAGCAGGGAATCACTGCTGTAGCTACGGCCCACCACCACGGTTTTCTGGCGGGCGAGCAGATCGATCAGGGCATCCTCCAGTTGCGGGTGCACCAGGCCCAGCACACCGGCGCAGCGGCGCACCACATTCCAGTCCTGCTGATTCAGGCCGCGGTGATAGATCTCCTCCAGCAGGCTGCGCAGCTCCACCGGGGCGCCACCGGGAGCCTGAAGGATCGCTGCATCCCCCAGGTGGCGATGCAGCAGTTCCAGCACCTCCGCCTGCTCGCGCAGGGAGGAGCTGCTCCAGAGGCGCTCGCGCAGTTCCGGCAGGGAGATTTCATCCAGCTCCTGTTCCTGCGCGGCGGTGAGATCCTGCAGATCGGTCGAGGCCTGCAGCAGGGCGGCCGCGCTCGATGCCGCGACGGCGGGCCTGGCGATGGGGGCCCGGGTCGGTTCGGGCAGCAGCAGCCACTGCCCCTGGCTCGCCAGGTCTTCGAGCGGGGCGAGCTGCACGGCCACCCCCTCCAGCTCTCCGCTGGCCAACCGGGCGGCCAGCTGCTGCACACTCTCGAGTCCCCGTTCCAGCAGCGTGGGCTCGATCGGAATCAGCAACAGGGGGGCGCCGGCACCACGCCAGTGGCGCTGCAGCAGATGCAGTTCATTCACCACCGTGTCCACCAACTGTTCGGGGTCATCCGCCAGGTAATAGGTGTCTTCCTCCAGCACGGCCGGCAGGAAGGCCAGCTGCTCCTCTCCCTGGCGATAAAACCGTGCCGTGGCGGCGGTTTCAGCACGGAGCGGCGGATGGCCGCTCAGGCCGAGGGCCGGGTTCGCACCGAGTTGCTGCAACCGTTCGCTCAGGTGTTCCGATGGCAGCACCCGGATCGGACCCTGGTCGGGGTCGCTCACGGGCAGCCCGAGGCCTCGCAGGCGCTCCGCCACGGCTGATGTGCCGGGAATCAGGGCCACCAGCACCTCCTCGGCGCCGAGGGGCTGGGGCAAGCGGCGGCCACAGGGGTCCAGATCCTCCGGAAGGAGCAGGCCGTTGAGCAGCATCTCGCCCAGCCAGGCCAGGCTCTGGGTCCAGAGCAGGGGGACATTGTCGTTGGCCTGACGGCGCTGACTGCCGGGCGAGCGGCGTTCCAGCTCCACGGCCGCTTCCGGCACCAGGTAGAGCTCGGGATACAGCCGTTGTCCATCGTGGTCAACGGCAAGCACGTTCAGGCGCTCGCGCCAGTGGCACGCCTCCTCCCAGCGTTCTTCGCAGCAAGCGGTGACCAGTTCATACGCGAGGAACAGAGGCCATTCCGACTCGATCCCCTCGAAGGTGGCCAGCTCGTCGCGCTCGTAGTGCAGCCGGCTCACGTCCTCCACCACGGTCTGATGGCCGTCGCGCAGGAATCGTTTGTAGCCATAGGCGCCTCCGAGCAAGCGGCGGATCCGCTCGCAGGTGCGCTGCACCAGCTGGGGATCCTCCACCGCCCAGGCCGGGTAGCCCACCACCGAAAGGCAGGCACTGTCGGCTTCCTTGCTGGCGGATTCGCGCGGCAGCAACCCCTGCAGGGCTCGGCGCAGGCGCACCACCGCCCCCTGGGGAATCAGCACCTGCAGGCTGCCATCGCCATGCACACCGAAAAGGTCCAGACCATCGAGGGCCTCCAGTGCCGCCTTGGCCATGCCGATCGAGCTGGCATTCCGTTCCGGCAGGCCGTGGTTGCCTTTGTCGCCCCGTTCCCAGATGCCGTAGTCGGGCACCCGATAGGCCCGGGCCACGTAGTAGATCAGGTTCTGAATGAAGTCCGCTTCATGGCGGCTGCGCAGCACCGTCAGTCCGCCGCGGGTGAGCTGGGCGAGCTGAAGCAGGAACAGGGAGGTGGCATCAATCTGGAGATGCCCCCAGCCGTCATCGGGCACGACGGTGTCGCCGCTGGCGGTGTCGTATTTGGCGTGGAGAGCATCGAGGGGATCGAGGCTCTGCTTGAACCGCTCCACCTTGTCGGCCTGGCGCATCATCGCGTTCAGCACCCCGCGCATCAGGGCCAGCACACGCTGCTCCAGCTCCCACGACCGGCTGGTGTGGCCGTTGTTCAGGCGTCGGTGGGCCAAGGCCAGGCCCCAGACGCACTGGATCGAGTACACGCAGTCGCGCACCCAGGCATCGCCGTAATTGCCATGCACGGTGTGGGCCGTGCTGGCGGGCAGCAGGCCGGTGATCGGATGCTGACGCTGCAGCACCACCCGGTCGATCGCCGCGTCCAGGCTGTCCAGCAAGGCCCAGCGCTCGTCGTCGGAGCGAGTGTGGGGGCTGAGGGAGGTGGGGGGCGACAGAACCATGACCTCCAGGCCAACCGGATCTAAATTCTCCCCTGCAGCTCAACCGCGGATGGACGCCGTCAGTACCGATCCGTGTGATCAGCGCCGCTACCGGGTGCTGGGGGTGGGCGTGGATGCCTGCCGGGATGTGCGCGCGGCCGCCATTGGCCTGCATGCCCGCGGCGGCGGCCAGATCGTCACCCTCAATGCGGAGATGACGATGACGGCCCGGGCCAATCCGGCCCTGGGCGCCGCGATTGCGGCCGCCGACCTGGTGATCCCTGATGGTGCCGGAGTGGTCTGGGCCCTGCGGCGTCAGGGGGTTCGGGTGCGTCGCACCCCCGGCATCGAACTGGCGCGCGCGCTCCTCTCCTATGCCGAGGCTCACGGCTGGAGCGTGGCCCTGATCGGTGCGGCACCGGAGGTGATGGAGCAGCTGACGGGGCGCCTGCTCGAGGCGTTGCCGTCCCTGCGCCTGGTGCTGGCGGAGCATGGCTATCAAGCCGCCGAAGCCTGGCCCCAGCTCGAGCAACGCCTGCTGAGCCTCAAACCCGATCTGGTGCTGGTGGCTCTCGGTGTTCCCCGGCAGGAAACCTGGACCCAACGTCTGCATGCCGGGCAACCAGGGCTCTGGATGGGCGTGGGCGGCAGCTTTGACGTGTGGGCCGGTGTCAAGCAACGGGCACCGGAATGGATGAGCCAGCTCCAGGTGGAGTGGGCTTACCGACTGATTCAGGAACCGAGCCGCTGGCGCCGCATGCTGTCGTTGCCGGCGTTTGCCTGGCAGGTGTTGCGCCGCGGTGAACGCCGACGCTGAACCCTGATTGAGGGGGTAGCCGTTGCGGCGTCAGCGGAAGCCGACGGAGGCCTGCCACACAAAGGCGAGCAGCAGGAAGAAGAGAGGAATGATCGGCAGGATGTCGACCAGTGGACCGAAGGCCTGATAGGCCTCGGGCAGTTGGGCCAGCAGATCGAGTGTGGTGGCGGCCATCCCGGCGATGTCATGGGCGATGAGCGGACGCTACCACGTGTGATGGGCGGGCGACTCCGGCAGCCAGGGAGCGAAATCCTCTGCAAAACAACCGTCCTGAATCGCCCGTGCCATCGCGGTGGTGAACCGGATCAGATGGGTGAGGTTGTGGAGGCTGAGCAGGGTGAGCCCCAGCAGTTCCTCGCTGCGGATCAGGTGGTGCAGATAGGCGCGGCTGTGGCGTGTGCAGGCGGTGCAGGGGCAGGTCGCATCGAGGGGGGTGTGGTCGTGGCGAAAGCGGGCATTGCGCAGATTCCAGCGTTCGCCGCCCACCAGTGCCGTGCCATGGCGCCCGAGACGGGTGGGCAGCACGCAGTCGAAGAGATCGATGCCATGGGCCACCGCTACTGCCATCTCCCGCAAGGTGCCGATGCCCATCAGATAGCGGGGGCGGTCCGCCGGCAGCAGGGGCGTCACCTGCCGCACGATCCGATGCATCTCCTCCACCGGTTCCCCCACACTCACGCCACCGATGGCGATGCCGGGCAGGTCGAAACCGGCCACGGCGCGAGCGCTCTCCTCCCGCAAACGGGGATAGCAGCCTCCTTGCACGATCCCGAACAGGGCCTGGTCGGGGCGGTTGTGGGCGGCGGCGCAGCGTTCCAGCCAGGCGTGGGTGCGGCGGCAGGCTTCCTCCACATCGTTTTCTGTGGCGGGAAAGGGAGGGCATTGATCGAAGGCCATCGCCACATCCGCACCCAGGGCCATCTGGATCTGCATCGAGCGCTCCGGTGTCAGCAGGATGCGGCTGCCGTCGCGGGGATTGCGGAAGTCGACGCCGTGATCATCGATCCGGTTCAGATCGCCGAGGCTGAACACCTGGAAGCCACCGGAGTCGGTGAGCATCGGGCCGTCCCAGGCCATGAAGCGATGCAGGCCACCGGCTTCCGCCACAACGGCTTCTCCAGGCTGCAGATGCAGGTGGTAGGTGTTGGATAACACCATCTGGGCGCCGGTCTCCGCCAGCTGGCTGGTGGTCACCCCCTTGACGGTCCCCAGGGTGCCAACGGGCATGAACCGCGGCGTCGAGACCGGTCCGTGGGGGGTCTGGAAACAGCCGCAGCGCGCCTGGGTGTGCGGGCAGTGGGCGTCGATCTGAAAGCGGAACACGGGCCGGCGGGCACCATCCCTGACCCTACGGTGAGCCCCTGCCACCGCCTTGGCGCCGTCGTCGATGGCCTCCGTTCCGTTCTGGTTGTGCGATCTGGCTGGCGCCTGGGTGTTCTACAGCGTGCTGCCGGCCTGGCCCTGGCTTCAGCCGGGCTTCCGCCGCATCGCCCGTTTCGCGCCATGGATCGGCTTGGTGATCGGTGTCCTCGCCGGGCTTCTCTGGCTGCTCCTGGCGCAGCTCGGCTGGCCCCCAGCGTCCCGGGTGTTGGTGGTGCTG
>AACY020527235.1_pt1 | contig 13107 bp, 9 predicted proteins | sample 267378 | NCBI WGS metagenome assembly AACY02 (sample SAMN02954345, study PRJNA13694) | marine metagenome | biome: aquatic; feature: ocean; material: water; isolation source: isolated as part of a large dataset composed predominantly from surface... | reverse complement strand
GCCTGCGCACGCCCTCCATCAGCCGCGCGAACTTCTCCGGGTCGGAGCTCGGGCTCTCGTCGTCGTTGCGGACATGGGCGTGAAGCAGGCTCGCCCCGGCCTCGAACGCCTCGTGGGTCGATTCGATCTGCTCCGCGACGGTGATCGGCACGGCCGGATTGTCGGCCTTCCGCGGGACCGACCCCGTGATCGCGACGGTGATGATGCAGGGCTCGGCCATGCGCGTCTCCTAGTACTAATGCTCGGGGGATGGCTGCGACTTGAGCTCTGTGCCAGTAGTGACGTTAATCGCCGTCATCGGCTTTATGCGCGGCAAGGAGCTTAAGGGCGACGCCTGCGGGACAGCCCTTCGGGTCGCCGCCGTAGATTAGGTTGTAATCCAGCCCGTAGGCATCCATCAGGGATTGCACTTGGTGGGGGCGCGGATGCTGCTTCCCATATTCGACGGCTTGGTAGTTGTTGACCGTCGTCCCCATTGCGGCTGCCATGCCGCGTTGCGTCAAGCCAAGCACCTTCCGCAACAGCTTCAGTCGCGAGCCAACCGCCGTTTCGGAAGTATCACCAAGGCGCAGAACCGCGCGCAGATCGTCAATAGACATAAGCACAGGAAAAGTCGCCACCCATCAAGCACGCCGCAATAATTTGAGGCTTTTTTGGCATCGAGAGATCTGGTTTTTCAGCGACACGTACATGGCGCGCGATGAGTGCGACACGCTCCGCAGGAACCGAGTGGCTGCTCGTTCGTGCGTTTCCCGTTAGACAGTCAACGAATTCACCCGGCTCGGCGTTCTGCCCGAATTCTGGTGAGTGGCTTTGCCTGAGGCGCACAGCCAAACCCTCCCCTCTCCGGCTTTCGCCCGATATTAGCCGGCTCGGACGCCCCATAACAGCCCATGCGCGGCGCTCGCGCGCATTGGGCGGGCGCGCGGTCTGCATACATCTGTCTTCAGAAGGAAGCTGGTGCGGACGAGAAGACTCGAACTTCCACGGGTGTTACCCCACAACGACCTCAACGTTGCGCGTCTACCAATTCCGCCACGTCCGCTCTAGGGCGGCGTATAGCGAAGCGCGACAGGCTTGTGAAGAGGCGGCGAACGCCCCGTGCGGACTGACTTTCGGAGGCCGCGGCGCCCGCGGCGAGGAGGCTTTCATGGGCTGGTCGATCACTCTGGCGACGGTCGCGGGAACCACGGTCCGTCTGCATCTCACCTTCCTGCTGCTGGTCGCGTGGGTGGCCGGCGTCTACGGCCTTCAGGGCGGCGTCGCGGCGGCGCTGGAGGGCGTGGCGTTCATCTCGCTCGTCTTCCTCTGCGTGGTGCTGCACGAGTTCGGCCACATCTTCGCGGCGCGGCGCTACGGCATCCGCACGCCGGACATCACGCTGCTGCCGATCGGCGGGGTCGCGAGCCTCGAGCGGATGCCGGAGAAGCCGGGACAGGAGATCGTCGTGGCGCTCGCCGGGCCTGCGGTGAACGTCGTGATCGCCGCCGTGCTGTTCCTCGCGCTCGGCGCGCGGTTCGACTTCTCGGACATGGCGCAGATCGAGGCGGCGCAGATGTCGCTGATCGGGCGCCTCGCGGCGGTCAACGTGCTGCTGGTGCTGTTCAACATGATCCCCGCCTTCCCGACCGACGGCGGCCGGGTGCTGCGCGCGGCCCTCGCCTACCGGATGGGCCGCGTGCGCGCGACGCGGATCGCGGCGGTCGCCGGGCAGGTCTTCGCCGGGCTGTTCGTGGTGATCGGGCTGATGGGCAACCCGTTCCTCGCGCTGATCGGCGTCTTCATCTTCCTCGCGGGCGGGGCCGAGAGCCGCGACGTCTCGCAGCGCGCGCAGGCCCGGGGGCTGACGGCGCGCGACGCCATGGTCGCGCGCTTCGAGACGCTCGGGCCGGGCTCGACCGCCGAGGACGCGTCGCGCCTGCTGCTCGCGACCACGCAGCAGGAGTTCCCGGTGGTCGACGAGGCGGGCGCCCTGCTCGGCGTCGTGACGCGCGACGGGCTGATCCGGGCGCTCGGCGAGGAGGGTCCGCAGACCCCGGTGCGGCGCTTCATGGCCGCGCCGCCGACCGTCTCGGAGGGCGAAGCGCTCGAGACGGTCATGGACGCCATCGGCCGAAGCCCGGTGCGCGCCGTCGCGGTGCGCGACGCGGCGGGGCGCTTCCTCGGCTATGTCAGCCGCGAGAACCTGATGGAGCTCTTCATGATCCGTGAGGCGCGGGAACGGTTCTGACGGCGCGGCGAGGGCGTGAGGGTCTGAGCGAGAGGGATCGGTCCGTTCTGGGGCCGGAGGGGGCGTTCAGTATTCAGCGGCGCCGCTGAGCGGAAAACGAACGGCTGCTCAGAGCCGCAACCTTGACTACTGCGCTCCGGTAGGACGCGATTCTTCTCGCTCGCCGCGCTACCTCCGCGCGAGCACCAGCCTGCCGGGCACGGGTTCGCCCTCGTCGTGACGGACCACGATGGTCTCGCACGCGATCTCCCCGAGCCCGGCGGCCGTAAGCGCGGCGCGCACAGTGTCCGGGTCGTGGGCGTAGCGGCGCTTCGGGCCGACCGTCCAGGCGCGCCCGCCGAAGGCCTCGGGCGCCGCAGTCTCGGTCGAAAAGGCGAAAAGGCCGCCGGGGACGAGCCGCGCCGCGACGGCGGCGAACAAGCCCTCGACCGGGCCGAGATAGGGCAGGACGTCGGTGGCCGCGATCAGGTCCCAGCGCTCGCCCTCGGAGGCCTCGAGAAAGCCCTCTGCGTCGCCGACATAGAGGTCGTCGTAGACGTCCTTGTCGTCGGCGACGGCGAGCATCCCCTCGGAGAGGTCGACGCCGGTGCGATGCGCCGCGAGATCGCGCAGCGACTCGCCCGTGAGCCCGGTCCCGCAGCCGAGATCGAGCAGCCGTCCGAACGGCCCCAGCCCCCGCGCCGCCAGCGCCTCGCGGATCATCATCGGGACATGGTAGCCGAGTTGGTCGACGAGCATGTCGTCGAAAGCCTCGGCGTTCTGGTCGAACAGCATCGCGACATAGGCCGGCGGGGCCTTCTCCGGCGCGTCCGCGAGCCCGAGCGCGGCGAGGCGCACGCCGACGCCGCAGCGGTCCTCGGGATCCAGCCGCAGCATCTCCGCGAACGCCGCCGACGCCGCCGCGAGGTCGCCGCGCGCCTCGGCGGCGCGGCCGCGGTCGTACGCCGCAGCGAGCGCCTCTTCGTCAAACTCGGTCATCGGCGCGCTATATCCCGCCTCTCGCATAGCCGCCAGCGGCCGTGCGCCCTTTCGCGCCGCGCCGCGCGGCGCCATAAGGCCCGCGAGCGACGGGAGGACCGCCCCATGAAGATCCGCGAAGCGCTGACCTTCGACGACGTCCTGCTCGAGCCGGGCGCGTCCGAAGTCATGCCGGCCCAGGCCGACACCCGCACCCGGCTGACGCGCGACATCGCCCTGAACATCCCGCTCCTCTCCGCGGCGATGGACACCGTGACCGAGGCCGAGATGGCGATCGCCATGGCGCAGGCCGGCGGCCTCGGCGTGCTCCACCGCAACATGGAGCCCGAGGAGCAAGCCGCGCAGGTGCGGCGGGTGAAGCGGTTCGAGTCGGCGGTGGTGCACGACCCGATCACGCTCGCGCCGGACGACACGCTCGGCGACGCCCGCGCGCTCCAGCGCCGCCACGGCGTCACAGGCTTCCCGGTTGTCGACGCCGAGGGCCGGCTGCAGGGCATCCTGACCAATCGCGACATGCGCTTCGCGGACGACGAGACCATCCCGGTCCGGCTGCTGATGACCGCCGAGCGTCTGGAGACGGTGCGCGAGCCGGTCGATCTCGACGCCGCCAAGAAGGCGCTGCACCAGCGCCGGATCGAGAAGCTGCTGGTGGTGGACGCTCAGGGCCGCTGCGTCGGACTTCTGACGGTGAAGGACATCGAGAAATCGGTCCTGAACCCGGTCGCGACCAAGGACGAGATGGGCCGTCTGCGCGTCGCGGCGGCCTCGACCACGGGCGACAAGGGCTTCGAGCGGGCCGAGGCGCTGGTCGACGCGGGGGTCGACGTTATCGTCATCGACACCGCGCACGGCCACGCCGCGGCGGTGGGCGCGACGGTCGAGCGGATCAAGGCGTGGTCGAACCGCGTGCAGGTCGTCGCGGGCAACGTCGCGACCGCCGAGGCGACGCGCGCGCTGATCGGCGCCGGCGCCGACGCGGTGAAGGTCGGGATCGGTCCAGGCTCGATCTGCACCACGCGGGTCGTCGCCGGGGTGGGCGTGCCGCAGCTCACGGCGGTGATGGACTGCGCCGATGAGGCCGCGAAGTCGGGCGCGCCGATCATCGCCGACGGCGGGATCAAGTTTTCGGGCGACCTCGCCAAGGCGATCGCCGCCGGCGCGGACTGCGCGATGATCGGCTCGATGCTCGCCGGGACGGACGAGGCGCCGGGCGAGGTGTTCCTGCACCAGGGCCGCAGCTACAAGGCCTATCGCGGGATGGGCTCCGTCGGCGCGATGGCGCGGGGCTCGGCGGACCGCTACTTCCAGGCCGAGGTCTCGGAGCGCAAGCTGGTGCCCGAGGGCGTCGAGGGCCAGGTGCCCTACAAGGGCCAGACCGGCGCGGTGCTGCACCAGCTCGTGGGCGGACTGCGTGCAGCCATGGGCTATGTCGGCGCGCCGACGATCGCCGAGATGCGCAGCCGCGCGCGCTTCGTGCGCATCACCGGAGCCGGGCTGCGCGAGAGCCATGTCCACGACGTGCGGGTGACGCGGGAAAGCCCGAACTACGCCTTCGACAAGTAAGGGCCGCCGGGGCGCGACCGCGGCCCATTTCGCTGGTGGACCGAGCGGAGCGGATAGCGGCTTCGGAGAGGGCCGCGCCGTCAGCGTTGCGGGACATTGCGGTCATACCGGGCGGCGCGTAGCGGAGCCGGCGGCTCGGGCGACCAGCCCGGGCCGCGCGGCCGCCCCACCCCGTGGTCGCATTGGAGACCTGTGCGCGATCACGGTCGTCGCCCGGACCCGCTGCGCTTGCGGCCCCTGCCGCTGAGAGAGAAGGGCGGCGCCCGAGCCTGGGAGGACGCGGAAAGACCGTGGAGCCGTTTGGTTTATGGTGGCGATATATCCTTTCTGCTCAACGGCTCGATCCGCTGCAACGCGCCCTCCCGGGGGGAGGGTCGGGCGCCGCCCGGGCTGGTCGCCCGGGCGATTCTTGCGGCTAAGCGCTCGCGCTGACCAATCCGCGCACCGGTCTCGCATTGCGACGGCGCAAAAAGCGGAACAGTCGCAGTCGCTTGCGCCATAAACCGCCTAAGACCCGGCGTTCCAAGGCGACCACCCTTGGGGCGGCCGCGCGGTCCTCAGCAAGCAGCGGCGCCGCTATGGACTAAATGTCCCCACCGGCCCTAGACTGGACGGAGCCGTCCCGACGAGACCATCAGGCGGCGTCGCCGTCCATCAGGTCTCGTGCAGCAGCGCCATCAGGCGGCGCTTCTCGCCCTGATCGTCGGGCCGCGTCAGAGCTTCGGCCAACGCCGCGATGCTGTCGACGTTGTGAGCGGCGCGGAAGCTGTCGACATGGGGCAGCAGCGCCCGGACGCCGCGCGCCTTCGGCGCGAAGCCGTCCCAGCGCAGCAGCGGGTTCAGCCAGATCAGGCGGCGGGACGACAGCCCGAGGCGCTCGGCCTCCTTCGCCAGCGCGTCGGGGTCGTCGCGGTCGAGCCCGTCGGTGATCAGCAGGACCACCGCGCCCTGTGCGAGGACGCGGCGCGACCAGTCGCGGTTGAAGGCGTGGAGACAGGCGCCGATCCGCGTCCCGCCCTCCCAGTCCTGCGCCTCCTCGCCGGCGAGCTTCAGCGCCTCGTCGGCGTCGCGGCGATGGAGGTGCCGGGTGACGTTGGTCAGGCGCGTGCCGAAGGTGAAGGTGTGGACCTTCGCCCAGCCGGCGCCCTTGGCGTTCGACGCGGCGTGGAGGAAGTGGAGCAGCATCCGGCTGTAGGTCGACATGCTGCCGGAGATGTCGCAGAGCGCGACGAGAGCCGGCCAGCGCTGGCGGCGCTTGCGCCGCGACAGGGCGCGCATGTCGCCGGTCCGCATCGCGGCGCGCAGCGTGCCGCGCCAGTCGGCGATGCGACCCGAGGCGTCGGCGCGGGTGCGGCGCGAGGCGATCGGCTTCACCGGCAGGGCGATGCGCGATATGGCGGCGCGGGCGGCGCGAGCCTCCGCAGCGCTCATCTGCTCGAAGTCGCGCCCGCGGAGCTTCTCGTCGGCCGAGAAGCTGAGCGTGGCGTCGAATTCGACCTCCTCGCCCTCATCCTCGTCGGGCTCGGGCGGCGGCGGGCGCTCGGCCCCCTCCATCATCGCCTCCATCGCCCGCATCTCCGCGGCTTTCGGGGGCCTGTCCTGAGCGGGCGCGCGCATCATCGGCATCAGCGCCGACATCATGCGGTCGAGGAATTCGGGATCGCGCCAGAAAAGGCCGAAGGTGGTGTGGAAGACCGCGCGATGCTCCGGCCGGGAAACGAAACATGCGGCGAGGGTATGGTAGAAATCCTCCTTGCGGTCGAAGCCCGTGGCCTCCACCGCGCGGACCGCGTCGACCACGCGGCCTGGGCCGACGGGCATCCCGGCGGCGCGGAGGGCCCGCGCGAAATGCGCGATGTTCTCGGCGAGTCGGCCGTCGGAGGGCGTCGGGATGTCGGGCATTGCGCGGCGTCTCGCGTCGGGGAATGGAGACGATGAGGCGCCGACGCGGGGCGACGCAAGATAGGCCGCCTTGGAAAGGCCGTGGAAACCGAGCATATCCGCATTTCCCGACACCGCCGTCGCCGACGGGCGTCCTCGCGCTTCGGCCTGACGAGACAGAGCCAATGAGCCGCAGGAGACCCGACGTGACCGACGCCGCCGCGCCGCCGCCTGCGAGACGCTCGATCTCGCGCACGCTGATCGGCGCCGCGAACCGCCGCCGCGAGACGGCGCGCGTGAGCGTCGAGGAGATCCTGTCGGAACTCGGCGACCGGTCCTTCGCCTGGGCGGCGCTGGTCTTCGCGCTGGCGAACATGGTGCCGGCCCCGCCGGGCTCGACCCTGATCATGGCGGCGCCGCTGCCTATCGTGACGGCGCAGATGGCGCTCGGCGCCCACCATCTCCACCTGCCGGGCTTCGTGCGCCGGCGCACCGTCCGGCGGGACGCCCTGAAGCGGACGATCGTCCGCCTCGGTCCCCTGATCCGGCCGGTGGAGCGCGTTCTGCGGCCGCGGCGCGCCGCGATGTTCACGCGGCGCAACGAGCGGCTGATCGGGCTCGCCTTGTTCGCGGTCGCCGTCGCGCTCTACATTCCGCTGCCCCTGAGCGGCGGCTTCCCAGCCTTCGCGCTCGTGGTGAGCGCGCTCGCGCTGCTGGAGCGCGACGGCGTGGTGATGATGGTGGGGCTTGGTCTCGGCGCCGCGTCCATCGCCGTGACTGTGGCGGTGATCGCGGCGCTCGCGTCAGGCGTCGAGCTGCTGCTCTGACGAGCCCCCTAGTCCGTGGCAACGGCGGGCGCTGTTTCGGCCCTCATGTCCGGGCCGAGCACCGAATCCGGACCGATCTCGACATCATCCACGACACGCTTCTCGCCGCGGTCTTTGGATAGATCGAGCGCGGAGCCTTCGAGCGCGTCCCGCTCATCCTGCTCCCGAACCCAGCGGTCCGACAGCGGATTACCCGTGATCGAAAAGTCGATCGACGCCCCAACGGCCGCGGTGGAAGTCGACATCGCGCCGATAACCACGGCGACGGCGAAAACACGGTTAATCATCGGCTACTCCACACTTGCACTAGTCCGCGATATGGCGAATCGCTCTGGTTTTGCAATGGAGAACTTTCGCGCCAATACACGCATGACGCGCATTCGCCGGATCAGGCGGCCTTTCTGCTTCCATCCGCGAGCTTTGCGAGGTCGCGCGCGATGGCGAAGGCGCCCTTGATCCGGGCGTGGGCGTCGGGCCAGTCGCGGCGCACGACGAGGCGGTTGTCCTTCACCTTGGCGAGCCCGTTCTGGCCCTGCAGCCAGCCGACCAGCGCCGACGGATCGGTGAAGCGGTCGTCGCGGAACTGGACGGTCGCGCCCTTGGGCCCGCCGTCGAGCTTCGCGATTCCGGCGCGCCGGCACATCGTCTTGATCCTCACGATCCGCAGAAGCGTCTCCACCTCCGCCGGCGGCTTGCCGAAGCGATCGTGCAACTCGGCCGCGAAGCCCTCCAACTCCTGGCGGGTTCCGAGATCCGAGAGCCGCCGGTAGAGCCCGAGGCGCACGTCGAGATCGGGCACGTAGTCCTCCGGGATCAGCACCGGCGCCCCCAGATTGATCTGCGGGGCCCAGTGGTCTCCGGGCTCGGGCGCGCCCTCGATCTCGCCGGCGCGCAGCTTGGCGATCGTCTCCTCCAACATGTCCTGGTAGAGTTCGTAGCCGACTTCGCGGATGTGCCCGGACTGCTCCTCTCCCAGCAGGTTCCCCGCCCCCCGGATGTCGAGATCATGAGAGGCGAGCGTGAAGCCCGCGCCGAGCCCCTCGAGCGAGCCGAGCACCTTGAGCCGCCGCTCGGCCGTCGCGGTCAGCCGCTTGCGCGGCTCCGTCGTGAAATAGGCGTAGGCGCGCGTCTTCGAGCGCCCGACGCGGCCCCGGATCTGATAGAGCTGGGCCAGCCCGAGCTGATCGGCGCGGTGCACGATCAGCGTGTTGGCGGCGGGGATGTCGAGCCCGGACTCGACGATGGTCGTCGCCAGAAGGACGTCGTACTGACCGTCGTAGAACGCGTTCATCCGCTTGTCGAGCTCGCCCGCGGCCATCTGGCCATGCGCGACGACGTAGGAGACCTCCGGCACGCTCTCCCGCAGGAATTCCTCCTGGTCCGCGATATCGGAGATCCGCGGTACGACGTAGAACGCCTGGCCGCCGCGATAGCGCTCGCGCAGCAGCGCCTCGCGCACGGTCACGGGATCGAAGGGCGTGACGTAGCTGCGCACGGCGAGACGGTCGACGGGCGGCGTCGCGATCAGCGAGAGCTCGCGCACCCCGGTCATGGCGAGTTGCAGCGTGCGCGGGATCGGGGTAGCCGTCATCGTGAGCACGTGGACGTCCGCCCGCAAAGCCTTCAGCCGCTCCTTGTGCTGGACGCCGAAATGCTGCTCCTCGTCGATGATGAGGAGGCCGAGGTCGCGGAACTTCATGCCCTTGGCCAGCAGCGCGTGCGTCCCGATCACGATGTCGACGTCGCCCTCGACGAGGCCCTTCTTGGTGTCCGCCGCCTCCTTCGCGCCGACGAAGCGCGAGAGCTGGCGCACCTTCAGCGGCAGGCCGCGGAATCGCTCGGCGAAGCTCTTGTGGTGCTGGCGGGCGAGCAGCGTGGTCGGGCAGATGAGCGCGACCTGCTGGCCCGTCATCGCTACGGCGAAGGCGGCGCGCAGAGCGACCTCGGTCTTGCCGAAGCCCACATCTCCGCAGACCAGCCGATCCATCGGCTTGCCCGAGGAGAGGTCCCCGAGGACGTCGCCGATCGCGTTCAGCTGGTCTTCGGTCTCCTCGTAGGGAAAGCGGGCGCAGAACTCGTCCCAGGCGCCCTGCGGCGGCTGGATCTTCGGCGCCTCGCGCAGCGCCCGCTCGGCCGCGATGCGGATGAGGTTGTCGGCGACCTCGCGCAGGCGCTCCTTGAGGCGGGCCTTGCGCGCCTGCCAGGCGCCGCCGCCGAGGCGGTCGAGCTGCGCCTCGCCCTCGCCGTAACGCGACAGGAGCTCGATGTTCTCGACCGGCAGGTAGAGCTTTGACGCGCCCGCGTACTCGAGCGCGAGGCATTCATGGGGCGCGCCCATCGCCTCGATGGTCTGAAGCCCCGAGAAGCGGCCGATGCCATGCTCGACATGCACCACGAGGTCGCCGGGAGAGAGCGCCGCGGCCTCGGTGATGAAGCTCTCGGCGCGCTTACGCTTGCGCGCGCCGCGGATCAGCCGGTCGCCGAGCACGTCCTGCTCGGAGATCACGGTGCTCCGCGCCGTCTCGAAGCCCTGCTCCAGAGGCCAGACCATCAGCCAGACGCCGCGCTCGCCGACGTCCGACCAGCGCGCGGCCATGCGCGCGCCCTCGACCCCGTGGTCGCCGAGCAGCGTCGCGAGCCGTTCGCGCGAGCCCTCGGAGTAGCAGGCCAGGACCACGGGACCGTCGGCGAGCCGTGCCGCGACATGCGCCGCGAGAGCGTCGAACACGTTGACGCCCTCGCGCTGACGCTCCGGCGCGAAGCTTCGACCGACGCGGCCGCCGGCGTCGATGGTCGTCGGACCCGGCGGCCGAGGGTTGGGGTCGAAGCGGCGGACGGCGCGACCTTCGAGCGCCGTCGCCCAGGCCGCCTCGTCCAGATACAGCAGGTCCGGGGGCAGCGGCTTGTAGACCGCCGCGCCCATCGTCTTCGGCCCGCCCTGCGCGCGCGACTCGTAGTGGTCGCGCACCGTTTCGAGCCGCGCGTAACGCGCGCTTTCGGCCAGCGGGTCCATCGAAACCGGCGCGCCGGGCGCGAAGTCGAAGATCGTCTCGAGCCGCTGGTGGAAGAGGGGCAGCCAGTGCTCCATGCCTTGATGCTTCCGCCCCGCGCTCACCGCCTCGTAGAGCGGATCGTCCAGCCCGGCGGAGCCGAAGAGCTCGCGGTAGCGCGTCCGGAAGCGCGTCACCGCGGCATCGTCGAGGATCACCTCGGAGGCCGGCGCGAATTCGGCGCGGTCGATGCGTTCGACCGTGCGCTGGCTGTCCGCCTCGAAGCGGCGCGCGCCGTCCAGCATGTCTCCGAAGAGATCGAGCCGGATCGGCGAGGCCGCGCCGGGGGGGAACACGTCCACGATGCCGCCGCGCACCGCGAAGTCGCCGGGCTCGGCGACGGTGGCGGTGCGGTTGAAACCCATCCGCGCGAGGTAGCCAAGCAGCGCGTCGAGGTCGATCGGGCGCCCGACCTCGGCGGTGAAGGACGCCTCGCGCAGCGTCTCCCGCGCAGGCACGCGCTGGACGGCGGCGTTTACGGTCGTCAGCACCGCAGCGGGCCGGTCGAAGCCGCGCGCGAGGAAGGCGAGCGTCGCCATCCGCTCGGCGGCCACTTCCGCGTTGGGCGAGACGCGGTCGAAGGGCAGGCAGTCCCAGGCGGGGAAGCGCAGCACCGGCACATCCGGCGCGACGATCGCGAGCGCGTCCGCCATCGCCGCCATGCGCCGGTCGTCGCGCGCGATATGGATCGCGGGGCCGTCCGCGCGCGCGATCAGGTCGGCGAGAAGCCGCGCGTCATGGCCCTCGGGCGCGCCGCCGACGTCGACGACGCCCGGTTCGAGCGGCTTTTGCGAGGATCCGGCCATGGGCGCGCAGGTAGCTCGCACGGCGGGTCTGCGCAAGCGCGAGGCGGCGGGATCGGGAGCCGAGGCTGGAGAGGGAACGCGGAGGGCGAGCGCCTCGTCGGCTTCGCAGGACGGAGGGGTCGTTCATCTTGGGCTCAGCGGTGATGGCGATCCGTGCGACCAGCACGGATCGCGCGGCCGCCCCATCCCGGGGGCGGTCGCATTGCCACGGTCGCAAGAAGCGGAGCGATCGTGCGGGGTTGCGCGATAAACCGCTCCCGCGCCGGCGTTCCGAAGCGACCGCCCTGGGGCGACCGCGCGATCCTCAGCACGCAACGGCGCCGCTATGGTCCGCGCCGGTTCCGCTATGACCGCAAAGGCCCCGAAGCGGACCCACGACGCGCTCAGCCCCCCACGCTCAGAGCCCCAGCTCCGCCCCTGGCGGCGGAGGCGCGAAGGCGTCGGCGACGAAGGCGTCGTCGGCGTCCGAAAGCGACGCCGGACGCCAGCGGGGCGCGCCGTCCCTGTCGAGAATCGTGGCGCGCACCCCCTCGTAGAAGTCCGGATGCGTCATGCACCAGCGCGCGAGGCGGTATTCGAGGCGCATGCAGTCCTCGAAATCGAGGCCCGCGCCCATCCGCAGCTGGCGGAAGGCGATCCGGGTCGAGGCCGGCGACTTGCCGAGGATGGCGTCGCGCTGCGCCGCGGCCCAGTCGCTCCCCTCCGCCGCGAGCGCTTCCAGCACCGCTTCGACGCTCTCGCCCGCGAAGCATCGGTCGATCGCGGGGCGGAGCCCGGGAAGCGTCGCGCCCTCCGGTTCGGCCGCGAGGGCTGCAAGCGCTGCGTCGGGCGCGGCGCCGTCGGCCAGGGCGTCGAGCGCCGCCCCGGTTTTCGCGCTCGGCACGTAGAGGTCGCAGACGCCCGCCGCGACCGCGTCGCCGGTCTTGAGCCGCGCGCCGGTGAGGCCGAGCCAGAGGCCCGTCTCGCCGGGGAGCCGCGGCAGGAAGTAGGTCCCGCCCACGTCCGGGAAGAGCCCGATCCCGGTCTCCGGCATCGCGAACAGCGTCCGGTCGCCCGCCACCCGGTGCGACCCGTGGACCGACACGCCCACGCCCCCGCCCATCGCGACGCCGTCCATGAACGCGACATACGGCTTCGGAAAGCGCTTGATGAGCGTGTTGAGGCGGTATTCGTCGGCGTAGAAGGCGAAGTTGCGCGCGCCGTTCTCTGGCCCCTCGGCATGCAGGGCGCGGATGTCGCCGCCCGCGCAGAACGCCTTCTCGCCCGCCCCGACGACCGCAACGCTCGCCACCGCGTCGTCCTCGGCCCAGGCGCGCAGGCGGTCCTCCATGGCCAGCGCCATGGCATGGGTCAGCGCGTTCATCGCTTTCGGACGGTCGAGCGTGATCAGGCCGAGCCGCCCGCAAACCTCGAAGCGCACGCCCTCCGCCGCCATCGCCCCCTCCCCGCTCATCCGAGCGCCGACACGCGCGCCGCGCCCCGGATCACGCCGGCCAGCGCGACGCTGGCGAGCGCGGCCCCGAAGGCGCGCGCGCGCAGCCGCGCGAAGGCGACGCGCACCGCCTGCGCGTCGGGCTGCGAGCCCTCGAGCGCCTGCGCCGTCCGCGCCGAGACCCACAGGAACCAGGCGAGCGGCGCCAGCAGGCAGAAGGCGCCCGCCGCGGACGGGCTGCGTCCGACGAGCCCGAGCGCGCCGGCGAACATCACCGCGAAGCCGGCCGCCGCCGCCGCGGGCGCGCCCCATCGCTGCGCCGCAGCCGCCGTCGCCGCCG
>AACY020564841.1_pt1 | contig 13112 bp, 14 predicted proteins | sample 267378 | NCBI WGS metagenome assembly AACY02 (sample SAMN02954345, study PRJNA13694) | marine metagenome | biome: aquatic; feature: ocean; material: water; isolation source: isolated as part of a large dataset composed predominantly from surface... | reverse complement strand
AGCATATTTATATGAGTTTATTTGCTACTTAATGCTCAGAAATTACATAAGGAGACATAATGAGTGCAGAAAACGTTTTAAAATTTATCAAAGAAAAAGAAGCTGAATTCGTAGATTTAAGATTTACTGATCCAAGAGGAAAACTTCAACATTTAACAATGGACGCAACAATTGTTGATGCAGGTATGTTAAATGAAGGTGTATTTTTTGATGGATCATCTATTGCTGGTTGGAAAGCAATCAATGAATCTGACATGATTTTAAAACCAGATACTGCAAGAATGTTTATGGATCCATTTACTTCCCACAATACTGCAGTTTTGTTTTGTGATATCTTAGATGCAATAAAAAAAGATCCTTATGAAAGAGATCCAAGAGGTGTTGCTAAAAAAGCTGAGGAATACTTAAAAGCTTCAGGTATAGGTGATAAAGCATTCTTTGGTCCAGAGCCAGAATTTTTTGTATTTGACGATGTAAGAATTAAAAACGATATGAATGAGTGTGGATTTAAAATTGATAGTAAAGAAGGTCCATATAATTCAGGAAAAGAATATGAAAGTGGAAACATGGGACACAGACCACCAATCAAAGGTGGATACTTCCCAGTGCCACCTGTGGATAGTGAACAGGACATGCGTGGCGAATATCTAAAAAATTTAAAAGAAGTAGGAATTAAAGTTGAAAAACATCACCATGAAGTTGCTCCAAGCCAGCACGAACTTGGAATGTATTTTGGTACTTTAGTTGATCAGGCAGATAATGTTCAATTGTACAAATATGTTGTTCAAATGGTAACTCACTCATTTGGAAAAACTGCAACTTTTATGCCTAAACCTGTAGCAGGAGATAATGGTTCCGGTATGCATATTCACCAATCAATTTGGAAAGGTGATACACCAGTATTTTCTGGTGATGCTTATGCTGGCTTATCTGAAACCGCTTTACATTATATTGGTGGAATTTTAAAACATGCTAAAGCTATTAATGCTTTTGCTAATTCTACCACAAATAGTTACAAAAGATTAATCCCAGGTTTTGAAGCTCCAGTGTTACTTGCATACTCTGCAAGAAATAGATCTGCTTCATGTAGAATACCGATTACTTTGAGTAAAAAAGGGGCAAGATGTGAAATAAGATTCCCAGATGCATCTGGAAATCCATATTTAACATTTGCTGCTATGCTTATGGCTGGTATTGATGGAATTAAAAATAAAATTCATCCTGGTGAGTCTTTTGATAAAGATCTGTATGAATTGCCGCCAGAAGAAGTGAAAGCTATTCCGACAGTATGTGGATCATTAAGAGAAGCAATGGAAAATCTTGACAAAGATAGAGAATTTTTAACTCAAGGTGGCGTATTTACAGACGATCAAATTGATGCTTACATAGCTCTAAAGTTTGAAGAAATTCATAAATTTGAGCATGCACCTCACCCTGTTGAGTTTGAGATGTACTACAGTAGCTAATAATTAATTATTGCTTAGTTGTTGCTATTGTATCTTTGTTAATACCTTTTTTAACAACGTAGTCTTGTGTGCCATTGGCACCAGTATCTACTTCTTTTCTAAGGTCTTTAAAAAAAGATCTCTGTTTTAAAGAGTTCTTAAGGTTTTTAACAAGATTTTTAAATTCAAATGTATTCATTATTAAGCTTTATCGTAGATATGCAAATAATGCAAATCTGATATGCTCAAAATGGGATTGTTGTTTTATGATGTTTTAAATGACTCTCCACAACCACAACGCTCAGTTTCATTAGGATTATTAAATACAAAAGTTGAGGATAATTCCTCAGTTTTATAATCCATTTCAGTTCCTAAAAGATACATAACCGCTGCCGAATCTATAAATACTTTAACACCTTTATCTTCAATTATTTCGTCATTTGGATTAATCTCTTTTGAGTATTCCATCACATAAGACATTCCAGCACAACCACCAGATTTAACTGACACACGTACTCCAAGTGAATCTTTTTCAGCATTAGTCATAATCTCTTTTATTCTTGAGGCTGCATTATCACTTAATTTTATTATTTGCGTCATTATAAATTCAATTCTAATTTAGCCGCCTCAGACATCATATCTTTAGTCCATGGTGGATCCCATACTAATTCTAAATCCACATCCTCAATACCTTCTACCTGCATCGCTCCCTCTTTAACTTCTTTAGGTAGGCTCTCAGCTACTGGGCAATTTGGGGTGGTTAATGTCATTTTAATTTTAGCAGATTTTTCATTTTCAACCTTTATATCATAAATTAATCCCAATTCATAAATATTCACTGGTAACTCAGGGTCGTAAATTTTTCTTATTTCTTCAATAATTTGATCTTTCTTTGACATATTAATTTTCTGTTTTAACCTCTTCTTTTTTATCATCAAAAGCTGAGACTAATGTATGCCAAGATAAGGTAGCACACTTAACTCTCATTGGATATTGTTTAACACCTGATAAACACATTAATTTAGTTTTTTCATCTTCATGTAAATATTCAGATTTTAATTCTGGGTTTTCTTTTATCATTCCTAAAAAATCTTCAACAATTTCCTTTGCTTCATTTTCATTTTTGCCTTTTATTAAATCTGTCATAATCGAAGCAGATGCCATAGAAATAGCACAACCACTTCCTTCAAAGGAAATATCTTCAACTATTTTTTGGCCATTTAATTTAAGATAAACATGAACATTATCTCCACATAAAGGATTTTTGCCTTTGGCATCTTTGTTAAAATTATCTGTCTTACCAAGGTTCCTTGGATTTTTACCGTGTTCTAGAATAATTTCTTGATATAGCTCTTTTAAATTCATTTTAAATTAAATATCTTTTTGCAGTTGTTGATAGAGTCATTTAATATATCTAAATCTTCTTTAGTATTATAAATTCCAACAGAAGCTCTAGCGCTAGCTGGTATATTTAGTTTATCATGTAAAATTTGACAACAATGATGACCAGCTCTTATAGCAACTCCATCTTCATCAAGTATAGTTGCGATATCATGTGGATGAACTCCTTCTAAAGTAAACGATAAAACTCCACCTTTATTTTTTGGGCTACCAATTAATTTAACAGAATTATTTTTTTGTAATAATTCTTGTCCATATTCAACTAAATCCGCTTCGTGTTGCATAATATTTTCTATACCAATGCTTTCCATAAACTTAATTGACTGGTCAAAGGCAATGACTTGAGCAGTTGCCATTGTTCCTGCTTCATATTTATTTGGTAATTCACCGTAGGAAATACTATCTTTTTTAACTTCTCTAATCATTCCCCCACCCCCTTGGTATGGAGGCAACTCCTCTAACCATTTTTTCTTACCGTATAAAACGCCAAGTCCTGTTGGACCATACATTTTGTGACATGATATTGCATAAAAATCACAATCTAAGTCTTGCATATCAAGTTTAAGATGTGGGGCGCCTTGGCAACCATCAATCACAACAATTATTCCTTTTGAATGTGCAAGATCAGTTATTTCTTTAACAGGTAGTATTGCACCTGTAACATTTGATAAATGTGTAATTGCTATCACTTTAGTCTTTGATGTTATTTTTTTTTCAATTTCCTCTAAAGAAACATCACCATCTTCGTTCATTTCTGCAAAATTAATTTTGATATTTTTTGATTTTCTTAAAAAATGCCACGGAACATAATTTGAATGATGCTCAAGTTCAGTGATTAAAATTTCATCACCTTCGTTTAAATAATTTTGTCCTAAGGTATTTGCAACTAAATTTAGTGCTTCAGTTGCACCTTTCGTAAAAACTATTTCATTTTTATCTTTAGCATTAATATACTTTTGAACGGAAGACCTTGTGGTCTCGTACAAATTTGTAGCTGCAACTGCAAGATAATGAACACTTCTTCCTACATTTGAAAACTGTTTGGTGTAAAATTCATTAATTTTATCTGCTACAACTTTTGGTTTTTGTGAAGAGTTGGCACTATCCAAATATACCAAATCATTATTTTGAATTTTTTCATCGAATATAGGAAATTCTTTTTTTATATTTTCTATTTTCATTCTTTAATACCAATCATATTTTTAATTAAGTTTTTAATTTCTGAATCCGTAATTTTTTCTACTACATCAAGTAAAAAACCGTTTATTAAAAGTTCTCTAGCTTGATTATAATTTAAACCTCTAGACATTAAATAAAATACAGAGTCTTCATCAAGACTTCCTGAGGCTGAACCATGTGAACATTTAACATCATCTGCATAAATTTCTAATTCAGGTTTAGCATTAAATTCAGAGTCTTTATTTAGCAATATTGCTTTACTAAGCTGGTAACCATCTGTTTTTTGCGCAACAGAATTTACATATATTTTTCCTTGGTATACTGCTTTAGAGCTATCTTCTAAAACACTCTTAATTAATTGATAGCTTTTCGTATTCTCTGTTAAATGATTAATGGTTGTTCTGATTTCATGATGTTTATTTTTATCAAGCGAGAAAATACCATTGACAAAAGCAGATGAATGTTCTCCTTTTAAATTGCAATTAATTTCACTTTTAAAGAAATTAGATCCTGATGATAAAATAAATGTCTCTGAAATAGTATTTTTATTTTGTACGATGTTATTAAAAGAATATTTAATATTTTTATTTTCAAGTTTATCTACTTTATAATTTTTAAGAATTGCATCTTCTTTTAAATTAAAGTTATAAAAAATATTTAAAAAATTTTTTTCGGATGTATCGTTAAATAAGTCAATTAATCTTAAGCAACTATCATCTTGCAACTCAAAATCTAATCTTAAATTAATGTTTTTTGACCAAATTTTAGAGTTAGTTGTATGGTAAATAATGAGCGGTTTTAATAACTGATAGCCAGTTTTAATGACTATTTTAAAGCATTTATTAGTAAAAGCATTATTTAAATCAGATAAAGAATTATTATTATCAAATTTATTAATAGTTTCTGATTGATCAATTATTTCTATTTGACCTTTTTTTTCATAGTCAAAATCAATTTTTTCAATTCTACCATTTATAAAGACTATTTTATTATGTTCTAATCCATCCACGAATACAGAAGTGTCAACTTTGTTGGTAGACGTATAATCATTGTAAAAACTTAATTCCCCAATATTTTTATTAATTATCTGGTTAAGATCTGAGAATTTCCAATCTTCTTCTTTTCTATTTGGAAAACCTTTGTTTATAAAATTATCTAAAGAAAATTTTTTTATTTCAATATCTTTTTGAGATAAACTTAAATTTTTAATAGTATTGTCAAAATCTTTTTGTAATTGTTCTTTCATCTAATTAAAATTTTCGTATCCTTTTTTTTCAAGTTCTATAGCTAAATCAGGACCACCAGATTTAACAATCTTTCCATTGATTAAAACATGGACAAAGTCAGGCTTAATATAGTCAAGCAACCTTTGATAATGTGTAATTATTAAAAAAGAATTTTTTTCATTTCTTAGAGTATTTACGCCATCTGCAACAATTCTTAATGCGTCTATGTCTAGTCCTGAGTCTGTTTCATCGAGAATAGATAATTTTGGAGATAACATTGACATTTGTAAAATTTCATTTTTCTTCTTTTCTCCCCCAGAAAAACCAACATTTAATTGTCTATTTAATTTTTCCTCATCAAATTTAAGTTCTTTTGATTTTTCTTTTACAAGTTTTAAAAACTCTATCGCATCAAGCTCTTTTTCTCCTCTTGCTTTTCTGACTGCATTTAATGAAGTTTTTAAAAAAATATTAGTATTTACTCCAGGAATTTCTAATGGATATTGAAAAGCTAAAAAAATACCTTTGTGAGCTCTTTCTTCTGTTTCAAGTTCAAATAAATCTTTTTCCTCGAAAAGAACTTCACCAGAAACCTCATATCCTTTCTTCCCTGATAAGATATTTGATAAAGTGCTTTTACCAGATCCATTTGGACCCATTATAGCATGAACTTCACCAGGATTAACGTTAAGTGAAAATCCTTTTAAAATTTCCTTATTTTCTATTTTGGCATTTAGTTTATTTATTTTTAACATTAACCCACACTTCCCTCTAAACTAATCCCTACTAACTTTTGTGCTTCAACAGCAAATTCCATTGGAAGTTGTTGTAATACTTCTTTACAAAATCCATTTACAATTAAACCAACTGCCTCCTCTGCATTTAATCCTCTTTGTTGACAGTAATGCAATTGTTCCTCGCTTATTTTAGAAGTTGTTGCTTCGTGAGCTATATTTGACTCTGAATTTTTATTTTTGATATAAGGAACTGTATGAGCACCACATTTGTTACCCATCAGTAAAGAGTCGCACTGAGTGTAATTATTTGAATTCGATGCTTTTGAGGAAATATCAACCAATCCTCTATAAGTCATATCTGAAAAGCCAGCACTTATTCCTTTTGATATAATTTTACTTTTTGTATTTTTTCCTAAATGGATCATTTTAGTTCCAGTATCAGCTTTTTGATGATTATTTGTAATGGCGATTGAATAAAATTCTCCAACAGAATTATCGCCTTTTAAAATGCAACTAGGATACTTCCAAGTGATCGCAGATCCAGTTTCGACTTGTGTCCAAGAAATTTTTGAATTCTTACCTTTGCACAATCCTCTTTTAGTAACAAAATTATATATTCCACCTTTACCATCTTTATCACCTGGATACCAATTTTGAACTGTTGAATATTTTATTTCAGCATCATCAAGAGCAACTAATTCGACATTAGCAGCATGCAATTGATTTTCATCTCTCATAGGAGCTGTACAACCTTCTAAGTAGCTAACATAACTTCCTTTGTCAGCAATAATTAAAGTTCTTTCAAATTGACCTGTATTAGATGCATTTATTCTAAAATAAGTTGAAAGTTCCATTGGGCATCTAACACCCTCTGGAATGTATACAAATGAACCATCAGTAAAAACTGCTGAGTTTAAAGTTGCAAAAAAATGATCAGTTAACGGAATCACTGAACCTAAATATTTTTTAACTAGTTCTGGATGATTTTGAATTGCCTCTGAAATTGGACAAAAAATGATACCTTGTTTTATTAATTCTTCTCTAAAAGTTGTTGCAACTGAAACTGAGTCAAAAACTGCATCAACTGCAATACCATTTAATCTTGCTTGTTCTTGAAGAGGGATACCTAACTTTTTATAAGTTTCTAAAAGTTTAGGATCTAATTCATCTAAACTTTTCGGTTTATCATCCATACTTTTAGGTGCAGAATAATAATATAAATCTTGATAATCTATATTTGGATATTTTGGTTTTTGCCAATTTGGTTCTTTTAGTTGCTTAAATCTTTCATAAGCTTTTAATCTAAATTCAAGCATCCATTGTGGTTCTTTTTTAATGTTAGAAATAAATTTAATTACCTCCTCATTTAAACCTTTTGGTGCTCTCGTATTTTCTATATCAGTAGAAAAACCATATTTATAATCTTTTAATTTGTCTATTTCCTTTTGTCTATTTTCCATCTTAATTAATCCGTTCTGAATTATTTTTTAATAAATCCTCTAAACTTTTTTTTTCAAAAAAACTATTAATATGAGTTTCTAATTCATCCCAAAGGTTATGGGTTACACATTTAGTTGCTTTTCCATTGCACCCCTTTTTTGACTCTTTTTTGCACTGAACAGTTTTAACTTTTTCGTCAACAGCATTAAAAATATTAGTAAGTTTTATTTCATTAGGTTTTTTTGATAAAACATATCCACCTTGAGTACCTCTGGTACTTTTTACAATTTGATTTTTTTTAAGCTTTGAAAAAATTTGTTCTAAATAATCTAAGGAAATTCCTTGTCGTAATGAAATATCACGCAAAGACACTGGATTAATAGTGTCAAACCTTGCAAGATCTACAAGTGCCATAACAGCGTATCTTCCTTTTGATGTTAGTTTCATTTTACCCTTTAAATAATGGCCTTTTTATACATACCTGACTAAAATGGTCAAGTTTAGACTACAAAAAAAAACTAACATATTGTCGCTCAGTTATGATAAACGTAACTTTTTTTTGAGAATAATAATCAATTGCGCTTATGGATAACAAAATTTTAGAAATATTTATTCCAGGTCCAGCTGGACGTCTTGAAGCTAAATATTTTAAAAGTAAAAAAAACACATCTCCTGTAGCGTTAGTATTGCAACCTCATCCTCAATACGGGGGAACCATGAATAATAAGGTTGTAGTAGATACATTCCACACATTTATGGAAAATGATTTTTCTGTTTGTAGAGTTAACTTTAGAGGTGTTGGAAAAAGTGATGGGGAATTTGATAATGGCCAAGGGGAACTAGCTGATGCAGCTGCTGCGTTGGACTGGTTAGAAAGAGAAAATTTTGATAATTCTCAATGTTGGGTATCTGGTTTTTCTTTTGGATCATTGATAGCTATGCAACTGTTAATGAGAAGACCTGAAATAAATAGATTTATAGCAATTTCACCTCAACCTAATGTTTATGATTTTTCTTTTTTATCACCATGTCCTACATCTGGAATGGTAATTTATGGAAAAAAGGATGAATTGGTTCCATTAGAGTATATTACGGAACTAGATAAAAGACTAAGTGCACAAAAAGGAATTAAAGTTGAATTTCATGCTGTAACTGATGCCAATCATTTTTTTTCTAAAACAGATAATGTATTAATTAAAAGTCTTGATAAATATATTAAAAAAGAGACAGCTCTTTATTAAAAATTTTTTACTAGTTTGCCGCCAACTGTAGGCTTTGCACATCCTGTAGTTTTTGGAAATGAAATAGGTAAATCCAAAAAAGATCTAATAGCTAAATATCCAAATGCCTGAGATTCAATATAATCACCATTGAAACCATAGTTATCTATATTATCTAAAATAAAATTGTATTTATTGTTAAGATTTTCTTTAATACAATCCATTAAAGCAATATTTTTTCTTCCTCCCCCTGAAATTAAGTATTTAATTTTACTATCAGTGCCTATATTTTCTATTCCTTTAGCTATTAGATAGCCTGTAAAGTTAGTTATTGTTGCGCAGCCATTTTCAAAAGTGAGACCTCTAGCAAATGAGTTGTCAAAATCTTTAATATCTAAAGATTTTGAATATGTATCTATGTTAAAATTTTCAATGATTTGATTAGTAATTAATTGATCAATTTTTCCTGCTTTTGATATATTTCCATTTTCATCAAATTTTTTATTAGAATTTTTTCTAACCCAGTCATCTATCAAACAATTCCCAGGCCCAATATCATGAGCGGTAATATTGTCTTCAAAATTACTGGCAATACTTATAATCTTAGTAAGATTTGTTATTCCTCCAATATTTATAAATCCTATCGGAAAACCTATTTTAAATTTTTCATTCACAATATTAGATATGAGATAGTGAAATATTGGTGTTAAAGGGGCTCCTTGTCCTTCATTTTCAATATCTTTTTGTCTAAAGTCATAAATTACCTTTTTTTTTAATAGTTGAGACAGCAGCTTTCCGTCTCCAAGCTGTTTTGTAATTTTTTTTTGTGGCTCGTGAAATATAGTTTGGCCATGAAAACCAATTAGATCAATTTCATGCTTATATTTTAACAATATTTGGTTTATTTTTTCTGCATGAAAAATTGTGATTTTTCTTTCTAGATTTCCCAATTGTTTAGAATATTTAAATAAATCATTCTCTACTAAAACTAAGTTTCTTAATCTAATTAACTCTGCTTGTAGTTCGACATCATACTCAAAATACTTATCTAAAATGTTGTAAAATTGATATTGCCCATCAGATTGGATTATTGATATATCCACTCCATCCATTGAGGTTCCACTCATTAATCCTATAGATGTATATAATTTTTTTTTCATTGATATTCTTTTTATTAAAAATTTGTATATTGTAACTATAGACTTATGAATAAATTTTTAAAAGATTTTAAAGATCGTGGATATTTCTACCAATGTACTAGTGAGGATGAATTATCAAATTTACTAGATAAAGAAAAAATCAAAGCTTATATTGGTTTTGACTGTACCGCAGAGAGTTTACATGTTGGTAGCTTACTGCAAATAATGTGTTTGAGATTACTTCAAAAAAATGGACATCGTCCTATAGTTTTACTTGGTGGTGGAACTACAAGAATTGGTGACCCATCTGGAAAAGATAAAACTAGAAAAATTTTAAGTGAAGAAGAAATTGAAAAAAATATTTTAAATATTAAAAATATTCTTAAAAAATTTTTAGACGATGATGACCCAAGTACAAAACCAATATTTGTAAATAATTATTCTTGGTTAAAAAATTTGAATTATATATCTTTCCTAAGAGATATTGGAAAACACTTTACTATCAATAGGATGTTGACATTTGATAGTGTCAAATTGAGACTGGATAGAGAACAATCACTTAGTTATATGGAATTTAATTATATGATTTTGCAAGCATATGATTTTTTAGAATTAAATAAAACAGAAAATTGTGTTTTACAAATTGGTGGTTCTGATCAATGGGGGAATATTGTAAACGGAGTTGAGCTTATTAAAAGATACTCTAATAATCAAACTTTTGGTTTAACTACTCCACTAATTACTTTAGCTACAGGTGCAAAAATGGGTAAGACAGAAAACGGTGCAGTTTGGTTAGATGAAAAATTTTTATCAGCTTATGATTACTGGCAATTTTGGAGAAATATTGATGACAGGGATGTGATTAAATTTATAAAAATGTTTACTGATCTTGATATTGTCGAGATAGAAAAATTAAAAAAAAATAACATAAATGAATTAAAAATTTTGCTTGCAAATAAAACTACTTCTTTGCTTCATGGCGAAAAGGCAGCGAAGAACTCAGAACAAGCAGCTAAAGAGGCATTTTCTGGAAATTCACTTGGTTCAAATTTACCTTCTGTAAATATATCATTAGAAAATGTTGATAAAAAAATTAACGTTTTAGATCTTATTTTACTGTCTAAATTAGAAAATTCTAAAAGTGAGATTAGAAGACTTATAAAAGGAAATGCGATAAAAATTAATGATAATACTATATCTGACGAAAAATTTATTATTGATCACAATCTTTTTAAAGAAAATTACCTCAAGTTATCTATAGGAAAAAAAAGACACATTAAAGTTGAGCTAAATTAATTTTTTTTAATTTTTTCTATAGTACGAGTTATAAATCTTGGGGTTAATGTCTTAATTGGATTTACAGTAGTTTCTAGCTTCTTAGGTGGCCCTTTAATCTTAAAACTTACTCCAAAAACCCCTTCTCCTGTTTTATCTCCAACCAAAATTTTCCCAAGAACTGGTATTGAACTAATTGTTTTATTAATAGTGGTTGCTGGCACAAGTGTCCCTCTTAGGCTAATTAGTTTATCATCCTCTACATATCCACTCATTAATATTGAAATTGCAGGACCAATTGCATAAATCTCATCAATTGTCATTAGATCTCCCTGATTTTTAAAATTCATTTCAAATTCATCAAATCTAATTCCTTCTCCTGATAAAATATCTGCAATTCCCTGTAGAGAAGCAAGAGTAAGAATTTTTGTTAAAACTGGTAATTCTTTCAATTTAAAATCATAAATATTAAGTTTAGATATAGAAATATTATCTTTTTTAGATGAATAGAAATCTAGATATCCTTCATCAAACCCTTTAATAAATTTATATCGTTCAACTAATGGTTTTGCTTTTGAGGAGTATAGTGTAGTTATTTTGTTATTTTCAGCATCACTATTGATTGAAAATGATATATTTTTTTTATCACCAAAAAGTGCAGATAAATTGGCATCTACAACACTATTATCTTTAATAAATAAATTTCCTTTTAAATCTGATACATAATTAATTTCATCTAAAGAAACTTCGTCCAACTTTATATTCAAAGCAATATTATTTTGAAAAATATTATTTCTTTTTTTATCAGTACCTTTTAAAAGATTTGTAATTAAGGTATTTGCATTTAAACTAAAGCCAATTATGTCATAACCGTTTTTTTTTATTCTTTTTATAGAATATTTGTTTAACTTTTTCTCAGTGTCTAAGTAATCAAACTCAATATAATCAACATTAATAATTGAATTATTCTTATTTAAGATAAGGTTATTTACTTCAATTTTATTTTTGTCTTCTAAAATAGTTAGATTATTTAAAGAAAGATTTTTATCATGCTCATAATAACCATCAATTTTTAATTGGGTGTCTATTTTATTATTTTTTTTATAATTAAAAAAATTTACTTCAAAAGAGGTTTTGTCTAAATTCAAATCTAAATCAAAATTAATTTTTTTATCTTTTGTTGATATTAAATATTTTATACTTTCAAATTCATCATCAACTTTTATTTTACCTTCGCCTGCAAAAGATAGTTTTTTGTTATTATATTTAATATTTAATTTTTGGTTTTTTAAATTAATATTCTCATTAGCATATGGGAAAAAAACACTAATAAAATCTTGTTTTTTTAAACTAATAGCATCTAAAGTTAAATTCGATTGAATATTATAACTTTGATCATTATTTTTGAAGATATAGTTAATTTTATTAAAATTTTCTTCTAATTTTATTTCTCCTTCCCCTATAATTGATAATAGATTATTACTATACTGTAATTTTAATTTATGGTTTTTTAAAACGATTTCCTCATTTATGTTTGAGAAAAAGTCTGAGATATAACTTTCTCTATTATATTTAAGCTGGTCTAAATCAATATTAGACTTAAGAAACATATTTTTTAATTTAAAATTTTTATTAACCTCGAAACTAAAACTATTATCTGAACTGAAAGTCGTGTTATCTAAATTTAAATTTTTTAAATTTAATTTTATAATTTTTAAGAAATTTTTCGATAAAGCAGCATCTTTACTTTTGACATTTCCATCAATGTAAAAAATATCTTCTTTTTGCTTAACGTTTAACTTGTTGGAAAAAAAATCGATTTTATTTGTCGCAAATTTAATTTCTTGGAGTTTAAATTCTTGTTTCTTTAGATTAAATATAAAATTAATTTTTTCGTAACTATAATTATTTAATAGTTGAATTTTTCCGTCCTTTATTATGCCATTTATTTCATAGTCATCTTTAATTTTCCCCTTTTCGTCGTAATTAATTTTTAAATCTAAATATTACTGTGACCCTTTTTTTTATAATTTTTTCTAAAATAAATAAT
>AACY020539662.1_pt1 | contig 13117 bp, 11 predicted proteins | sample 267378 | NCBI WGS metagenome assembly AACY02 (sample SAMN02954345, study PRJNA13694) | marine metagenome | biome: aquatic; feature: ocean; material: water; isolation source: isolated as part of a large dataset composed predominantly from surface... | reverse complement strand
CGAGGCGGGAACCATCGAAACGGCGAAGTTGGGCGAATAGCCGCACTGTTATCGCGAGCAGCGAGTTCGCACCACGAGTTAGGCGTCGCCCACGAACAGGGCAGTTCGGGCCAGATCGCTGGCAACCGGTGTGGGTTCGCGCTCGCGCCACGAGACCGGGGTGGTGGACACGTTGGTCAGTAGATCATGGACGTCGCCGTTCCTCCGGCGCACTACCCAGCCCTCGACGGGTACGCGGTCCCGACTGGTGCTCCAGCCGAGTTGAGCGAGCCAGCGCGCGGCCAACTCGTTTGGGTCGGCGTCGCCGGTAGCCGAGGCGAGGAGGTAGGCGATGTGGGCTTGCAAGGTGAACTCGTCGTCATCCTTGAGCAGGAGTCGCGAAGCCAGGTGCTGCCAGAGGAACTCAGGGTCCGTGCGCGCCTTCGCGCCGGCCTTTGTGCACGCCAGCACACCCTTGGCCTTGCGCAATAAACCGAACTTCTGAAGTGCGAGCCGAAAGTCCAGGGCGACCATGCAGTCGACCTCGCGGGTGCGCGAGTGGATCCAGCCCTGGACCGTCGGCACGAAGCCCGCGATGGCATCTAGGTCCTTGGGCTTGAGGTAGCCCGCTGCGGTGAGCGGAACACCGTCGCCCACGTGCTCGAGGTATTTCATGATCGGAGCGAGGTGCGCGATGCGTTCCTCGGTTGTGCTGCGCGGCCCTCTGAGTAGTGCTGCGAGCATCTGATCGCCATCGGGGCTGCCGCGGAACATCGATGCGAAGGCCAACACCTCGGGCTTGATCCCCCAGTCGATGAATCCAGCGAGTGGACTCATGAGTGAGGTGTTGGCTACCTGGAGGTCGAATGCCTCGAGGTCGTCGAGGACCTCGCTGAGTTCTCGCGCCGTTCGCAGACCACCGCAGTCCTCCGGTGGCGCAGCCCGCTCACCGGCCACGATGCGCGCCGGGATGTCCGGTTCGTCTTCGGTGACGGATTCGAGCTCGATGGTGAGATCCCAGTTGTCCCCGAAGTCGTAGACGTAGTGCACGACATCACCGGGATCGCCCATGGTTTCGTCGAGCCGCACCTGGGTGGTCAGCGGGTGCCCGTCGTCCTCGTAGATGACCTCTTCCGGGCAATCGAAGCGCTCGGCGGTCGGATCGAACGGATCGGCTCCGATGGCGAAGCGGTGCAGGTGGTAATTCCACCACCCGAATGCCTCCTGGATCGCGGTATGGACCTGGGCGAGCAGCAGGTCCGAGCGAAGTTCGAGCCGGCGCCAGATGACCGGACGCGAATCGTTGAGGGATACCCGCACGGTGAAGGTGGCTGGTTCGGCGCGAGGGGCGCGTCGAAGGCTCGACCCGGGCTTCAGGCCAGCGATGATCTGCTCGAATTGCCGCCTGATCTCCTCTTCGGATTCCACGGCCCGACGCTATCGGAGACCACGTGCCTGCATGTCCACGGTGACGAGATCGATCACGTCCTCGCGGATCATTTCTTCACCCCAGACGTCGTCACAGATGGTCCAGATCTCGTTAGTTGTGCGCAGGCCCAGTACTTGGCACAGCACCCAGACATCGTCGAGATCACGGCGTCCGCGCGCTGCCCGGGCCTTCATGGCAAGCAGCCACTTCGGTGAGGCAACGTTGACGGTGAGCCCTGGACCCCCGAGCACCTGAAGCCTTCCCGCATCCACACTGCGCGGGAGCATCGGAAGCACCCTGGCGTTGAGCCAATCGGGGTAAAGATCCCTGTGATCGGCTGCCATGGCGCGCACCTCGGCATCGATCTCATCTTGCGGCACACCAACGGCGTCGATGTCCTTCATGAATCGGGAACGGTCGTAGGCAAGCGTCATCGCTACTCCCCTGGCGACATAGACGTCTACCTCAATGTCACGCATGGCTAGACGTTCGCCCAGTTCTCTGAGCAACGCATGCAACCGCTCGATGCTGAGCTGACTCACACCGAATCCAGATTCCGCCGACTGAGCATGACTCCGCGAGCGCGCATGGCTGGGATCGCCTGCTGCATGGCATGCGCATGCAAAGCGGGTGTCGTTGACTCGAGCCACCACACCTCGTCGAGCGGCACGCTCGGGTTGGTGGTCCACATCGGCGCTTGGTTCATTCCTGCTTGCCTGCATAGGTGCACAGCCAAACCCGCAAGCAGCGCATCCCACTGCTTGGATCCGGTTGGCGATGGTTCGGTGAGAAAGAACGCCCGATCGGTTGGTTCGGGCAGTTTCTGGAAGTCGTCGCTGGCCTGGATCACCACGCGCAACATGTCGGTGTCGGAGCGATCCTCGGCGAGGTCGGTGCGCAGTTGCGCGGCTGCGCTGGGAATGGTGCTGGCGAGGTAGGTGGCGTAAAGGGACTCGGGCGTGAGCGCGGCTAGTGCGTCGATGCGTTCGGCCACGATGCGGCCGGGTACCAAGCGGCCGCGCTCATATGCGCTGATGTTGGCTTGGCTGGTGGCGAGCAGCTGCGCGGCTTGGGCCTGGGTGAGGTCAAGTCTGGATCGAGCTTCCCTGAGCTTGACTGCAATCTCACACACGAAGCAAATATATATATCTCACTAACCTGTATATCTAACGCTGAGTCGTTAGCGACCCAAGGATGACTGGTGCGTGAAGATGGAGACGGTCCGAGCTGGCGTGAACGGAGACGCGCCATCCCCTATGGAATCAGAGCCAGGCGAAGGCGACTCGCTCGATGCGCAGACCCAGGCACTGTTTCCTCGCTGACGATGTCGGCAGTATCCACAGGTAGAAATCACAAGGTCTCCGAGACCTCGTTCACACATAGCCTGTCGAGATGCGCGGACGCGACCTGCATCTGTTCGTCGATGAGTCCAAGGCCAAGGGGTACGTCATGGCCATTGCCAGCATCGAGGCGACGAAGGTCGAGGCAGCTCGACGGGCTCTGAGATCTCTGCGTCTCGGCGGACAGACGTCGCTGCACTTCAAGCGCGAAAGCGCACGGCGCCGTCGGAAGATCGTGACAACGCTGGCCACTACGGGCTGGAGCGCCCATATTGTGTCCAGTCAACACAGCCGTCACGATCTTGCGCGTGCCGATTGCCTCTCGCAACTTGTTGAGTTTGCATCCTCGGTCGACGCGGGGCAGATGACGCTCGAGTTGGATGCCTCGGTAGAACGATTTGATCGACAAACTCTTTTCAAACTCACGGCACAGCGCTCGACGCGCAAATCATTGCCGTACCAACTGGTGGCCCGGACAGACGAGCCCGGTCTGTGGGCAGCAGACGCAATCGCATGGAGCTACGCACGAGGGGGAGAGTGGCAACTTCGGCTGGGGCCACTGCTCAGCGAGCCACCCTGAAAAACGCGAACCCGGCTCACCGTCCGTCCGGACGGCTGCCGGGCCCACTTCCAACCAGCTAATGCCGGCGGCTTCCTGGAGGTTAAGTCGTGCGGAGTGTCTGCGTCAAGGGCGTTTACGGTGATTTCCGCTGGCTTTCGCGCCCCCAGCGGTCTACGGCCGAAATGAATACTTGCTCCCCATTCGGCGGAGCGCTCCATTGGTTAGTGGCGTTCGCGGGGATCACGGCGGTGAGGTGACGTGCGTCGATGAAGGCGCAGTCGGTGGGCGTCGTCGTTGGTACTTGGTAGATCGCATAGTTCACGACGTTCGGATCGCTGGTCGACCAGGTGATCTGGCCATTGCGGTCGCGGATGTTGGTCGGTGCTTGCGGTGGCGCGGTGGTGGCGGTGCCGTAGCCGGGGGCGATCGCCGGACGCGAGTAGTAGCGATTCACCAGGCGCGTGGTGGTCTTCCTGCGGTCTTCCTGCGGTCGGCCTTGACGTCCTTGGCCGAGAAGTAGATGGCCCCACCCACCTGCGGGAAGGTTCGGGTGAACTTGCGGTGCTTGACCAGCACGTTGCGCTTACGCCAATCCTTGCTCGTCTTGGTGCCGGCGCGGTAGGTGGCCTCGCCGATGTAGAGGCCCACGTTGTGGCCGTTCGCCGCGGCGATGTCGATCTCATCGGCCCACCAGCGAGTGATGGTCTCGTAATCGGCGATCGTGAAGCCGCGGGTCCAGTAGATCTGCGGGGCGATGTAGTCGATCCAGCCTTCACGGACCCACTTGCGGGTATCGGCGTAGAGCTGGTCGTAGTTCTGCACGCCGGCCCGCGTTGCCGAACCTTCCGGATCGGTGCGCTGGTTGCGCCACACGGCAAACGGTGAGACGCCGAACTGCACCCACGGCTTGGTCGCCTCGATGCGGTCGGACAGTTCCTTGATCAGGGCATCGGTGTTGGCGCGGCGCCAGTCGGCTCGGGTGGCGAAGGCTTGGCCGTACTGCCGGTAGGTCTTCTTGTCCTTGAAGGGCCTGCCGGAGCCCGGGTAGGGGTAGAAGTAGTCATCGAAGTGCACACCGTCAATGTCGTAGCGCTCGACTGCTTCCATGATGGTGTCGACAACGTGCGCTCGGACTTCGGGGATGCCTGGGTCGTAGTACCACTTACCATCCTTGCGGATCACCCAATCGGGGTTGAGCTTGGCCGGGTGATCGGGCGTGAGGTTCTTCAGCGACTTGGTCATCGTCACTCGGTAGGGGTTGAACCACGCATGCAGTTGCAGGCCGCGGGCGTGGGCTTGCTCGACTGCGAAGGCGAGCGGGTCGTAACCGGGGTCTTGGCCTTGGGTGCCGGTCAGCCAGCGCGACCACGGCTCCTTGTCACTGGGCCAGAACGTGTCCGCGGTGGGACGGACCTGCAGGACAACTGCGTTCAAGTTGTTCTTTGTGGCGAGATCGAACCAGTCGATGAGTTGCTGCTGCTGGGCCTGTGCGCTTTGCCCTCGTTTGGCGGGCCAGTCGATGTTGACCACCGAGGCGATCCACATGCCGCGAAAGTCGGTCTTGTCGTAGCGAGGGTTGGGGGTGCATTCCCTGGATTTCGATCGAGGGGTTCGCCGGAGCGTAGGTCGGGGCGACTGTCGGCGCAGTCGCGGCCGTGGGCGCCGGAACGGTCAGGGCGAGGGCAGCGGTCAGCGCCAGCGTGAGGAAGGAACGCACCCGGTCACGATACGTCCAAGATGGGGCTCAACCGCGTACCGTCGCCGAGGTTTCCGACCAAGCACTCGAGTTCCTTATTGATGCAATTTTCCACGATGAGATCCATGATCTCCGGGTCCCAGCCGTTCATCCAGTCACCGTGGGTCGAATAGCCGCCCGGGCCACCGCGGTACATGTCCGAGGACAGCCGCCACTTGCTGGAGGGCCCGGCTTCCTTGGAGACGTAGAACGCGAAGTTGTAGGAGATCTCCGGAATAGGCACCGGGTGGGAATCCGGGCAGCGACCGGTCCCGACATTCGGAGCCTTCGCCGGAATCGGGTACGCCATATGCGACTGGTGATCGGGGGAATCGAGGTTCACCCCATCCCAACACTGCGGGAAAACGATCCGCACCTCGAGGGCGTCGTCGACCTCGCAGTCGGGGATGTAGGGAACGTGATCGAGCGGGTCCCCAGGATCGAACTGCGGGCCCTTCGCGACCCACTCCTCGCACCGGTACTTCACGACCTCGACGTCCTGGGCTCGCTTGGACTTGGCGTTACCGGCGATCATCCGCAAGCCCTCGGGTGGAGCCTGGATCTCATCGGCGGGAATGTGGTACCCGCTTTTGTAGTAGAACAGGACGTCCTCGTACTCCATGCGCTCGCCGTTGGCGTCGTAGATCGCCGGGACCCAATACGCCGAACGGTTCAATCCCTCGCCATCGCAGGTGGTCTCGGCGACCTCCATGAGAGTGTCGATCGTGGAGTAGGCATCAGTACTCGGATTCCCGAAGAACACGTGCTGGTGGGTGGCCCGCGGCTGACCGGGATAGACGAGTGGGTCGTCGTAGTTGATGTGCGATTCCAAGCACAGGGTCCGGAAGTTGCCGGTGCCGTCCTCGCGCTCCCCCACCTCTTCGATGGCGGGAATCCGGCCGTCTTGTAGTTCCTCTACCGCCTGTACCGGCTGGATCGGCATCAAGAGGGCGAGACCGGCGAGACCTACAACGACCCGCTTTGCGCTCACACCTACCCCGTCCATCTTGGCAGCGGGACTACGATCCCATATGCGGTGATCAACGGCACGCAGGGCCGTCAGAGGAGGCCCTCGAGTGACGGCCCCTAAAGCGCCTGCCACTGGGCGTAGGCCGTTATCCGGTTGGTCTGACTACTCGCCCACGGCGCCGGCAACGGTGAACCCGGTTCGTAGGTCTCGTCTCCAACGCGCCATCCGCTGAGAGCGTGACCCGGAGGAGAACAAGCAGCGTGTTCGGGGAACCGCGCTTGTGTGACCAACTGTCGTGGCACCCAGGCCATTGCGCTTCGACCATCCTCACTTTTGCCGAGGAACTCACGTTCGGAAGCCCTGCAAGCATCCACAGTGGCGACATTGGCGTCGAACGTCAATGACAGCATCGGCTCGAACGGAACCAGCACGAAACGTTGCGAGCCTGAAGCCCGCACCTCTTGGCCGGGGGCGAACGGCATCTGCGTTGAGCCGATCCCCGAGTAATCCTCAGGCACGGGCACGACCCACCCGCGCACCTGCGATCCAGGCATGGTCTTGCATTCCGCATCGACACCGGGCAGCGCAACAAGTTGGCCGTCGGAAACCACGCTAGGGCTGATCGCGGAACATTCCTGGCCATCCGGAAGAACGAAGACGAACTCGAATCGTCGGTTTGGTTCCGCGCAAGGGTCCGTTGCATGGACCCAAGTCAAGAATGGGTAGCCGTCGTTAATCGGCCCGCAGATTCCCCAGGTGGTGGATGTCGAGAATCCCGACGCAATGGACCAGCCGGCGGCAGAGAAGGTGCTTGCAGCCTTCATCGATGGGGTTGATTCGCCGGATATACCGGCACCTCCCGCGGAGATCGTCAGGCCTGAAGAGTCGACATCCCACAGGCTGCGGGATGTGGTGCCGGGACTTACGCCTAGTAGCCCGCCGACATCTCCCGACCCGCTTGCCACGCCCGTCGAGTAGGACCGAACTACCTCGCCTCCGTTCTCACCGGCTAATCCGCCGGCGCGACTAGAGGATCCCGATGAGGCCGATCCACGGGCGTAGCTGTCGGTGACCGAGACCTCGGGGCCGATGTCCCCGATCAGGCCCCCCGCATCTTGGCCAGCCTCGACGGAGCCGGTGGCGAAGCTGCGTGCCACCGTAACCGTGCCGGTGTTATCTCCACTGTCGACATATCCAGCGTTACCGATCAATCCACCGTTATCCACACTGGAGCCGGTCACCGCACCCGTCGCGTAGCTCTCGGACACAGTGACGTCATCTTCGGCGGTCCCGATCAGACCGCCGTTGCGCTGTCGGCCACTTACCGCACCCGTGGCGTAGCTGCGGCTGACAGTCGAATCCTCGGCAACACCCACCAGTCCGCCCGTGCCCTCGTATCCCTGTACGGAGCCGGTTGCATAACTTCCAGTGATGGTTCCAGGCTCAGCGTTGTTCCCAGCTAGATAGCCCACCAAACCACCCGCGCTGGATTCCTCTTCCTGATTACCGGCCACGCTCGAGCTCGAGTGACTGTCGGTGATGGTGCCGCGGTTGACGTAACCAACCAGACCACCGACTCGTTTCCGGGTGTTCGGACCGATAGCGCCGGTGGAAGACACCGAACCCTCGGATGAAGCGTTCGTGATCGAACCCTCCACCATTACACCCACTAGTCCACCCACGAATTCGTCATCGTCGCCTGTTCCGGTGACGCTGCCGGTAAACGAGGAGTTCGAGATAGCTGTCATTTCCGCACTGGCAACCAACCCAGCCACGAATGCCGAACCATCATCTTCACCGGACTTTGTGACAGTCGCGGAAAGCCTCACGCCGGAGATCGTGGCTGCGTAGACCTCGCCGAACAGTCCCGCGTACAAGGTGGTGCCATCCGCTGTGACACTGATGGTCAGATCGGTAATCGCATATCCACCACCGTCGTACGAGCCGAAGAACATCGCGCCGGCATTACCGATCGTCTTGTTCTCCCAGGTGGATTCCTCCATCGAGATGTCGCCGGTTTGCCGGAAGGCGCACTTCCATGTGTCCGCATTGGTCGTGTTGCCCAATGCATCCAGATGCGTCTTACTTGAGATCAAGTACGGGTCGGCGTCTGTGCCCGAACCGCCCCCGTAGGTCGCCCCCTTATCGGTGTTGGCGCAGGTTACGGCGTTGGCCGGGGATGAAACGATCACAGTGCCCAAGGACATCGATACGGCGGTTACTAGACTCATCAGTGCCTTCGACACCGCACCCGAAACTCTGACCTTGGAATTCCCCTGCATAACGTCCACGATGGAAGTGCAACAGAAAGGGACGGCTCCTCCCGTCTTTGGCAATCATCCGGGGGGATATCCCTACGATTGCAGATCGAGCGAGAAGAGGAGCCTTCGTGAGCGAGACCAATCCATATGCCGGACCCCGGTGGGTCGGCTTCACTATGGCGGGCATCGCCGCAGCGACTCTGCTCACCGCCGTGATCGACACCCCGCTTGGTGATTGGACCAGCGGCAACTACCTGTTCGGCGCGATCCTCGTGGTCTTCATCGTGGTCTTCGCCTTGGCTGGAATCCGCGGGCAGTTGAACCTGGTCGGCCGGTGGTCGGGTAAGACGACGCTGATCATCTCCATCGTTGGCACCGTGGCCGCGATCCTCGCGATCGTCGGCACGCTGCTCAGTGGTGAATTGAACCTGGATTCCATTCTGACCACCGGAACCTGGCTGGCACTGCTAGTGATGTTCGCTGCGTCCATCTCGGTGGCAAATAAGAAGATGAAGGCCGGTCAGTAGACGCAAGACCTTTGCTAACACGGCAAAAAAGGCTCAGCGGCGTGAGCACAAGGCAAATCGTCGGATCGGTCACCGGAAGGTGAAACGCAAGTCCGAACCCCAACCCGAGCGGATGATAGTGCCCTCATCATTACTCACTAACCCTTCGTAGAGTTGTGGATTGTCCCTGATGTCCGCGAGCGGTATGCGACGAACAAACACCTCGGACTTGGCTTGGAGCGTCAACACGTCACCGGGGCTCAAGCGACTATCTTCGCCGAGGTCCACCACGCATGCAGGCTGCCTAGAGGACAACAAGCGACCCGGGAAAATCTGCCCCGTTTCCTCATTGCGCACACGACACTGCAGGAACACCCGAAAGCCGTTGTCGTCATTGGCATCCATGTCGAAGAAAATGGCTGGGTTCCCGTTGCCAAGCGTGCCGCGCCTTGGGTTCGTAATCTCCGGCGCGAACAGGCCCAAGGTCGTGGCGACGGGCCCATCTGCGACCGCATTGCCACGGCCGTCGAGTTCGACCAACGTTACGGCATAGTGGCGACCGCGAGGTAGATCCTCAACGAGGCAGTCGAGACCCGTGGTCTCACATGTCCCGAACACTTTGCCACTACTCCACACACCCAACCGATAACGGTTTTCCGCGGACTCGGATGACGGATCGGAAGGACGCCAGATGGTGTAGACGCTCACAGGACCACCGATGTCAGCGTACTGAATGGACTCAAGGATCTCGAATGCACCATCGGCTTCAAGCGGCGAAACAGTCCGCGAGGTGACAAATTCCGATTTTTCCCTCCCACGAACCGCCCGTACCGCGAGCGTCATTTCGCCCGTGGGACCCACGCAGTCCGGGATCTCTATCTTCGCGCGACCTGCCCGATCGGCGGGCCATTTGCGATTTCCTTCGATGCGCAAAAACGCGCGGCCACAAGCCCACAACTGGACCTCGAGGTAATCCGCCGGTGCGACACCGTCGTTATCACCAGGTGACCACTCTGCTCCAAACGTGTTGTCTGACGTCTGGCCTAGGAACACGTCCTTCGGTGGCGGCGGTGGACCTGCGCGCCGAACGGCCACGGCGTCCGTCACGTATCGGCTTCGCATGTTGTCGCCCTGCGCCGCCGCTTGAACTTCATAAAGGCCGGGCTCAAGATCATTCAGCGAGACAGGCTGGTTGCAAGGCGTGCTCCCGCTTCGCCAATCAGTATCTCCACTTTGCCGGTAGCGGTAGGTCGCGGACCTGCCCGACCCGCAATCCGTAACCGTGAAGGTCATTGCTTGGGCGTCGGAGGTCGCCTCGAGTTCCGGGCGCGCAATCATCTGCTCCGGCTCGAGGATCGTCCAGGGTCCCGCTCCGACAGTGCTAGTGACGCGAACCCGAACACGCCACGAGGTGCCTCGGTCATCGAAGCGGTAGCGGTCCTCCCCCAGTTGCCGAAGCCCGCGCTCGCCTGGTTCGACGCGAACCCACCGGTTACCTTGGCGGATCTCGACGTGTTGTCCGAGCACCGGTGCGATGTCGTTGCCTTCGGGCAGGCTCCACCACACGACCGGCCGCCGCAAACTGTCCTTCCAGACGACATCTTCAACAGCTGCGGGCTGGAGCGCGGGGAAGTTGACGTTCACTGCGTCCGACATGCGTTCCTGGCCAAGAGCACTGCGTGCCGTGACGGTGAGGTTGTAGTTGCCGTTGGGATCCAGGCCAGTGAGACCGCAGCCGGGAAAACCATCGGTTTCACAGGTGACCGTCGGGAAGCGAGTAGTCGTTCCCGTCGCCGTGACCGTATAACCCGAGATGGCGTCACCACCACGCGTGTCGGCTTCGCTTGCTTCCCATATGACAGCGATCCCCGCTGTGTCGGTATTGGCGGAGGCTCGAACGGTCTTGATCACTGGCTTCGACGGTGGCCCGAGGACATGTGCCTCTTCACTGGCCCAGCCGGATGTCAGGATGCGAAATGACTTCGACACGGCCGTGAAGCTCAACCGCGATCGTGCCTCCACCTTGATAGGGCTACCGAGAAACCCAGCTGACCCGAAATCCCACACGTTGCATTGCCACTGGCCATTCTCATTCTGCGCTTGTCCTTCAAGCGATCGCCCGTTATCGAGATTGGTTACCTTGCAGTCGTAGCCTTCGAGGAACCACCCGGCATCGTTAGCAGGCGGAGTGATGTCGGCGAATACCCGGACCGTGGTGTCGATCGGCACGCTGCGGATGTTGCTCAACGTCGGTGGCCCCGGCGCGACGACCGCCTCGATGGATCCAGACGGACCGCTCCAACCCGCACCGTTGATGGCTCGCACGCTCACGCTGTAGAGCTGGCTTCGGGGCAGGTTCCCCACTGTGCACGTTCGTGCCGCAGTAGTGCAGGTTCGCTCGGCACCGCGGTCCCCGCGGATGGTTGCCTGGTACTGCGTGACCGGTCGCTCCCGGGTGATCGAAGGTGCCTTCCACGAGGTTGTCACGGTCACCGGCCCGCCGAGGGAATCGGTTGTCTGGAAGGTCCAGTCCATGCTCGGGGTGTTCGGGGGCTGTTCGACGATCGGTTCGGGCTCAGGTTCGGGTTCGGGCTCGGGTTCAGGCTCCGATTCGATGATGTTGATGGTGATCAGGAAGCCACCGTCGTTGTTGGAGTAGTAGTCGAATTCGAAAGAGTCCCCCACTGAGGCATCGGCAATAGTGAAGGTCTCGCTGGCGGAACAATCATCGGCAGTGTCCACCTGAATGCTGTTTTGCTCGGAGCCGTTAACAGTGACGTCACCAGTGGTGAACCACCCGATCTCGTTCAGTGAACCCCCGCCGCAGGGGTTGTAGTCCCAGGTTCCACTGACGGTGACCGAGGTCGTGCTGACCGGCATTGAGTAGGTGCGGCTTCGGTTCGTGGACGACGTCTGCTCAAGTCCAGAGCCGCTGGCAGAAAGATCGGTGGCCGCGTGGGCGGCGGGGGCGAGTGGAACGAGCAGGGCCAGGGCGGCGGCCGCGGCAACGGCCGCACGGGCAGGGCCTCCAAGCAGTCGCATAGGTGGTGTGTACGTCACTTTCACGACGATTCAGGGTCCACGTGAAGAAGCGGGGGGTTTCCCCTACCGTTGGGGAGCCGGCGAGGTGAGGGGTGCGCGGTGCGGGTGGTGTACGTCGAGGACGACGACTACACCCGCATGACCACTGCGGCGCTGCTGCGCGAACTCGGCCACGCGGTAGTAGCCGAGCTTCCCGGCGCCTCGGGGTTGATGGCGGCACTCGATACGGCCGATGCCGATGTGGCGGTACTGGATCTGGACCTCGGGGGCGGGCCGACGGGGTTGGATCTGGCGGTGGCGGTGCGTCGTCGTTCCCCGAAGACGGGGATCTTGATCCTTTCGACCTATGCCGATCCGGCATTGCTGGGAGTCGATGCTCCCTTGCCTCCGCGCACGCTGTTCGCGGTGAAGCGAGCGCTCGCTAGTCCCGAGCAGTTGGACGAGGCGATCGAGTTGGCCGGTGATCCGATCCGGCTCGGTGAAACGGGGCTACCGGGTTGGTGGAACGCCAGCGCACGGATGCCGCGGTTGCGTGCTTCACAGGTGGAGTTGTTGCGCGATGTGGCCGAGGGGTGGACGAACGCGCAGATCGCTTCGCGGCGTGGGGTGCGCGAGGAGGCGGTGGAGAAGTCCGTGCAGCGATTGGCGCGGGCGTTGGGTGTGGACACCGGCGGACCGCGTAACCCGCGGGTGATGCTGACCCAGGCGTATGTCCGACTATCCGGCTCCGCGATCGGGGGCTGACGTGAGTTGGCTCGATCGACTCCGCTCCGCTGACCGGGAACTGGCGGTGCGGCTGGCCGGTTGGACCGAGTTCAGCTGGCGGCTGTCGATCATCAGCAGCGTGCTCGGCCTGCTGGCGATCGCCTTGACAGCAGCGGGACCGGATCCCACTCCGGAGGAGTTGTGGCGCGGGCTGCAGGTCGGGTTGCTCGTGCTGGTGGGCACGAACGCGCTGGTGTTCCTCGCCCAGCGCATCGCCACCCGCGTGGGTCCGCCGAATCGCGGGTCGGTGACAATCGGTGGTTTCGCTGCCATCGGTGCACTGTTCGGCGCCCTCGCGTGGGCCGGCACCACGGTGGCGGGCTTGGGCTCCGATCAGCCGCCTTGGGTGTGGCTAGTTGCCGGCGCGGTAGTGGTCGCCTGGTGGATGACCACGATGGAACTTGGGCGCTACGCACGAGCGCGGGCGGGAATCGAACGTCGCGCGCTCGCGCAACGCGCGCAATCGGTGCAGGAGGTGGAGCAATCCAGCGATGCCTTCAGCCATGAGTTGATCACGACGCTGCGCGA
>AACY020294447.1_pt1 | contig 13121 bp, 14 predicted proteins | sample 267378 | NCBI WGS metagenome assembly AACY02 (sample SAMN02954345, study PRJNA13694) | marine metagenome | biome: aquatic; feature: ocean; material: water; isolation source: isolated as part of a large dataset composed predominantly from surface... | reverse complement strand
TGCAGGGCAATTTTGCGTTTTTCTTTTTGCATTTTGAGGATTGTTAGTGGTTTCAGAGAAAGCGAAGATAACCAATGGGCTTTCCTTTTTTGCCAAAATATTTCGCCATTGCCATAAAGGCCGTACTTTTGCCCGCTAAGGCAAGTCCCGTACAACCAGCTCCCGTTGAACCCCCCAGGGCAGGAATGCAGCAAGGGTATTCGGTCGTAGCGGTGTGATACGGATCGCTTGCCTTTCTTCTTTTTTATACCTTGGGCTGTTATTTGGATCAACTGCGTAACGAAAAGCCTCCTAAACCCTTGGTTAGCCGCTTTCATCTTTTATTAGTGTTTTTTCTGTTGGGGGGAGCACACTCTCTCCTGCACGGCCAACACAGTCCCCCTCCCTTAGAACAAAGGCTTGATTTTGTTCGCGGCCAATACGATAGTCTAAAAAATCCCCAGGCCTACATTGTGGCCTACCGCACGCAGGCGGAGCGCTTGGCGCGCAGCGATTCGGAGGCTTTGTTTTTGCTGGATCAAGCCGAGCGTATTTCCCTCGAACTGGCCGATAGTTTTGAAATGATTCCCATTTATGGAGCCCGCGCCCGCGTTTATCTGGAACAGGGAAACTATGCGCGCGCCTTTGAGCACTATCTCCAAATTTTACCTTACCTGCAGCTAAATAGCCGCGACAGTGCCGTAGCGGAACAAGGAGCCTGGTTTTTGACGGGAATGGCCGTGCTCTTGTATCGGGTGCAATTGTATCAGGAAGCCCGGCATTTTTTCTTCAGAACTATCGAGCTCTTCCGTCTTTCCCGGGCTTACCACGGGCAGGCCGTGGCCTGCAACAACATCGGCCTTTGCTTAATGCGTTTGGGAGAACCGCAAAGAGCCCTGGAGTTCTTCCACAAGGCCTATGTTTTGCGAAGAGATAGCTTGCGGGATCCCTTTTTGACCTCTCATTCTCTGTTATATTATGCCCAGGCCTACACTACCCTTGGGCGGGAAAGCCTTGCTGACTCGGTGCTTCAGCTTGCCGCCGATTATGCCAACCGCTCCAATCACTGGGAATTTAAAAAAGAGATTTATCATCAACGGGCCGATGTACACATCGAACGCGGCAATTATCAAAAGGCCAAGCACTATCTGGAACTGGCTATGGATTCACCCATGGCGATGAGTTTTTTTGAGCGCTTCTACAACGTGGAAGTGCTGCAATCCTATTACCGTTTATACGCCGATCAAGGGCAACTCGAAAGCGCCATTGCCTTGGCAGAAAAGGGACTGCAATTGGCGCAGAGCAACCGCCAAAAAATCCTGGAGCAGAGTTTTTTGCTCAAGTTGATCAATCTCAACGCCATTATGGGCAACGAAAGGGCCCAAATTCCCTTGCTGGATAAGTATCAGAAAATCAGCCGGGAAGTGCTGGCTCAGCAAAATCAGATCCTGTCCAGTTTGCTGGACAGCGAGCAAAAAGTGATTCAGCTCAACGACGCCAATCAAAGCAAAGACCTCATCATTGCCCGGCAACGCGCTTATCTCTACACCGGTTTATTCGTTGCCGCCTTCCTGGCCTTGATTCTGCTGGTTTACCTGAATTTAAGCCGCAAGCTGAATCGCACCCGCAAAAGCCTGGCGGATTTGGGCAAGAGAACCATTGCGGTGTCCCGCAATATGCCCCGGGCCATCGTATCCTTCGATGCTCAAAACCGACTGATTTTTTTCAATCCTGCCGCCAAATCCCTTTTTCAGCGCCAATACGGAAGCCTCTTGCAAACGGGGGAAAGCCTGGAAAACCTCTTTGCACGCGCAGAGGATCACTCGTACTGGCAAAAACGGGCCGATCGGGCGCGGCAAAAGCTAAATTGGCAAGAAACGCTGGAATTATCGGACGACCAGGGCAGCATGCAATACATTGCGGAATTCTTTCCCATTAGCCTCGCCGAGAATTTTCAAGGCTGGGCGGCGGTGCTCACCGATATTGGCGATCAAGTAACGGCCAAGCTGCAGAGACTGCGGCAGCAAAAGGAATTGGAACAGGCCGTAAAAGCCAAAGACCGGATCATCTCTCTTTTGGCCCACGATCTAAAGGAAGGGGTAATATCCAGCCTAAGCCTGGCCGAACTGAGCCTGGAAGCGCAGAATTTGAAAGACCTCGATCAAGCCCGGGAGTACCTGAGCCTGATTCAGGGGAGCCTGGCAAAAACCAAGGATTTGCTGCTGCACACTTTGAACTGGGTAAAAACCCAAAGTGCCGGTTTTGAACCCCACTGGACCGCTTTTGCCCTGAGAGCTGCGGTCGAACAGGCGGCGCAAAACTTTGCCGAAATACAGTCCCGCAAAGGTGTTGGCCTGGAAATTGAGATTGAGCCCTCCTGGCAAATTAAAGCCGACCCGGCATTGATGCAATCCGTGTTGCGAAACCTAATCAACAATGCCCTCAAGTACAGTCCTGCCCGTACCGGGCGCGTCCGCGTTTTCGCCCTTACCCGGGAAGAAGGGGAAATTGAAGTACACGTGAGCGACAATGGCAAGGGTTTAAGTCCTCAGCTCATGGAGGAAATTCTCGGATCTGGTTTAGCGGGCAGTCGCGAAGGAACCAGCGGCGAAAAGGGAACCGGTTTAGGCCTTCGACTTTGCCAGGAAATCCTGGCTATGCACCACAGCAGTTTGCAGGTGATTTCCGGCGAAGGCCAGGGCAGCGATTTTTATTTCCACCTCCCGCGCGCTTAGTTTGCCCCCCACTCTCCTGAAACCGGTCGCCCGGGGCGAATGCTTACCTTTGTGCTTTAATTATCCGCCATGAAATTTTTCATCGATACCGCCAATCTCGAGCAAATTCGCGAGGCCCAGGCTTTGGGTGTATTGGACGGGGTAACCACCAACCCCAGCTTAATGGCCAAGGAAGGCATCACCGGCGAGGAAAATATCCGCCGCCACTATTTGCAAATTTGCGAATTGGTTGACGGAGACGTGAGTGCCGAGGTTATTGCCACCAACTTTGAGGAAATGGTGAAAGAAGGCGAATCTCTTGCCGCCCTGCACCCCCAAATCGTCGTTAAGGTACCTATGATTGCCGAAGGCGTAAAGGCCCTTAAATATTTTGCCGACCAGGGCATCCGCACCAATTGTACCCTGGTTTTTTCCGCGGGCCAGGCCCTTCTGGCCGCTAAAGCCGGGGCCACCTACGTATCTCCCTTTATTGGTCGTTTGGACGATGTGAGCACCAACGGACTGGATCTTATCGAGCAAATCCGACTGATTTACGACAATTACGGTTTTGAAACGGAAATCTTGGCGGCATCGGTGCGGCACACCATGCACGTCATCCAATGCGCGGAAATTGGGGCAGACGTTATTACCGGCCCCTTGAGCAGCATCACCGGATTGCTTAAACATCCCCTGACCGATATCGGTCTGGAAAAATTCCTGGCCGATCACGCGAAAGCGCAAAAGGCATAAATATGGCCGAAATTGTGCGCATCCATCCGGATAACCCCCAGGAAAGTGCCCTGGAAAAAGCAGTAAAGGTGCTGGAAGAGGGGGGCTTAATCGTTTATCCCACCGATACGGTCTATTCTTTCGGTTGCGATTTGCGACAACCCAAGGCCCTGGAGCGCTTGGCCCGAATAAAGGGTCTAAAGGTTGAAAAGGCCGATTTTTCCATCGTTTTCCACGATTTGAGCCAGCTCAGCCAATACACCCGTCAGGTGGATACGCCCACCTACAAAATGTTGAAGCGCTGTCTGCCCGGGGCCTATACTTTTATCCTTTCGGCCAATGCCGAGGTGCCCCGTTTGTTCAAAAGCAAAAAGAAAACCATCGGCATTCGCATTCCCGACCACTCCATTCCCAGGGCCCTGGCCCAAAAATTGGGTAGCCCGCTGGTTGCCAGTTCTGTACACGACGAGGACGAAATCCTTGAATATACCACCGATCCGGAACTGATTGCCGAGAAGTACGGCAAACAAGTGGACCTTGTGGTGGATGGCGGAATGGGCAATCAATACGCTTCTACCGTGGTCGATTTGAGTGGACCGGAAATGCGCATTTTACGGGAAGGAAAGGGTGCGGTAGACTTGCTTTAAGTTTCCAAACTTTGCCAGGCCTCACCAATTTTAGCCAAAACCTCACTGCTCAGTAAGGCCTCCCCTCCCCGACTCTGGGCAGCCATTTTTGCGGCTTGGCCTTGCAGGTAAAGTCCGAGCAAGGCGGCTTCCTTCAAGGGATAAGCCTGGGCCCGCAATCCCAAACACAGTCCGGTGAGAAGATCTCCGCTGCCTCCCTTTGCCAAACCGGGATGGCCAAAATCGGCCGCGTAAATTTCACCTTGGGGAGTAATCAATTTGCTAATGGTATTCTTGAGCAAAAAACCGCAGCGGTATTTGCGGGCCAAGGCGACAAATTGTTCCACGTAGTCGTAGGGAAGGCTTTCCTGGCCCAGAAGTCGGGCCGCCTCACCCGGATGGGGCGTTAAAAGAGCTTCTGGCGGCAGGAGGGCCCAAAAATCGGGTTTTTGCGCCAGGAGGTTGAGGCCGTCGGCATCGATTACCAAAGGTCCATTTACGCGGCCCAATAACTCTTGCATGCGTTTAGCGGTCTCCGCGGCGGTGCCCAAGCCAGGCCCCAGCCCGAGGGCGGTGTATTTAGCATTGGTATCGCTGGTGGGCAAATCGGTGAATTCCAGCATGGCTTCCGGCAAACGGGCATTAAAAGGGCTGGCCAATTCTTTCGGTACGGAAACGGACAACAAACCACAGCCGGCTCTCAAAGCCGCTTCTGCACAGATGAGGGCCGCTCCGGCTTTATCGGGCTGCCCGGCCCACAAATAGGCATGACCTTGTTGGCCTTTATGGGTAAAGCGCTTCCGCGGACGATACATCTGCGGCATGTCTGAGGCTTCCAGCCAATGCCAGCTACACTCCGCCCTGTCGTAATAGCCCGGCAATAAACCGATGTCCAAAACCATCAGCTTTCCCGCGAAAGCGGCAGTGTGCGCGCGCAAGAGCGACCGCTTGGGGTGCTGAAAAGTAAGCGTAAGGTCGGCCTGCAGCACGGGGGCTTCGAGAGGGCCGCTTAAACCATCAGCAAAAAGACCACTGGGCAGATCGACCGCTACCTTGGGACCTTGGAAGGCATTGAGATGGGCAATCCAGAGGGCCAAAGCTCCAGCCAAGGGTCGATTCAAGCCACTGCCAAAGAGAGCATCGATCACAATCCCTTGCCGATTGAGCGCAAAAACCTGGGGATCATCCCCCATTTCCCGGGGCTGTAAAGCCGTTTCGGCCAGGCGGTGGAGCTGGGCGTTAAAATCCGCTGAGCCTTTTTTTCGCCACAGCCAAAGTTCAACTTTTTTGCCCCGGGAGGCCAATAAGCGAGCCATCACCAAGCCGTCGCCGCCGTTATTGCTGGGACCGCAAAACAAGTAGAAGGGCCCCTCCGGATAAGTGTCCAAAAGAGCCTTGGTTGCACTCCCGGCTGCTCTTTCCATTAGGGCCAGAGAAGTAATGGGCGCGTTGGCGATGGTGTAGGCGTCGGCCTCAGCCGTTTGCTGGGCGGATAAGACTTTCATGGACTTTCAATACTTGCGGGATGATCATTTGGCTTCCGTCGTTGCGGATGATATAATCGGCGCGGCGGTCTTTTTGCTCCTGGGGCCATTGAGATTTCATGCGCTCCCGCACCTGCTCGGCGGTTTCACCGCTCCGCTTCATTACCCGTTCCAGGCGCAAGTTTTCGGGAGCACTTACAACGATTACTGCCACACAGTCGCGGTAAGAGCCGCTTTCATAGAGAATGGCTGCTTCCCGCAAAACGTAGGGACTGTTTTGGCGGGCATACCAATCACCGAAGGCGCGCCCTACGGCCGGATGAATGAGAGCATTTACTTTTTCCAACAAGCCACCATCCGAAAAAATACGGCGGGCCATATAACTTCGGTCTACTCTTCCTTCAAGGCCAAAAACTTCTGGACCCAACAGTTGAAATAAGCCATCGCGCAGGGTCTTATCGTGGTCCAGCAGGGCTTTGGCTTCCTGATCTGCTTCAAAAACCGCGATTCCCAAGTGGCGAAAAATCCCGGCAACGGTGCTTTTACCACTGCCGATTCCTCCTGTTAGGCCCACAATCATCGCCGGGTAATGATGTATTCCACGCGCTTGGGTTGCAGTTTCACCTTTTTCACCACGGCAGGCGTTTCTGCCACTTGCAAGGACAGGTAGCGCGCACTGGGATTGGCCTCAAAGTCGCGGTAATCAACATATACCTTAAAGTTCTCCGGCTGCACTTTGTCCAAATCACGCAGGGCCAAACGGTAGGTTACTTCTACCTGGGCGGGCAATACTTCTACCTGGAGGCTATCCGGTACTTGCCGGACTTGAATGGGTACCGAAAGACTTTCTTCGGTAATGCGGGTAAGGCGGACCCTGACCTCCACCCGTTCGGATTCCGTGCTGAGATCCGTGTCGTCTGGAAGATCCAAAGGCAGGGAGCGGGCCATACTGTCGCGCATTTCCTCCACAGCCAATTGCCAGGTTTTGGTGGTTACAAATTCCAAGTCTTCCAGAGATGAAGCGGGTCCGCTTAACCAAACACTGTCGGGCTCAATTAACAAGTCACCGTACACCTGCAGGATGGATTGAGGAGGCAGCTCTATCTGGGCACGCACCGGCAAAAGCTTTCGCTGGCGCGGAACGAGGTCAAAAAAAACGGTATCGGGCGAAATGCTCAGGATACGGGTTTCTTCTTTGAACTGAGATTCCAGACTGCGAAAGTTCCGGTTAGGCAACCAGTAGTAGCGCCCCTGCACATCGCGGTTCAGCCGGCTTAGATCGATTTCAAGGTCTTTGAAACTCCACCAGCCGTATTTGAGCAAGGCAAAGCCATTCGCCTGCAGGCGCACCTGGATGTATTCGGGGGGATCGTTGAGCAGGATCCGATCCTCGCTCCAACCGGTATATTCAACGGGAAATTGGAGGTTGCTTACATAACCCTCTTCGGAGAGATTGATAAGAAACCACAGGAAAACGGAAAGCAGGAGAAAGAAAAACTTTACCCGGTTGCTTCCCAGGGTAGACCAATGCCAGAGTTTTTGCAGGCGTTTGCGCCAGGTTCCTTGCCCCATAATAAGGCGAATTTAAGGGCTTTGGCGCAAAGGAAAGGGGCTCAGCTATTTCTTCTCCTTGGAATCGTCCTTGCCTTCGGATTTGGGTAGGTACTGGGCACTAAGTTCCTTGCTCAGAACCGACCTCTCCAGTTTTAGACGGCTGTTCTCGGTTTCCAGGATGAGAGTGGTTTCCTGCAGTTCCAGGATTTTTCCATGGATCCCACTGTTGGTAACCACCCGCATGCCCTTGCTGATTTGCTCCTGAAACTTCTTTTCATCCTTCTGCTTTTTGATCTGGGGCCGAAAGAAGAAGAAATACATCACCACCAAAATCAGGATGAGGGGTAAAAAGGAGCCCAGAGGCGAACCTTGCGACTGGAGTAAGATGGTAAGCATTGCGCTAGTCATTTGGATCTAATTGAGAGATAAAAGGGCGGCCCCAGCCATGAGGCCGGGGCCGCTCCCGAAATATTAAAGATGGTTTAACTGGCCGGTTCTTCTTCTCCTTCCTTGGCTTCTACCTGAGCCTGTATGCGGAGAATCTTTTTATTGGGTACTGTATTGGCGGTGAGGGTTACCTGTTTGGTTTGCGCTCCCGTCCGATTGGTGCTGTTGAATTCTACTTTAATGGTGCCTTGCTCACCCGGTGCTATGGGTTCGCGCGGCCAGGTGGGCACAGTGCAACCGCAACTGCCAGAGGCATTGGTAATGATGAGGGGGGCATCACCGGTATTGGTGAATACAAAATCGTGGCGGGCAACAGTACCTTCGCTGATGGTTCCAAAGTCGTGACGCTCGGTTTCAAAGCTAAATACCGGCTGGCCTTCCTGGCTAACTACCTCGGGGTCCAAACGTTGGTTATTGGAGGCGGATTGATTGCCTACTGTGCTTTCTACCGGGCTTGTTTCTACCTTCTCTTCTTCGCTTTTGATCTTCTTGGCCGCATTGTCGCATCCCGCGAAAACGAACAAAAAGCTCCCCACGAGAGCGTAATTAAGTAGTTTCTTCATGTTTATCGCTATTTTTTGGCAAAGATAAATCATATCAGGCCTCTGCCAATCTTTCGGATTTCTCCGGATTTAAGCATTTCCTCTTTGAGCTTATCCAGGATGCCGTTCACAAATACACCACTTTTGGGGGTGCTGTACTCCTTGGCCAGCTCGATGTACTCATTCAAGGTGACTTTTACCGGTATCTGGGTAAAACTAACCAGCTCCGCCAGCCCCATTTTCATCAAAACGATATCCACCAGGGCAATGCGCTCCGTTTCCCAATTTTCAGCTTTGTTGCGGATGCGCTCTTCAAAGTCCTTGCCCTCCAGCCAGCACTTGCGAAAGAGGGCCATAGCAAAATCCAAATCCTCCTCATCCTTAATTAGCTCGGTAAGTCCTCCCTCGGCGGGCGTTTGGGCCGCAAAACTTTTCAGGGTTTTGGTAACCATCATCTGAGCGGCGTCCAGGTCGTCGGCCCAAAAGATGCTGCGATCTTCGTAGCTCTGATGAAGAGCCTCGTCGTGGGTAAGAAAGCGGGCGTAGAGGTATTTTACCATGCCCTTGTCTTCGCTAAGATCCTGCTTGGAGCTTTGCATATAAGTTCTGAAGCGCTCGTCCCCCTCAATTTCCAGGTAAATCTTGCGCAAGCGCTCCCGGTCTTCGCCGAGTTGGATGTGATGCTCCTCCCATTGCACGAGCAGCAGGGGGTGATTGTTGAGCCAGCTTAAAAAGGCGTTCTGCACAAATTTGTAGTTGGGCTGCAAATCTTCAGGCTGGGGCAACTTGCGGATTTTTCGTTTCTCAATGATTTCTACCGCCTGTTTTTGCAGCTCAGCCAGCATTCTCAATTCGTAGAGGTAAAGCCGGTAAATATCCTCGATGGCTTTGCGAAGGGTCTTCTCTGCCTGGCGGATGCCCAAATCGGGATTTTGATGCGCGGCAAAAAGGACCTGAAAAACTTTAATGCGCAAATGTCGGCGACTGAGCATAACTATTGGGGAGCTTGGTTAAAAACCTGCTTGAGGTCCGTTAAAGGTAGGGGCCGCAGGGCTTGCGCACCTGTTCCGCTTAGTGCATCGGCCGTAGCCAGAATTCCAGCCCGTCCTGGGAACCAGCCTTTGCCGGTTGGAATTCCATAAGGCTTGCGCATGGGCAATTGATTAGCAGTCATTGCTGACCGTCACTTTTCGGTTTGCGAATATCCGAAAATGATAAAAGAGGGCATGCAAATGTGCCTGAACCACTGCCAACAAATACGAGCCAGCAGAAAATCAGCGATGTCCGGGCAAACCATTTGTTATGCTCCGGAGTTTTTTTCCTGTGCGAGTTGAAGATATAAAAACGGCCATTTGGCCGGACTTGGGGAGAGCTACGGTAGACAAACGTCATCCCTTTCGCTACCCGGTATTGGGAACCCTGGGTTTGGAAAGCGCCGAATTGCGGACCGTGGTTTTACGGGACCTCGATTCCGTGGCAAAAAAACTCTATTTCTTTACCGACTCACGCAGCCCAAAGGTGGAGCAGTTGAAACAGCAGGACACTGCCAGCCTTCTCTTTTACCACCCCAGGCGGAAAGTTCAGCTTCGGATAAAGGGCCGGTGCACAAGGCATCACCAGAACGAGCTTAGTCAGGAGTATTTGGCTAGATTGCCGGAAGAACAAACCAAGGACTACCGTTCCAGGCGCGCTCCAGGCGCAATGCCTGGACCTGGGGGTTTGATCGAAGACCCAAGCATCCATTTCATGGTTCTGGAGATAAGGGTGTCGGCCATCGACTTTTTACAACTTAATGCAGAGGGGCACCAAAGGTTCCATTTGACCTATACCGCCTCGGGCCAGCTCCTGCAATGCCACGCCATCCAGCCCTAGTTGCCCGGGAAACTGTATACCTTATCTTCTTGTGGGAAATCGTACCAGGTTTCATTAGCCGTTCCTCCACTGGCGGCCCAGCTGGAAAATTGCGGAAAGGCCACCACCATATCTACCCACTCCAGGGGGTGGCGATAGTTGCTATTGGTAACTATTTCCACGGCCCAGGGAAGCCCGAAAGCAGTGCGGAAAGAGCCCGCGTCATCCCCGGTATTGTGTCGGGAAGGATCAAAGGCACTTTAACCTTCAAAGTCGGGGCGATGCACCTCCAGGCTGCGATCGCTGGTGCGGAAGAGGGATAATTCAGGATACTGGTCCAAAAAGTAGGATAAGCTTTAGGTTGGCACGGGGCATCATTCGATAAAGCGCCACATTTTTGCGTTGGAGTATAATTCGTCATTAATGTCCCCGCTGGTCGGGTGCTTTACTTTACCGAATGGCTTGCAAAATACCGGGGCTCTGGGATAAAGGCTACCTTTGTGCCATCGTTTGCTTCGCAGTGCAAAGCTAAGCCCTTATATCGCCTTCAAGCGCATGAAATCGCTCCGCAGTCTCAATAAATACTTTCGAAAATACCGGGGAAAGCTCCTTTTAGGGGTGCTTTTTGTCGCCATTTCGGTGATCTTCCGGGTTATTCCCGCCCAGTTGGTACGGGAGTCGTTTGAGATTGTGGAAACGGCCATAGCCGGCTATCAAAATGATCCCGAGGCCGACCAATCCAATTTACGCGGCAAATTGATTCTCTACGGCTTAATCATTATCGCCTCTTCCCTGCTGACGGGACTTTTTATGTTTTTCATGCGCCAAACCATCATCGTGGTGAGTCGGCACATCGAATTTGACATGAAAAACGAAGTCTTTCAGCAATATCAAGCCCTTTCCATGGCTTTTTACAAGCGGAACAAGGTGGGCGACTTGATGAATCGCATCAGCGAAGACGTCAGCCGGGTGCGCATGTATGCCGGTCCTGCGATAATGTATAGCATCAACGTGGCCATGTCCTTGCTGATCATCATTCCCATCATGATCTATTGGAGCCCCCGGCTTACTTTTTACGTCCTCACCCCCCTGCCCATTTTGGCCGCATCCATTTACTACATCAGCCGGCGCATCAACATTCAAAGCGAAAAGGTGCAAAGGCAGTTGAGCACCATTTCTTCCTTTGTGCAGGAAGCCTTTTCGGGAATCAGGGTACTCAAGGCTTACACCCGGGAAGCAGATACCTTGCGCAGCTTTTCTGAGGAGGCCAACCACTACTTCCGCCGCAATCAGGAGCTCTTTCGCATCAATGCGCTGTTTTTTCCGCTGATGATTTTGCTCATCGGCCTTTCCACTATTCTTACCGTTTACGTAGGGGGCTTGGAAACCATTGCCGGCGAAATCTCCACCGGAGTGATTGCTGAGTTCATCATTTACGTTAATATGTTGACCTGGCCGGTGGCCTCTATTGGTTGGGTTACCAGTTTGGTCCAGCGGGCGGCTGCCAGCCAGGAACGCATCAATGAGTTTCTGCACGAAAAGCCCGAAATAACCAACCCAGGGGGTGAGACCTTGGATTTCAAGGGAGAAGTGGAGTTCAAAAAGGTAACCTATCGCTACCCGGACACGGGGATTACTGCCCTGCGGGAATTGAGCTTTGTGCTGGAAGCCGGGAAATCCTTGGCTATCCTGGGCAAAACAGGGGCAGGCAAGTCTACGGTGGCCTCTTTAATCGGCCGCCTCTACGATTGCGATGCGGGAGAAATTCTCATCGACGGACAGCCCATAAAGCAGGTCAACCTCTCGCACTTGCGCCGGGCGATTGGTTATGTGCCCCAGGAAGCCTTTTTGTTCTCAACCACCATTGCCGAAAACATTGCCTTTGGCAGTGATGGCAGTAGTCAGGAAGAAGTAGAAAGAGCCGCAAAAGTGGCGGAAGTTCACCACAATATTCTGGAATTTCCCAAGCAATACCAGACACCGGTTGGGGAAAGGGGAGTTACTTTGAGCGGTGGTCAAAAACAGCGGCTTAGCATTGCCCGGGCGGTAATCAAGAACCCTCGATTGCTTATTTTCGACGATTGCCTTTCGGCTGTGGACACGGAAACGGAAGAGAAAATTCTCAACAATTTAAAGGAAATCATCGACCAACGTTCGGCGATAATCATCAGCCACCGGGTATCTTCGGTGAAAAATGCGGATGAGATTCTGGTCCTCGACGAAGGTCAGGTAATTGAACGCGGCCGGCACGAAGAGTTGATGCAAGCGGGAGGATACTACGCTCAGCTGTACGAAAAGCAATTGAGCCGGGAAGGCGAAATCGGAGTCCCCCCCGGGACTTAAACAAAGCGTACAATTTTTTTAGCTTTGCCTCGAACGAAAATGATTGAAGATGATTGATCACGACAAAAATGCGCAGGAGGAAATTCTTTCGAAAGTTCTACGCGCAGGCCGGCGCACCTATTTCTTTGACGTTAGAAGCACTAAGGCAGACGACTTCTATCTGACCATTACCGAAAGTAAAAAACACACCCAGAGCAACGGAGAGGTTTATTACAAAAAGCACAAGATCTACTTGTACAAGGAAGACTTCGACAGCTTTCGGGACTTGTTGGAGGAAACCACCAATTACATCATCCGCGAAAGAGGCGAAGAGGTTATTTCCGAAAAGCACCAACCCGACTTCCAGAAAAAGCACACCGAAGCGGTAGACCTGGAAGGAGAGCTGGGCAAGGATGAAGATGCGGAGGAGACTCCCGGCGCCAACGGCAGCACTTCGGTCTTTACCGACGTCAATTTCGACGAAATCTAAAAAGCCAGAAAGGCCTCGGCCTGTTCCCGCAGTACGGCTTGGGTTTTTTGGTCCACCAGTTGCCCGCTTTCATCGAGCATTTTGTCGAGGCTGGAAATGGGTACTTTCTGGGAAAACACTTCGGCCCGCAAATAATGCAATACGCCGGTGAGGTGATCCAGGCCCCGCAAATTCCCACCGCGGCCGCTGGCCACCCCCACCAAGGCCACTTTTTTGCCCTTCCAGAGCGATGGCTCGATACCGTCCAGGAAGGCCTTGAAAACCCCGGGATAACTTCCCTGATATTCAGGGGAAATAACCACCACCCGCTCCGCGGGAATGAGCTTTACCTGCAAGAGTTCTTGCGTGGTTCCGGTGCGCGCTCCAAAACTATCGGCAAAAAC
>AACY020525407.1_pt1 | contig 13179 bp, 7 predicted proteins | sample 267378 | NCBI WGS metagenome assembly AACY02 (sample SAMN02954345, study PRJNA13694) | marine metagenome | biome: aquatic; feature: ocean; material: water; isolation source: isolated as part of a large dataset composed predominantly from surface... | reverse complement strand
TCTCGTCGCAGGTGAGTACACAGTCGCCTACGTTGAAGAGCAAGCGAACGGGGAACTTCAGGTTTCTCCAGCATTCGCAATCGGAACCTCTTCCGGTGCACAGGCTGCACTTGCAGACATCGATGCATCGTTGTCAGCATTGAACGAAGAGCGTGCAAACATCGGGGCAGTTATTAACCGCCTTGAGTACGCAATGGATAACCTGATGAACATCTCGATGAACACGGCTGAATCACGCAGCCGCATTGAAGATACTGATTACGCAAAAGCAACGACAGAGCTTGCGCGGACTCAGATCATCCAGCAGGCGGCAACGTCAATGCTGGCTCAGGCAAACCAGCAAGGTCAGATGGTTCTCTCATTACTCCAGTAATAGACCCACTGATCTGAAAGAAGGGGGCCAATCGGCCCCCTTTTTTTACCTCAAATCTTCAAAGAGCGCGTAGGCCTCTCTTTTTGGCACTTGATCTGCTAACTTCACAGACATGTTGATGTGTGGCGCCCGTCGGCAAACCGTCACCGTCAAGGTTTCGACGGTAGGGGCTCCCAAAATGCCACGTATTCTGTGGCGATCAGCGGTTGGCATATTAAATGCTTCCCGCTTCTGGATTGATGAGCAGAAGCGATAGGGACCTATGACTGAGGAACTGACAGTGGTTGAGAATGAGAACCAAGAAGAGCACGTTGACTTTTCGTTTCAAGAGATGTGTGACGATTGTGAGGCCTATGTGGCGCGTGCCGAGCGCGTGCTGAGAACGATTGTAATCGACTTGCGTGCACACCCAAGCTACTCCAGCGTGCACGAACTCTTAGAGTTTGAGCCAGGGCTTAAGTGGCTGATTTCATTCGCGTCCGGTGGCGAGTTTCTGGTTCACGACGAGTCAATCAAGATTCGGTTGTCACAGTTTGTTTCGACGGTGAATACCGTCTCATCCGCATTTGCTGACTATTTAGAGTCCAAAGACTATGTCGCGCTCGCAGACGTCCTCGAGTACGAGTTGATCCCAGCGATGCAAGACCTTTCAAATACAGTACACGATATGAGGGCCCATTAATGGATACGGCAGCGGCAGTTCAGTCAGAGATTTTTGGTTTTTCACGCGAGACCTTTGCCACGAATTTATCGCTTCTCGATAAAAAACATTTCGCACCCACGCTTCCTGGGCTTGACGTCGACACGCTCACTGAGACGCCGCCTGCGGAACTCAGTCTCGGACGAGAGAGCCAGCTGGTGCTTCGGGTCACTGACGTCAATGGCTCGTATTTGTTGAATTCGAAGTACAACCCCAAAGGTGAGGCTGATGCGATCTTGTCTGAATCCTCAATTGATGAGGACACCAATGTCGTAGTGATTTTTGGGTTTGGGAATGGGGCCTTGGTGCGTGAACTCATGAGCCGAGATAACATCGAGAAAGTCAAAATCGTGGTTATTGAGCCGAGCTTGGATCTGTTCGCTTGGACCATGGGGCATGAGGACTTTACCGATCTGCTTTCTCATGATTCGGTCAATATCGTTGCCGTCTCGGACGTTGAGGTGGCGGTGAACTCCCTGATGCCGTTCTTGGCGTTACTCACATTGAAGAACTGGGCACCTGTGATTCCACCCCCTGTGGCGCGGAGCTTGTCTGGATTTTTAAAGCAGTTTGTGCGCCGACTCGATGAATTGGTGACCGCGCAGAAACTCGGCTTCGCCACCACAGCAGATACGTCTGATTTGTTCATGACCAATGCGTTTATGAATTCCCGATACGCAGCCGGAAGCCCGGGGATTATTCATCTGCGCCAAGCGTGGAAAGACAAACCTGCGGTTTTGGTATCAGCGGGTCCGTCACTCGAGAAACAGCTCGATTTGTTAAAAGAGTATCAAGATCGGGTTTTGATTATTGCGATGGGTGCATCGCTTCGGACACTCCGTAATGCAGGCATTGAGCCGCATATTGTGGTAACTGTGGATCCATTCCACCTGATGTATGACCACTTCAAAGGTCTGAAATCTGAAGGTGCTTGGTTGTTGTCGGATATGGCCGGCAACCACGACATTGTCAAAACCTTCAGTGATAAGATGATTTTTGCCCACTCAACGCCGCAAATGGAGAAGCTGTTCCAGTTTTTGATTGATCCACGCGGGTTGATGATCTCAGGGGGCTCAGTTGCAAACTCGGCGTTTTCGGCAGCCGCGATTATGGGTGCAAGTCCGATTGTTTTCATCGGGCAGGATTTGGCCTACACCGGGGGCGCGTCGCACGCAAAAGGAAATGTGAAGCGTCTCGAGATTGATGACGAAAGCGTGAAAAAAGATCCGCAAAAGTTTAAGAAAGTGCCAGGATACTACGGCGAAGAGGTCATCACCGATAACAAAATGAACTCATACCGGATTTGGTTTGAGCGCATGATCCCAACGGTCAAAAATTCCAAAGTGATTAACGCCACCGAGGGCGGAGCGAACATCGAAGGTGCTGAGAATCGTCCATTTAAAGACGTGGTTGAAGAAAGTGCACTGAGTGAACCCTTTAGCTTTGATGATGTGATTGCAGGCTTGGATGACTTTAAACCGATTGACGAGGCAACATTCAGAAAACGAGTGCTCCGACTCAGAAACCAAGTGCGTCGCATTCAAAATCTCGCATCTGAGGCAGCAAAGTCTGCTGGGAAAGTGCTCAAAGGTGTTGAAAAAGAACTGGAAGCAGTTGAACTGGACCGATTCAAGGTTCGTTATAATCGTGTAATGAAGGTGATGCGGCGCCAGAAAACGGCCGGAGACTTGTTTGTCACGGGCTTCGTACAGAAGGGCATCATGTTTATCCAACGTCGTCAGGCACTCTTTAATGAGACTGAAAAGGATCAAATGTTCTCGAACTACACTTATCAGCTCACACTGAAAAATGCCTGTGCCAAGGCGGATAAGATTCTTGAGCGTTTCTTGCGGACGTTTAATCCACCCTCGAGCATCAAGAAATAACTGGCATAACAATTGCTAATTCATTGCGTAGCTGTCAAAAAACTGGAGACAACGCAATGGATCAGTCAATTGAGTTTTCGGTCGCTGAGATCCGCGATCTCATCCATCAAAACCAATTTTTCAAAGCTGAAGATCAGCTTGCAGAGGCTGTGGCTGAGTTTGGTGAAGTCTCTGAGCTCATGCGCGTACGAGCCATGATGTATGCGATGCAAAATAAATGGGGTTTGGCCGTGGATACAATGATGCAGTGTGTAAGCACGGGCCAGCAAGATTCACTGAAATTGTTTGACTATGTGTTTTTGATTCAGGCGTGCTTGAATACAGATAATCTGGATTTAGCCTCTGATTTATTAGACATCGCTGATGTGAAGTTTCCGAACTCGATTCGCCTGAATCGAGAGACCAGTTCATTGAGTGTTGCAGCAGCCTGAGGGTTTTTACGTGGTAGCAGCAAAGAAATGGCGTGATGCCATTGTCACACCAACCATTACATTGCGCCAAGCAATTGAAAAGCTTGACGCGACCGCGCTGCAGATCCTGCTTGTCACGGATTCAGCTGACGTTTTAAAAGGGACCCTCACCGATGGTGACCTTCGTCGTGCGATCCTGACCGGGAAAAACCTCGATGACACCATCGACACCGCCATGAATCCAAATCCAAAAGTCGCCTCAACGGATTGGAGCAAAATCCGTTTACTCGCAATGATGGAAGAGGGCTCTTTGCTCCAACTCCCTGTTGTCGACGAGGGTGGTCACCTGGTCGATCTGGTGACATTGCAGGGTCTTCTTGCAACACCGCGCCAGCCCAATCCTGTTTTCTTGATGGCGGGAGGATTTGGAACGCGCTTACGTCCGCTGACTGACAATTGTCCGAAACCGATGCTAAAAGTCGGGTCAACGCCAATTCTTGAAATGATCCTGAAGAGCTTTATCGAACGGGGCTTTTATCGATTTTTTATCTCGACGCACTACATGGCCGATGTGGTTGAGGGCTACTTTGGCGATGGATCGAATTGGGGTGCAGAGATTACATATATCCGTGAAGACTCACCACTTGGAACGGCGGGAGCATTATCGCTTCTTCCAGAAGGCGCGATTGATGCCCCATTTTTCGTGATGAATGGCGATGTGTTAACCGATCTGAATCCGATGTCTTTGATGTCCTCGCACGAGCGACTTGGAAGTGACTTCACGGTGTGTCTCCGAACCTTTGACTATCAGATTCCGTTTGGAGTTGTTGAAAAAGACGGGGATTATTTAAAGACGATGGTTGAAAAACCAACGCGTCACTACGAAGTCAACGCCGGCATTTATGTTGTCAATCCAGAGCATTTAGATCGCTTGCAGGCCAATGAGTACATGGATATGCCGGACTTTATTATGTTGCTTGCCAGCGAAGGCAAAAAGGTCGGAACGCATTCGGTGAATGGCACATGGGTCGATATCGGGCGAGTTGACGATTTTGAGAAAGCTCAGACTATTGTCGCCGAGTGGTGACTTAATCCTCAGAGTGTGATGCCAGCCGGTCTTGGATCTCATCCAACGCCAATCGAATGCCGCGATCCTTCGCGAGTTCTTCAGCGACTCGAAAGTCAATGAGCTCATCAATGTCGACGGAGTGTTCTCGCGGCATCTCGACGCAGTACATGGGATCAGCCAGTAATCGACCGCTACCTAAAAAGGCTTCCGTGTCTCGCAAATACAGCGCGCCATTAATGCGGTGGACTTTTTGGGCCTCTTGGCTTCGTTGTATTGAAAAGATCCGGTGCCCTAAAAACTCACCGGTCGATCCGATGAATCCATTCCACTCGGTTGGATGATCCACAGTACTGACACCAATAAGACAAGTGGATGATTCTCGGACATAGACTGCCCACCCGTTTTGAATATCGCCGGCAGTGCGAAGGGGTGTTGTGGGTTGTAAAAGCGCAAATGCAGTGGGTCGTTCAGTACCTAGTGCGTGGTGTTCAAGGACATGTTTAATCACTAGGTCGGTTGTTGCCACATCATCACTGATCGACGCATCACGCTTGCATGCATCGACACCGTAATCATGCGCCACCTGAAGAATGTCTTCCGAGTCCGAAGACACCACAATCCGAGAGAAAACCGCTGATTCAATGGCAGCCTCGATTGACCAGGCGACCAAGGGCTTACCGGCCAAAGTCATCATGTTCTTATTGGGAAGCCGTTTGCTCCCAGCGCGAGCGGGGATGATCGCCCATGGTTTAAGATCCAAATCGGGTACCTGCTTTTACAATGCTGTGCTCTGGGATCACGGAGCCCGGCAAACAGACCGCCCCCGCACCAATAATTGCGCCGCGTCCGACTGTTACCTGGCCGCATAGAATTGCACCTGGTGCAACAAACGCATGGTCTTCGACAAGGCACTCGTGTTCAACAATTGCACCGGTATTGATCACCACATTTTGACCAAGTTGGCTCTCTGGGTTCACGGTCGCGTGGGCAAAAATTTGGCAGCCTGCGCCAGTCTTCGCGGTCTGATCAACGACTGCTGATGGGTGCTGGACTGCGGGCATCGGGATACCTGTTGTTTGGAACTCAGAAAAGAGCTGTGATCGCACTCGGGTCGATCCGTTGATGAGTCCGACGCCAACGATTGCGTTTGAGAATTCGTTGCATCTGCGTTTCGCCTCAGCATCGGAGTTCAGCCAGGCACTCGGCTTAAAATAAGACGCGTATCTTGTGCGTCTGGAGGCGTCTGGGTCGACAACCACTAAGTCACGTATCTCGCCTCGGACAATGGACCACAGGGAGACTGCGTGGCCTCCACTGCCAATCAACAGCCACGAATTATTCAATGGGTTGTCCTTGTTTGAGCTCTTTGGAGGCCTGTGTACCGACGAGATCAAAATAATGATCAGCGCCCAGACCCTCGGTGTGTCGCATGGTGCCTAGGTTTTCAACGCTGAAATATTCGCCGGCTTTGATATCTCGAGTGGCGACGATCCGATGCCTTACCAACTGTCGATTCTGAAACTCGACCTGTGATGGACGTTTTCGACCGTCTCCAATCATGGCGTCCGCCTCATTGACCGCACGCACCATCTCATGGAGCTCGTCTGGCTCGAGCGACGCCTTGTGATCAGGCCCTGGCATCGAACGATCTAAGGTGATGTGTTTTTCAATGACCGTTGCACCGAAGCAGACGGCGATCACGGGAGCCACAATACCCATGGTGTGATCGGAGTAGCCGACCGGTATTCCAAAGCACTGCTGCATCGTCTGAATCGCAGACAAATTGATTTGTTCTGGTGGCGCCGGATATTGAGACGTGCAGTGAAGTAACGTGACATCTTCGATCTGAGCATCGCAAGACTCAACCCAGTGCTGTCGAACCTGATCGGTATTCCTCGGGACGTCATCGCGCGCTCGACCAAAGGCGATAAAATTGAGTGCCGTCTCGATTTCAGCGAGTGTTGCCATCCCCGTGGAGACGATCACTGGTTTATGCGTCTGTCCGATGGCGAGTAAGAGTGGGGTGGTTAGGAGTTCGCCAGAGGGCACCTTCAAGAAAGGCACGCCCAAGCTATTTAAAAAAAGAAGTGATTCCACATCGAACGCAGTCGAAACAAACTGAATTTGTCGTTGCTCAGCATGCGCAAGTAAGCGTTCATGGTCTGCAGCCGACAGTTCGAGCTTTGAAAGAAGCTCATGCTGAGTCGATACTCCGGTATTGTCCTGTTGATAGATTGCTGTATGAACACTTGGAGACACTAGACGGTCGGCTTTAAAGGATTGGAATTTTACGAAGGGACAACCAGCCTCAGCGGCCACGTCAATGAGCTCAGTCGCAATGCCAAGGTCGCCATTGTGGTTTACGCCGACCTCGGCAATTACTGAGACTGTCATATCTACCCCTTAACTCACGACCGCGAAGCGGTCGCGAGACCTACCTTTAACCATTCAACAGCGTCAAGACATTCTGCTGACTCTGATTGGCTTGGGCAAGGACCGATGTGGCTGCCTGCGCAATAATCTGATGTTTCGACAGATTGGTTGTCGCTTGCGCATAGTCGGCATCCTCATAGTGCGATCTTGACGCCTGCAGGTTCATCGTGACGTTACGCAGGTTATCAATCGAGTATTCAAGTCGATTGGCGACCGCTCCCATCTTGGCACGTTCACCGTTGACTAAGAGCATGGCTTCGTCGAGCTTCTCAAGCGTTGCTTGAGCCGCATCAAATGATTTGACGTTGTAACCCACATCCGCATTTTCGACTTGAAGATCAAAGGCAATGGCTGAGAGACCGTCAATATTTAACGTGCCTGTTGAGAACGCATTGCCCGCCACCGTTGCACTGACGATCAGCGCATTGCCACTGGCTCGCGTCGTCACACCATCAATGTCTTGTGTATTGACAGCAAGTATCGAGAGCATCTCAGTCGCCGTGTACCCGCCTGCATCAGCTGCGGTCACCGCCTGGTAAGCATTGAGGCTGGTCCCATCATCTAGGGCAGCCACCGGGATCGAGAGCCCAGCAACTAACGAGGTGATCCGAATAACACCGTCAATTGCTTGAACCGACACATTCGAGAAGTAAGCATTTGCCGATGCAGCAAGGCTCGCTGCGACGGTTGAGGCGGTGATGGATCCGACAGTCGCCGCTTGAGTTTCAATAAAGGACTCCGTAGATAGGCCATCAAACAACTGACCGGCTGATAACAGAGCACCGTTGTCTGCACCTCTTAGAGTGAGCGTACCTGCTGAGGCTGTTGCCGAAATCATTGAGAAGGTGTCTTGCACCTGCAACGCCATATTCGAGAGCATCTCGTTGGCTGTGAATCCTCCAGCATCGTTTGCCGTTAATTCGATTGCTGAAAGTGTGCCGAGATCTGTTCGAATCCCGATCGTACTGAAGCCATGTCCTGCTGTGGCAGCCCTCAAGAACAATTGCTCGTTACTGATGAAGGCGCTCACTGCACTCTGTGCAGCAAAGTTTGCTGTGCAGACCACCGCATCAAATGCCGTACCCGCTGCTGTTATCGTCTGCAATGGTTGGGTCCCGCGCGCGGTAAACGCGTCTCCGGTTCGGGTATTCGCACCATAGATCAGGCTTGTGGCATCAATCTCAGTCCCGAGCTCTCGAGACGTGAGAATAAGCGCTGTGCCTGAGGCGCGTGCTGTGACACTGCTTTGCACCCCTTGTCCGATTGCGGATACCACGTACGTGTAGGCATCTGTAACAGTGGCCGAAGCAGCCACGGTTGTGGATGTAATGAAGCGATCCAGCAAACGTCCGTTATCCACACTAAATCCCGTGGTCTGAACTGTCGTTCCATTGATGCCATACAGGTACAAGTATTCACCCGACGCCCGCGCACTGATGCCCTCGATACTGTCTCGGCCGAGTGTATCAAGCGTTGCTGCTACGGAAGTGGTTGCTGCTGTCCCAGAAATATCAACTGAGAGCGTAAGACGTCCTACTGAGAAATTCATATAACCCGGATCCACAGCGTCGATACGAAGCCACCTGTCTGAACCCGTACCCGAAACCACAGCGCTAACGATACCTTGCAATTCGGCATGGCTGTTGATTGCGAGCGCCAAATTGTTGGCGATCTGTGCGCTGGTGAGAGCGGTGCCTGCTGCGCCGTTAGTAATCACGACGGAGACACCATTGACGCTGAATGTTGCACGCGCGGACTCACCGAGCGTTAAAGCTGTCGGCAAGAAGACATCGGCATCGACAGCATATCCTGTGCGATACGAGTCAGACCAGCCATCGGCGCTTGTGTAGCCGTTGATTAAGGCGGCCAGCGTAGACGCTGTCTCTGTGATATCGTTTGCGGTGGTGCCGTCGAGGTCATGAAACGCCGCCGGGATAGAGAAGAATGCACCATTGACCGAGAAACGTAATGCATCTGTCGAATCGATTGCAGTGACTGCGCCAAGATTTAATTGGACTTGCTGATAGCCACCGACGCCTGAGGCGATATCGGACGCACTGAATGACTTCAACCCAAATTGATCAGCAGAAACTAATAACACAGCCCCCGATGTTCGAGCGGTAACGACTCCATCCAATTGCGCATTGGTATTGATCGCTGAGGCCAATGCCAATGCTTGTGACGCTGCTGTGTGCGTTGCACCGACGGCGACACCGCCTTGGTTGATGCCTGTTGACAAGTTCGCACTGATCAACACCCCGTTGATGCTCATAAAGAGCGTATTCCCGTTGACCGACTCAGATTCAGCACCGGCAGCAAGAGTATAGGCAAATCGCGTCTTCTCACCAGTACCGTTAATCGCTGTTGCCAGCGCAGTGGCCGCAGCTGACGCTGTAGTCACTGACGCCACATCGTGCATGCCGACCCCAAATTTTTGTCCGGCGATGGTAATTGATGCACCGCGCGCTGCACCGGCACCGAGTCCTGAGAAAGTCACATTACTCAGTTCAAGGAACTGCTCTGTTGCCAGGTCGACATTGACGGCCGTTACACTAAATGGAGTGCCCGCGTCCAGTGCGCGCAACACCAGCATGCCGTTTTCAACCGATGCAATGATTGCGGATTGCGCGGTGTTGTTTGCGGTAATCAATGCAACACTGGCAACTGCTGTTCCTGCAATATCGACCGGATCGATTGAGCGGGTGAGCTGCGTAATTGTCGAAGCAGTGATGGTTGTTCCGCCTCGCGTTGTATTTGTTGATGATGTACCCCAGAGACCGGGAGTGTCTCCGTGTGGGTTGCCAACTGCGGTTGCTGTTACAGGCTCATCGGTCAAGTTTGTCAGAACCAGAGTGCCGTCGGTTGACACAGTTGCCGACACCGCGGCTTGCGCTTTGTTACCGACGGGCGATAACGTTCCGGCTACGGTAACCGTGGTGCCTTGGGTTTGCGTGAAGTTTCCAGCGGAGAAACTATAGGCGCTTGCCTCTCGCGCGGTAATTACAAGTTGATCGTTTCCGTTCTTCGTAGCGCTGACCAATGCACTGAGGCCATCGGTCCCGTTAATCACACTCGCCATTGCTGAGACTTGTGCAGGCACCGTGATTGCGGCCGACGTTGAGAAGCCGACCTCGTACCCGGCAACCGATAATACATTAACCAAATTCGTTCCATCGACCCCGGCTGCGAGCGTCGCATCGTCAAACGTGTAGGTGGTGTATGAGTTCACACCATTGATTTCGGCTGCCAGTAATGTGGCAATCTCTGTTGCTGTTGGCGTGGCACCCGTGGTCGCAATGTAACGCGAGCCGTTCAGATTCACAGACAGCGTTGCAACAGGTCCCGCAACTGAGTCTGGGATGTGATCAGTAAAATCAAAAACCAACTTTTGGCGTCGTTCAATCGCAAGCGAGCCGACGTCAATTTTGGCCCCGTTCTTTGCGGTCAGCACGAGGGTGTTGCCCGAGACCGATGCTGAGACTTGCTCTGACACATCATGTGCACCCAGTGTGCAAAGTGTCGCAGAACCAATCAACGTGTCGTTCAAACGCACATCGCCGAATGCAGGTGCACTGAATCCAACAGTCCGAGCTGACAGAGTGAGTCGAACCTCGCTCACATCTGTTGCTGTTGTGTCGTTTGTTGTTACACCGCTATTGTCATGCTGTAAAACACCAACTGAATACGCTGACAACCCTTCGGATTTTGCGTACAGCTCAATGGCATTTCCGTTTTGCACAGCCGATAGCACTTCACTCACTGTCGTATGATCATTGATCACGCTCACAAGTGCCTCGGCTTGCGATGCGGCTGTGGTACCCGTTGTGGTCACCGTAAATTCAACGCCATTGACAGAGAAATGTGTCTCATGTCCTGCAGCCGCTTTCGCTGGGACTGTCAGGGTGTATCGCAAATTGGTGCTCGCAGCTGCCACAACCTGGGCTGAGACCTCTGGGTCATGGTTGATCACACTGGCCAGCATGCTGGCGGTGTAGCGGCCGCTCATATTCGCAGTTGATAATGGGAACGAGCTCAGGGCTAAACTGACTGTGTGCCCCCCAATCGGCAACGTCAGCGCGCCGGTGGATGTGACTGCCGAGAGCTCATATGCGGTCTTTTGCGCAATACCGCCTGAATTAATCTGATTGGCTAAGAGCTCAGCCGCTGAGGCGGCAGTATTTGGATTGTCGAGTCGACGGTCGACGACGAAATAGCGACCATTGACCTCAACTGAAAAATCTTTCAACCCGCCAACCATCGCACTATCGAGCGTGATGGCCTTGACGACCTGATTCGTCATTGCCAGTGATTCACTGATCTCAAATGGCGTACCTGCCTCAAGTGCTCGAAGGACGAGTGCTCCGTCTGTGCTGACAAAGGCAGAGACTGCACGTTGCGTCTGGTTGTTTGCCGTAATGTGATTAACCAGAACAGATCGATCGCCGACCGTGACTCTTTCACTCACATCGAAATCGTTACCAGGAGTTGTTGCTGTCAAAACGAGCGCATTTCCGGATACGGTCGCACTCACAGCCGTTTGATACGCGTTATTTGGGCTAATGACGACTGCATTGGCTGTCGTTGGGCCAATCTGTACCCGGTCAATGGCAAATTCGGTGCCTGCATTCAACGCATGAATTTGCAAAGCGCCATTGATCGCAGTTGCGGATACCGTCGATTGGCCTGCATTGACTGCGCCTGCAAGTAAGGCAGCAGCAGATGCTTGAGTGACAGCCGTGTGTTCAGATCCGGAGACGATGAATGACTCACCGTTCACTTGAATCGAGAAGTTTGTACCGAGTAATGGATTAGTCCCAGCGAGGCTCACACTCATGACTTGTGGTGAATTCGCACCATTGATACGAGCGGCGAGAAGTCCCGCAACCGAGGCAGGCGAAACTCGTGCATCTTGATCTGCAATGTATTGATAAGTCTCGCCATTTAATGTGACTGTTAAATCATCCGACCCCGCAGCACAGACGAGGTCAAAAGAGACCTGTTTTTGCGACACGCCACCGTTAATGCGATCAGCCAGCAGAGCCGCCATCGAGGCACCTGTGGTCGCCGAATGTGTATTTCCGAGCACGACGTATGATTGACCGTTCAATGTGATGGAAGCCGTGGTGCCCGCATCAACTTGCGCGTCATCCAACGCGATGCGATTGATCTGCTGCTTACTGCCTGCATTGATTTTTGCAGCTAATGCATCGGCAGCGGCCGAGGCTGTCATGAGTCCATGATCCGCAGGTAAAATTGCGAAGCTTTGGCCATTCACAGCGATTGAAAGGCCGGCGTTCGACGCAATGGTTGATAATCCGACCTTTGTTACTTGGGCCCGATTCTCGCGATTGTTGATTTCGGACGCGAGGATTGTTGCGGCACTCATTGCGGTCATGACGCCAAATCGCGAGCCTGAGGCCGAGAACGTTTGTCCATTCACATCGACCGTCATCGCGCCTGGTGTCGCAATGCTTGAAAATTTGAGTTCAGTCAGTTGCTGTTCAGCAGGTGCTCCAGTGACCGTAAAGATCTGGCCGTTGATCTCAAGTGTTGCGGTTTCTCCGGCGAGAAGATTATTGCTGGTTTGATACACGCCCTCGCGCGCTGTTCCACCTTGGGCGCTGGCCGTTGGACCGGAAAACGTGAAGGTCTGATCACCAATGGTCAGTTGTGCATAATCATCCGCTGCAAGATCGTTCGCGACTTCAATTTCACCCGATTGCGCAACCGCAGCCTCGCCTGTAATCGTGAATGTTTGACCGTTAATCGTGACACTTGCCGTCTGACCGGGCTGGAGGCCGCTCATGACTTCAAATAATCCTTGTTGAGCTTGGGACGAGCTCGGAATTAAGTTTCTCAGATCGATCGCGCTGACAAAGACCGTCTGATCGGCATTGGCGCCGATTTGAAAACGCCAACCGCCCTCATCGCGGGCCGTACCATCTAAAATGTTGAAACCGTTCCACTGCGTATTTTCTGCAATTCGGTTGATTTCTGCCGACAGATTCTGGAATTCAAGATCCAGGAAGCTGCGTTCGGCGTTTGCGTTTGAATCATTACTTGCTTGGATTGCAAGTTCACGCATCCGTTGCAACATGTTCGTTATTTCAATGGTGGCGCCATCAATTGTCTGCAGCAGCGCAATTCCGTCCCCGGCGTTTCGGACCGCCTGGTCAAGTCCTCTGATCTGTGCGGTCATGCGACTGGTGATTGCAAGGCCCGCAGCATCGTCCGCTGCATTGTTGATTCGCTTACCCGTCGAGAGCTGGGCCATTGCATCGGCCAGCTCGCGCTCGTTTGATACCATG
>AACY020561761.1_pt1 | contig 13181 bp, 7 predicted proteins | sample 267378 | NCBI WGS metagenome assembly AACY02 (sample SAMN02954345, study PRJNA13694) | marine metagenome | biome: aquatic; feature: ocean; material: water; isolation source: isolated as part of a large dataset composed predominantly from surface... | reverse complement strand
CCCAAAGACATCCTAACTAAACTATTCTTATTTTTTTTTCCTAAAGTTAATGAGCTACCAATTTCGGTTAACTCAATATTACCAAAATTCATATTTCCATCAACATTTAATTTAAACGCAAATGTGCTATCAATTTCCTTAAGCATCGCTTCAGTATTGAGAATTGCCTGAGAAAAGGAATTATAAAAAATTAGACTAAGAAATATAGTAAGAATAGTTTTAAGTTTATTCATTTTTATTTGGTGTTTTTTTTTCTAAAGTAAATGAAAATTCAGAGCCAACACCTAGCTCACTTTCAACGTATATTTTCTCATCATGCGCGTCCATTATATGCTTGACAATTGAAAGCCCCAATCCTGATCCTCCTGAACTTCTATTTCCACTTTTATCAACTCGAAAAAATCTCTCAAAAATCCTATTATAATTTTCTTTTTCAAAACCAACACCATTGTCAGTAACTCTTACTATTATTTTATTTTCATTTAAGTTTTGAACTACAATTTCGGTAGTTCCATTTTCTTTTCCATACTTTATTGAATTTTCAATTAGGTTTGTTAAAACCTGCTCAATTTTTTCTTTATCAGCATTGACATCTGTTAACAATTCATTTTCTTTATCCAATATAAACTCAATATTTTTCTTTTTTGCTCTAAAATCAAGCATTTCAAAAACATTTTCAATAAGATCAATTACATTAAACCTTTCTTTATTTAAATTAGATTCTCCACTTTCAATTTTTGTAATCAAATCCAAATCCTTGACAATCAAGTTCAATCTTTCTATTGCTTTGGATGCAGTTTTTAAATATTTTTTATTTACTGTTTCGTCTTTTAATGCACCGTCAAGTAGTGTTAAAATATAACTTTGGCTAGTAAAAAGGGGGGTTTTAATTTCATGAGCAAGATTACCTATAAAATCCCTTCTAAATGATTCTTGTTTTTTCATTTCTGAAAACTCATTTTTTCTTTTAGAATCATAGTCTTTTAGCTGTATTGCTAATTCTTCCATGCTAGTTGTAATGGTTTGACTTATATCTTTCTCAGGTAAAAAATCCTCAGAAATTTCTTTCAATTTTGTGTATAAAAAAAATCTAGTATATATATTTCCGAGTAGATATATGATAAAAAAACAAAAAAATAGAATTTTAAAAAAATCAATAATATTTACATCATTAATTAATAGTGAAATAAAAACTGAAATGATAATAGAAACTGATATTGATATGGCAATTAATAAAAGTCTGCTTTTAATTTTAGACATTTAGGATTTAAATTTATAACCTACACCCTTAATTGTTCTTATATGTTTTTCACCAATTTTTTCTCTTAATTTTCTTATGTGAACATCAATTGTTCGATCTCCAACAACAACTTGAGTTCCCCAAACATGATTCATTATCTCTTCTCTTTTAAAAACTCTTTCAGGCTTTGATGCTAATAAAAATAATAATTCAAATGCTTTTCTTGGTAATATTATTTCATTTTTATCTTTATGAACAACATATTCTTCTTTGTTAATTATTATGTTACCTAAATTTAAAATTTGTGAAAGATTTTTTTCTGAATTAATTTTTTTAGCAATATTAAAAATTTTCTTCAGAAGAACTTTTGGTTTTATTGGTTTTGAAATATAATCATCGGCTCCAGCATCATAAGCTGAAATTTGAGTATAATCTTCATTTCTTGCAGAAAGAAAAATTATTATTGTGTTACTAAGTTCGTTTATTTCTTTTATTTCAGAACAAGCTTCAATACCAGACATTTCAGGCATCATTACATCCATAAGAATTACATCAGGCAGAAACTTTTTTGCTTTTTTAATTGCTTCAATTCCGTTGTTTGCTGACTTAACAGAATAACCAGAATTTTTTAAATTATATTTTAAAATTTCTACAATATCCTTATCATCATCTACAACTAAAATTTTTAACGTGTCTCCCATCACTTAACTAAATTAAATCTTTTTATGTTTACTTTCTTTAAAAACCAACAACAAATTATTTAGGCACTATCAAAGATTTAAGCATTTATCTTATTGTCATAATTCTCTGAATATAGCTCTAAAATTTCAATATAACTGTCAGTAATTTTTTTAGTTTTTTTAAGTATTTCAAAATAAAGCCTTGTATTCCTTGGGCTAGAATCTTTGTCTTTCGTTCGAGAAATTTGAGCTTTAATTTTTGATTCCAGAGAGAAGCTTACACTTTCTTTAATGCTAAAAATTGATTGAATTTGTTCGTAATTTTTACTTTCAAAAGTTTCTATCACTTTATTAAAAAATAATTCTAAATCTCCTTCAAGCTCTTTTAGTTCTTTTAATTGTTGGAATGTTAGCCCCCTGTGTTCATTTTTAAAATGTTTAGAACTGGACTTTAATAATGATTGAGTGAGTCTTGTTATATTTTCTAAAGATTCAAGAACACTCATATGAAAATTAGATGCAGATTGTGAAGTTACTTCATCTAAGTTTTTAATAAAATAGAAAACATTATTAGCGATAAGATCCACATCTTTATCAAGTTTGTTGACTATTGATTCACTATCTTTTAATAGTGAAATATTTTTTGAACTAATTCCAGTTAGTAGATTTTTAAATAGATTATTAATTCTTTTTGAAAATTTGGTAATGTTTTTAGAGCTTTCAAAAATTACACCTTTTATAGATTTGCTTTCAATTAATTCTAGCTCTTCTTCTTCAATTTCTTTTATTCTTCTTTCCTTATGAGTAAAGTAATTTTTAGTTAAAACTATTGCCACTATAAGAACTAACAAGTATAAACCATATTGTCCAAAATAATAGATAATTGAAGCAATTAGACCTGAAGCCAAAAAGGCAATTAGTGCAGTCATCAGCCATCCACCAATTACATTTACAACACCAGCTACTCTGTAAACAGCACTGTCACTTCCCCAAGCCTTATCTGCTAAAGATGTTCCCATTGCAACCATAAATGTTACATAAGTTGTTGAAAGTGGTAGCTTATAAGATGTAGCTATTGATATTAAAATTGCAGCTACTACTAAATTAATTGAAGCTCTAATTTTATCAAATGCAGGTCTATCTTTTCTTAGTATTAATGTGTTTACTTTTGGTTTTATGTACTGTCTCTCAATAAAATTAATTGAATTATTTGGAAGTATTTTTAAAAAACTTTCTTGAAAATAAGACCCTAATCTAACTAGCCCTCTTGAAATAAAATTTGGTTCAAATCTTTCTATTGTTTCTTCTTGCCTTGATAAATCAATGGATGTTTTTATAACAGATTTAGCTTTTGAAGAAGTCCATAATGTAATTATCATAATTACACCTGCACCAAGCAATATCAATGTTGGTGCTGCGACTTTTTCTGATAATGCGCCCATAAAGTATGCATCAGCTTCAACTCCAGAGCCAACCCACGCAAGGTATGATTGATATCCAGCAATTGGTACACCAATAAAGTTCACAAGGTCGTTCCCAGCAAATGCTAATGCTAATGCAAATGTTCCAACACAAATTACAATTGTATAGATATTTACTTTTAAAATGGAATTGATTAAGTAAGATAATAATGTTAATAGTAGAAGTGATCCAATAACAATTGATATTAGATTATTGTCTATATAGTTTGAAAGAGTACTCCCATTCAAAATATCAAAACTAGTTGATGAGTATGGAGTTCCTTTTAGCCCTTTAATTACAATGAAATAAAATATTGATGTTAAGGCAATTCCTCCAAATATTGAACCCAACCATTTCTTTTTTTCTTCAAATTTAAAAGACAGAACTAGTCTAGATAAAAACTGAACCAATGCACCTATAGAAAAGGCAACTAAGACGGATAAAAATATTCCAAAAATTATTTGAGTTGCTTTAGACGTATTTATATATGTTGATAAATCCAAAAGTGCATCGCTGTTTGCGGAAATTTTAATTATTGATATTACAACAGCAGCTCCTAAAAGTTCAAAAACAATTGAAACTGTTGTTGAGGTTGGAAGACCATAAGAATTAAACAAGTCTAATAACAATATGTCTGTTATCATAACTGCAATAAAAATTATCATGATCTCAGAGAATAGAAACATTTCAGGATTGAATATTCCTTTTCTGGCAACTTCCATCATTCCACTTGATGACATCGCGCCAAAAGCAACACCCAAGCTAGCAATAATCATTAAAGTTTTAAAGGAAACTACTTTTGATCCAATTGCTGAGTTTAAAAAGTTTACAGCATCATTACTTACTCCAACCATTAAATCTATAATCGCTAATATTCCAAGGATTATGACAAGTATTAAATAGTAGTCTTGCATCAATAAACTAAGATATTGAATTATAAGTTAATTGAGTACCCTAGTGAGAATTTAATACCAGGATCTGCATAGCTAAAAACTTTTTTTGTTGCATTAAATGATTCTGCAAAACTTTCTTTTTCACTTCCAAGAAGATTTTCAACTTTTAGATTAATTGATCTTTTATTATTAATCCCGAAACTTTTTGAGAATGTAAAGTTTAGACTTTCAAATGGTTGTGTATAAATGTCAGGATTTATCCCATTACCAACAACTTCAAGTGTTTTACCTTGCATATTGAAATATAATCCTGCTCTGGTTCCATTATCATTTCTATAATCAATGCTGGTATTTATAAGGTAGGGGGATTGACCCTGAAGTTCTCTAGAACCACTTATTGTCTCACCATCCCTGATAGCCAAAGATCTAAGATTTCTTTCAGCTTCACCATACTTTTGATTAGATTCAATTATTGAAGCATTTATGTTTGCACTTAGCATAGAAGAAATATTTTTTCTTAATTCTAACTCTAAGCCATAGACTGTAGCGTTTCCTAGGTTTCTAGGTTGATAATTTTGTCTTGCAGATTCAAAATAGCTTAGCTCAATAGGATTTATGAAATTTTTATAAAATGCACTTATTGCAAAAAGCTGATTATTATCTCCAAAGTCCTCATATCTAATATCCAAATTATCAATGTAGGTAGGTTTTAAATCTATATTTCCAATGAATACAATGTTTGATAAAGGGTCAAAAATTTGAGCAATTGACGCTTCCTTAAATGAAGGTCTGGCAGTAGTTTTAGAATAAGAAAAACGAAGATTAGCCTGCTCATTCAAGGTCCAAATGAAATTAGATGATGGAAATAAGTCAAAAGTATCGATGATCTTTTCATCATTAAATTCTTTGTCTCCAGAACTGTCCTGACCAGTATAATATGTAAAGTATTTTTCTGCTCGTAAACCGATTATTGATCTAAAATTAGGATTGAATTTAAACTCAAATGATACATATCCAGCTAAATTATTTTGATCAGAAACAAAACTTTTACCTCTTTGAATCAAACTATATGTTAAATCTATAAGGTTTCCACCAGTGTTTGAAGTGCTCCAAATATTTACATCCTTTAATATGTTATTTGCATCTCCATTATTTAGAGTCCCCATGTTCGTTGGGGAGTTTATAGTTGCAGCATAAATATTATAATCTCTTTCTTTGTAAGACCCAAAAATTCCAAATTTAAAAAGAGCATCATTTTTAAATATCTCCATTCTTTTTACAATATCAATTTTAGCAACATAATTGAATTCTTCTAGGTCCCTCCATATTCTTTTTGGTCTATTATTTAGATTTATTACATATCGGCCTTCATCAGTTATTTTAAATGCAGTAGTTCTATCATCTTTATCTTGAATGGATGATCTAGTTGGAGATAATTTCCAATCTATTTTCCAATTACCTTCAGCTAATGAATGAGTTCCTGAAAGAAGAATGTTTGTTATAGATCTTTCTGTATACTGTAAGACACTTTTCTTGTAAGTATTAAAATCTGTATCCATTCTATCTTGAATAAAATCTCCAGCAGTAGATTCTCCATTTTGTATATGAAGAGCATTAAATTTGATTTTAGAATTCACTGTTTTAAATGAAAGTCCACCCATACCGCTTAGTGTAGCTAATTCAACTCCATAGTCCCCTTTTTGAGTTACTGCTGGATCAAGTTCATATACAGATTTATTTTCATTTCGCATATATTCATTATTTTCTGCTCCTTCATAAAATTCTGATTCATTTTTAAATGATAAAGCCCCAAAATAACCTAATTTGTTATCTCCATCTCCAATGCTTTTTTGATTACCCCCAGAAATTGAAAAACTATAATCACCCATATTAGACTGTCTTGTTCCAGCCATTGTTTTGGTGTATTTTTTGGTTTGTTCAGTTTGTATTGGATTATTTAAAACATCTAAGAAACTGTATGTTTTAGTTGGATCTACAGGTAAAGATCTAGTTCCATCATCAAACCCTAAAAAATCTGTTTTACCTCCTTCGTATCCAATAAAATTATTGATATAATGCATATTTGGGTTGTATGATGTCCCAATAGAAATTGATAGTTGTTTGTTGGTTGGAAATTCTTTTGTAACAACATTGATAATTCCACCAGTGAAATCAGCAGGGTTTTCGGCTGTTGAAGATTTAATTATGATAACATTATCTAAAATATTTGTAGGAAATAAATCCATTTGAACTGTGTTCCTGTCTGGGTCTAAACCTGGTATATCAATTCCATTTAAAATTGATTTTGTATAACGATCTCCAAGCCCTCTTACATAAACATATTTTCCACCTTGAACAGAAACTCCTGGTATTGATTTTACTGCAGATGCAATATCTGAGGCTCCACTACTTTTTATTCTTTGAGACGAAAGCCCATCAACTAAACTTGCAGATTTTTTTTGAAATGCCAATACTGATGCTTCAGTATTTTTTTTCGCACTTACAGAAACAACAACCTCATCTAAACCTTCAGCTAAAACTTCCATAGTTACATTAATAACATAGGGATCAATGGAATTAGTCACAACTTCGCTAATTTCAATTGTTTTGTATCCAATGTAACTGAACTGAAGTGTGTATGATCCTTCATCTAAATAAATTTCAAAATTTCCATCAAAATCAGATGTTGTTCCTGTTCCAGTTTCTTTTACTAATATGTTTGCAAAAGGAATTGGGTCTTGAAAATCTGCATCAATTATAGTTCCTCTAATAATTGAATTTTGAGAAAATGAGTAAGAAATAAAAAGAATAAATATTGTTTTTAGAATAGTTGATTTATTTTTCATTATAAATTGGTGTTGTTGCAAATATCAAGTTTCAAGCGCAATAGTATGTTAAGCTATTGTTAATAAAAAACCCATCAGAATTAAACTGACGGGTTTTCTAAACAACTAATAAAATTATTTAATCAAAGAATAATTAAAGAACTATTTTATAATCCATCTGCTCCTCTAGCTTTCGCCATTGACCATGCCCAAACTGAAACATCAGCTCCACCAGTTTGAGATGCTTTAGCAACATTAGTTACAAAAGATGCACCACCAATTGTTTTACCATCTTCATAGTTGGCATTAGGAGTACTGGATTTATCATTAAATATATCTCCACCAGTTAAACTTGCTCCATCTGGAACATCAACTTGGAAATTTTTAAATACTAAATCACCATCAGTATAAGTTTTACTGTCAGCATCAGCATCTAATTCGAAATCTTTACCAGCCTGGAATCCAAATGCAACCAATCCATCAATTGTTCCAGTAGCTCCTTTTCTATTGTCATTATATTCTCCATCAGCAGCGCTAGAAGACCCAACTAAAGTAATTTTCTTTAAAGTAAATTTACCTTTTGCAGATCCTTCAGGACCGTCAATTTCCATACCGTGATCTGAAGCTGCAGTTGCTATTACCATTGCATTTTCTACTGTACCAGAATAAGCTTGATCAATATCTAATCCATCATCTCCTTGTCCCCAAACTAACAGGTTAGAAGCGTTAACAGTTCCGCCAAAAAATTCAATTCCATCATCAACATTTCCTACAACTTCAATATTGTCAATTACAGTACCACTACCAACTCCTCCTAGTGTAAGCCCATTGATTTCATTATCTGCACCAATTTCTGCACCACCATGTCTAATAGAAATATATTTCATTGATCCTGAATTATCAGAAGCATCTGACCCACCATATAATCCTCTTTTATCATCAGCAGGAATACCTTCAATTTGATATTCAGAAACATCACCTTTAAATGAACTAGGTGCTTTACCTAATACAAGTAATCCTCCCCATAAACCTCTGTTATCAACATTTAAGTTTGATCCAACACTTTCTCCTACTTTTATGTCATCTGAAACTGAAGTCATAATTATCGGTTTATCTGCTGTACCATTAGCAATTAATTTACCACCTCTTGCTACAGCTAAGAAGGATGCATTTGTTCCAGTTCCTCCTTCAGCTTTTAAGATTGTTCCTGCAGGAATGGTTAATGTAGCGCCATCTCCAACAAAAACTCTACCTTTAATTGTCCATATCTTGTCAGCTGTAAGTGTTCTGTCTGATGAGATTTCACCACTAAGAACAAAGTTTCCAGTAACATCAATTGTAACAGTAGCTACATTACTATCCAATGCACCGTCGTTAGCTTTATAAGTGAAAGAGTCTTCACCGTCTGCATTGTCGCTTGGTGTATAAGTAGCTTTATTTCCACTAATATCTACAGAACCTTGTGAAGGTTGAGAAACTACGGAAAATGTTAGAACATCTCCATCAGAATCTGTACCAACTAATGTTATGTCTACGCTTGAATTATCAGCTACCGTAATTGCAGCTGTTATATCAACAACTTGGGGAGCAATATTTACAACTGCATCCACGTCGTTGTCATCGTCTGAACATGCAACAAACATAAATGCTGACATGATCAATAAAAAATTTATTTTTTTCATTATTATTAGTATTATTTGGACTCAAATATATGTGCCAAAGTTTAACTTAACGTTTCCTAAAAAACATCATAATGTAACCTTAGTATTATGCTAATGTTAACAAAATAAATTTTTTTATGCATAAAAATTAAAAAACTAAACTACTGATAATCAATAAACTATAATCACTATGTTAATTTAATGTTACGTAAATGTTAATTTAATGTAAAATATTAATTATATTTGTTTAAATTAAATAACAGTATTATGAAAAATCTATTCTTATTAATTAGTTTATTTTTTGTTAACTCAATCGTTTCTCAGAACGAAATCAAATATCAAGATCTAAATACAGAAGATCTTGAACATGTTTACAATAGATTTGATAGAGTGGTAAAAGTGGAAATTTTTCATGATAATGGTGAGTTATATCAAAAAGGGTATTTAAAAAACAATAAACTACATGGTAGGTGGGAGTCTTATGACATTAATGGAAATTTAGCTGTAATTGGAGAATTCATAAAAGGTAAAAAAACAGGAAAATGGTTTTTTTGGAGTAGCAAGAATTTTACAGAAGTTAATTTTCAAAATAATAAAGTAATTAGCCATTTTAAATGGGAAAATCAAAATGTAGTTGCTGTTAAGTAATTAACTCCGTTTATATCTTATCTAAAAATTAACCTTAAGTTAACATTGAGGATAGTGTAATAAAATAATTTTGTTTCAAACAAAACAATAATTATGAAAAATTACATTCTATTTATGTTTACCTTCCTAATGTTTGGTTTATCATATTCTCAAACATCTACTTTAAAAGGTAAAATTACAGATGCTAATGGTTTTGCATTACCTGGCGCAACAATTCAAGCTTCACCATCAGGAAAAGCTGTGGTTACTGACTTTAATGGATTTTATACTATCGTTGGTATTGAAGGAGATCAGATTATAAAGGTCTCATACATTGGATTTGAAACTGTTGAACAATCTATTTCAATTGAAGATGGTTCAAATACTTTAGACTTCACTTTAGAAACAGCTGTAAGTGAATTGGCTCAAGTTGTAGTATCCGGATTTCAAAGTGGAATTATTAAAGGACTCAATAAGCAAAAATCCGATGTTAATGTAACCAATGTTGTTTCGGCAGATCAGATTGGAAAATTTCCCGATGATAATGTTGGTGATGTAATTAAAAGAATTGCTGGTGTTAGTATGCAAGGTGATCAAGGTGAAGCAAGGAATATTGTAATGAGAGGATTAGGACCTGGTCAAAATTCTGTAACATTAAATGGAGATAGAATTCCATCAGCAGAAGGTGATAATAGAAACGTTCAGTTAGATCTAATACCATCAGCAATGATTCAGTCAATTGAGGTCAATAAAACATTAACACCTGATATGGAGGCTGATGCAATTGGTGGTTCTGTCAACTTAATTACCAGATCAAATCCAACAGGTTTTAGGGCATCTGCAACTGTAGCTGGAGGTGGAAACCCAATAAGATCCGGTGGGTATAATTCAAATGTAACAGCACTAATTGGAAATGAAGTTTCTGAAAAATTTAGCTATACACTATCTGCTACTGTTCAAACTAGAGATTATGGTTCTGATAATATTGAGTTTGAATGGAACGATCCAGCTGATTGGGCAGATGATGGAGCTATTGGTGAAATGGATATAAGAAGATATGATGTCAAAAGAACAAGACGAAGTTTAAGTTTAAACTTAGATTGGAACTTAAATGATAATAATCAGCTCTACTTTAAATCAATATATAACCACAGAGATGACTGGGAAAATAGATTTAGAATGAGAGTTGGAAGTATTGATATGGATGATATGACAGTTAGAGTTAGAAGACAAACTAAAGGTGGAGGTAATAATGATAGAAATAAAAATACAAGATTAGAGGACCAAAAGACTCAGAAATATTCTTTAGGTGGTGATCATCAATTTGGTAAACTTGGAATGGATTGGAAAGTGAGTTTTTCAGCTGCTAGTGAGGATAGGCCTGATGAAAGATATGTAAGATATGAGCAAAAAGGAGTTCCAATTTCTTCTCTTGATATTTCAAACCCAAGATTCCCAAATTTTATTTATCAAGGAGATAATTGGACTGAAGCAAGTAAGTTTGGTTACAAAAAAACTGAGCAAGCATTTAAAGGTACTGAAGAAACTAATACTTCTTTTTCATTAGACTTTGATTTACCATATAATGTCAATGATGAAATAAAATTTGGACTCAAATACAAAAGTAAAACCAAAGACAGAAATGATATTTGGTATGAATATGATAACGACTTACCTAACATGGATGGAGTTTCATTTTTTAATGCTACACTTTCTGATTACCAGCCTGGAAAAAAATATCAAAGTGGAAATTTTATGACTGCTGAAGCATTAGGTAGCTTATCGTTAGGAGGCCCTAGTGATCCTAATTTTGACTCCTATGTTATGGATGAATTTGCAGGAGGTAATTACGATGCAGATGAAAATATAACTGCATTTTATGCGATGATTAAAGATAAGTTAGGAGATAATTTAACTTTAATTGCTGGAGCTAGAATTGAAAGTACAAATGTTGAATATACAGGTCAGGTTTTTGATGAAGAAGAGGATGAGACACCAGCAGATATCGGATCAGTAACTGGAGATAATAGTTATACTAATGTTCTTCCAAATCTAACTTTACAATGGGATTTAAATGATAAATTGAATTTTAACTTTGCATTAACTCAATCATTATCTAGACCATCATATTATGATCTAGTTCCATACGAATATTCAAATTCTGATGATAAAGAACTTGCACTTGGAAACCCTGATTTAAAAGCCTCTTTATCAACTAACATTGATTTTATGGCTGAATATTATTTTAAAGGATTAGGTTTATTTTCTGTAGGGTTTTTTAATAAAAGTATTGATGACTGGATTTATAAGTTTGCTACTAATAATTATACATATGCTGGTGATGATGGTTATGAAATGAGTCAACTTAGAAATGGTGAAAAAGCTACTTTGAATGGTTTTGAAATTGGTTTTCAAACTAAGTTCTTGAATAACTTCACTTTTATGGGGAACTATACTTCAACCAATTCTTCGACAGACAGAGTTGAAGGTAGAGATGACATTCCATTAGTTGGTCAAGTTGATAATATGTATAACTTATCGTTAGCCTATGAAGCAAATAAATTTTTTGTTAGAGCATCAATGAATTATGCAAGTGAAGCATTGGATGAGTTGAGTGGAGATGCTTATGAAGACAGATATTATGATGAGCAAACATTTTTGGACGTAAATGCTAACTACAAAATTACTGACAAACTTAGTATATTTGCTGAGGGGAAAAACCTAACAAATCAGCCTTTAAGATATTATCAAGGTACTGTTGAAAAAACTATGCAACTTGAATATTATAATTTAAGCTGGAATGTAGGTTTAAAATATGATTTTTAATGTTTAAAAAATTATTTTTTGCTAGTTTAATTTTTACTAGCATTTTAAATTCACAAGAGCCTAATTTATTAGGCTCTTTGTTATATATTGAAGTTGAAGCTGATGTAGAAACAGAGCCAGTTTTTGCTGGTGATGATGCAGCAGATGATATGTGTGTTTTAGAAAACCTAATCAATCCAGAAAAAAGCTTAATTGTTTCATCTGATAAAAAATTCGGCATAATTGTATATGACTTAGAGGGCAATAAGCTCTATGATTATGAGGTTGGGAGGATAAATAATGTGGACATAATTCCATCCAAGTTCAGTCAAGAAAAATACTTAGTTGCCGGAACAAATAGAACATACAATAGTATAGATCTTTATATTTTTAATTCCAATGGAGAATTAGAAAAAAATATAGTTCGTGAAGTAGTTCCAAGTTTAAAAGATGTATATGGAATTACTTTTTATGATGATAAGTATAATACATATTTATTTGTAAGTGATAAAAAAGGAAATGTAGAGCAGTGGAGTTATAATAATGATGAATCAAGTCCCGAAATTAAATTTGAAAGAAAATTAAGATTTTCCTCTTTAGTTGAAGGTATAGTAGCAGATGAATCTAAAGGAAAAGTTTACATAGGTCAAGAAAGAAAAGGTATATGGGAAATTAATGTTTTTCCAACAACTGATGAGGAAAGAAAATTAATATTTAAGAAAAATAAATTTTTTAAACCTGACTTTGAAGGTTTGGCATTGAGGGACGATGGCGACAGTAAAGGGTATTTAATTTCTTCTGTTCAAGGATCTAATGGTTATTTACTTATTGATAGAGAATCATTAAAGGCTAAGACCTTTTTTAGAGTTATATCTGGAAAAACTATTGATGGTACAACTGAAACTGATGGTATTGATGTAACTTCAATTTCTACTAAAAAATTTCCCAAGGGATTTTTTATTGCTCAAGATGATGATAATGATGGTTTG
>AACY020565440.1_pt1 | contig 13185 bp, 14 predicted proteins | sample 267378 | NCBI WGS metagenome assembly AACY02 (sample SAMN02954345, study PRJNA13694) | marine metagenome | biome: aquatic; feature: ocean; material: water; isolation source: isolated as part of a large dataset composed predominantly from surface... | reverse complement strand
AATTCCTCAAACAGGGCATGAGCTAATATCTAATGTTCCTGATTCAGATCTATCTGTATGCGGTCCCTTGGCAAGAAGTGCAGAAGACTTGAAATGTGCCCTAGATATTATGGCGGGTCCTGCTGAAAGAGAAGCAACTGGTTGGAAACTGCAATTACCTGAACCAAGTTTTAAAAGCCTAAAAGAACTAAAGGTGGCTGTTTGGGCAACAGACGAAGTAGCTCCTGTTTCAAATGAAATTGAAGAACGAACAACACAAGTAGGAGAAACGTTAGCCAAATTAGGTGCAAAAGTTTCTTTTGATGCAAGGCCAAATTTTGATCCAACTTTTGCACATGCTAATTATCAATTACTTCTTCAGTCAGTAATGGCTGCAGGTATGGGAGATGAAGAGAGAGCTAAGATTCAAAAAATGGTAGAAGAATTGGATGAATCTCAAATGACATCCGATGCTGCGGTTCTGGGAGATAAAACTGCACTATTCGAAGCAGCGTCAGCTAGAGGAGCTGTTTTGTCTCACGCTAATTGGCTTAAAGCAAACTATCAAAGAGAAAAATTAAAAATAGCTTGGAAAGAATTCTTTGAAGAATGGGATATTTTACTTTGCCCTCAAATGGCAGTTACTGCATTTGAACACGATCAAAGAAAATTTAGCGAAAGAACTTTAATGGTAAACAATCAAGAGCAGCCTTATTTCCAACAAATATTCTGGTCTGGCATAATCGTTAACTCGTATTTACCAAGCACTGTTTTCCCTACAGGTCCATCAAGTGATGGTTTGCCAATTGGTGTTCAGGCTGTAAGCGGTGCATTTCAAGATTATAAAACAATCGAGTTTACAAGACTGATAGCTGAAGAGATAGGAGGATATACAGCTCCTCCTAATTATGTTTAATAAAATTTAAAAAATAGGATGAAATACGAAAAAAAATTTATAGATGTAAATGGAAAACAAATGGCCTACGTTGATGAAGGGTCCGGTGATACTGTTCTCTTTCTTCATGGAAATCCTACCTCATCGTACTTATGGAGAAACATTGCACCTCATGTAGGAGATACAAATAGAATAGTTATACCCGACCTTATAGGAATGGGGGATTCTGAAAAATTAGATGGAGAGGATAATCCAGGCTACAAATATCATGGTCAATATGAATATTTAACTGGTTTGATGGATAAATTAGATCTGGGAGATTCAATACATTTAGTCATTCACGATTGGGGTTCTGCCATGGGATTTCAATTTGCAAGAGAAAATCCAAATAGAATCAAATCCATAACTTATATGGAAGCCATAGTAATGCCTCTTACTTGGGATCAATGGCCAGATGCAGCTACGAAGATATTTGGACTTTTTAGATCTGAAGCAGGCGAAGAACTTGTTCTTGAAAAAAACTTCTTTGTAGAAAGAATATTATTAGGAGATTCACTTTCTGGTTACTCAGATGAAGAAAAAGAAGAGTACATAAGACCTTTCATAAACTCTGGCGAAGATAGACGCCCTACTCTTACCTGGCCAAGACAAATTCCTCTAGATGGAGAACCAAAAGAAGTTGTAGATGAAGTAGCAAAAAATGCTGATTTTCATAAAAATTCTGAAATTCCTAAATTGTTTATCAATGCAGACCCTGGAACTATTCTGACAGGAGATCAACGAGAATTTGTAAGAAGTTGGAAGAACCAAAAAGAAATTACGGTTAAAGGAAACCACTTTGTCCAAGAAGATTCTGCAGATGAAATAGGCTTGGCATTAAATGAATTTATAAGAAATCTTTAATATATTTAATAATATCTTCAATTACAGAGTCAGACTTTTCCATTGGCAAGAAATGAGTTGCATCGTCGTAACATTTAGAATTCCAGTTTTTTCCTAATCTGTCTATTTCTTTTCTAGCTTTTGGAGAATACGTATGACTAGCTGCTGCGTATACTACCTCAGATGGAACTTTTATTTTCTTAAGATACTTCCACGTGTCCATTGAGGATGATCTAAAAGTAGCACTTTCCCATTCTGGAGCGCAAGTTAATTCAATATTTCCATCTTCAGTTTCTTCCGTACCTCCTGCTAAATAACTTGAAATCCATTCTTCGCCCCAAGTAGTAAAGGCACCTCTGCCTTTATAGGAAGAAAGTGCATGTTCTAGACTTTCAAACTCTCTTCTTCGTTTAGCGGCACCAGAAGCTATATCTAATTTTCTATTTATCTTTAATTTTGACATTAAAGAAAATTTCAGGGATTCCCAACGACTATATAAAACAGGTTCTATCATAAATAAATGTGAGGCTTTTTTTGGGTATAAAGAGGAAATTTTAGCAGCAACTATCGAGCCCATGGAGTGACCTGAGCATATGACAGGTCCATTTATAGAGTCTATAAATTCTTTTCCATCATCTACGAATACATCCCAAGATTTTAATTGAGTATGATCAGATTTTGCTTTTGAGAGACCATGTCCACGTTGATCAAGAGCATATATACTTATTTGATCACCAAAATAGCTTAAAAGCTTCTCAAGTAATATACGGTATGTTTCAGCATTAAATCCTGTGGCATGAAAAAAAACAAAATTAAACTTACTTACAGGTGATTCATGCACTAAATATGAGAAATCCTCTCCATTAGTATTTATAAAAGTTTTTCTTTCCATTGAGCTTATAAATTTGAGGTAACATGTTAAAGTTTTTTAATAAAAAGAGAATAAGTATTGTGAACGCAGAATGTCATGATTATAAAACTAATTAGGAGAAAAGATGTCATTTAAACTCGGATCAGTAAATAAAAGAGCAGTATTGTTATCAGAAGATCATTACTATGATTTAGAGACAATTTCTGAAGGAGTTTTAAGTTCCTCTTCTTCAGAGGCCTTGTTTCAAATTGATAAACTAAATGATCTAAATGAAAATCTAAATAATTTCGAAGCCTCAGGCAGCCTTGATGCAGTTAATTTTGATTCTCCTGTTTCAGAACCAAAAAACTGCTATGCGGTTGGGTTAAATTATAGAAATCATGCCGAAGAATCTGGCATGCCAATTCCTGAGGTGCCTATGATTTTTACCAAACATACAACTTGTCTAGTTGGAGCAACTGCTGATATTGAGTTGAGAAGTAATTATGTGGACTATGAAGCAGAATTAGTTGTTGTTCTAGGTAAAGAAGGTAAGAATATATCAAAATCAGATGCTTGGAGTCATGTAGCAGGAGTTTGTATAGGACAGGATATATCTGACAGACCAACCCAATTTGCAGCGAGTCCAGCACAGTTTAATTTGGGTAAATCTTTTGATACTTTTGGTCCAATGGGTCCTTTTCTAGTTTCTCCTGATTTAGTTGATGCTGAAAAGGGTTTATCAATAGAATGTCGAGTTAATGATGAGCTGAGACAAAGTGACAATACGAGCGATTTAATCTTTGATGTTCCGGATATTATTGCCTACTTATCTGAGATACTAACTTTAAATGTGGGTGATGTTATTTTTACAGGAACGCCTGGGGGTGTAGGAGTGATGGAAGGTAAATTTTTAAAAGATGGTGATATTTTAAGTACTTCTATTGAAGGCCTAGGAAAAATGAATAACAAATGTGTAAGAATTGAAGATCATTCAAGAGCGGATTTTATTCCTGAAATGTTCAAACCTTTATTTGACAAAAAAGATTAATATGAGTAACTTAACGCTCTATCTTAAAGATCCTTCTGATTATTCACAGAAAGTGTTATTGATGAAGGAGCAAAACAAATGCCTATAATAAAAGTAACAGATGTAGCTTACCCTACTCTTCAATGTCCTGATTTAGACATACAGGAACAATTTCTAATACATTTTGGCATGCATACAGTTTCGAAATCTGATGATTCTTTAATTATGAGAGGAGATGGTCCTCAACAATTCATAGAAATATGTAAAAAGGGAGAAAAGAAATTTATTTCGACAGCCTTTAAAGCGGCATCTATGGAAGATCTAAAAACACTAAGTAATTCAGCTGCGTTTGGTGATATTGAAGAATTAACTACGCCTGGTGGGGGTTTTATAACTAAAGCTAAAGACCCAGATGGAATAGGAGTAGAGGTTGTTTTTGGAATAAAAGATAGAAACATGGACAATCTACCGGAACCCTACCCTACAAATGAAGGTGGACAAATCAATAGAGTAAATCAATTGAAAAGATTTAATAAAGGAGATACACCGAGAATAATTAGATTTGGACATTATGGTCTTAACTCTCCCGATATAGAAAAATCGTTAGAATGGTATAACGAACATTTGGGCATAATAGCTACAGACATATTGCAACCACCAACACCTCCAGGCGAAGAACCAGTAACTGTAGGAATCTTTGCCCGATTGGACAAAGGCTCAACTCCAACTGATCATCACACAATTTTCTGGTTAAATTCTCACCTCATGTCTGAGGGCGTTGCTGGTTTAAATCATATATCTTTTGAAGTGTTAAATATTGATGATGTTTTTATGGGACATGAGCTTTTGAAAAGAAAAGCGAAAGAATACGACTATGAGTTAGAATGGGGTGTGGGTCGTCATTATCAAGGTAGCCAAATCTTTGATTATTGGAGAAGTCCTTTTAAACAAGTGCATGAACATCAGACCGATGGAGATTATTTAGATAATAGCATCCCACCACAAATACTGAATCCTATGGACGATGGAGATCCTGACTATCCAGAGTTCGGACCATCGCAATGGGGGGCAGCTATCTCTGAAACATTTGGAAATAAGGAGGGTACTTAAAGATGAATAAAAGTGATAAACCAGTTGGAATAATAACAGGTGGTAGTAGAGGTGTAGGAGCTGCTACAGCAAAACTTTTAGCTTCTAAGGGCTGGAATGTGACCATAACTTGCACGAGCTCAATTGAAGATGCAAATAATATTGTTAAAGAATGTGAAGAGTTAGGAGCTGAAGCATTAGCTATATCTGCTGATGTTGGAGATAACGAAGCGTGTATAAATACAGCAAAAGAAACAATCGCCAAATGGGGAAGAATAGATGCTCTTGTAAATAATGCTGGTACTACTAAATTTGTTTTTAACCATGGTGATTTAGATGGTCTTGATGCAGATGATTTTTTACGTATTTATAAGATCAATGTTGTAGGACCCTTTCAAATGGTAAGAGCCTGTAGAGAATCCTTACTGGATAGCGATAATCCCAGTGTTGTAAATATCTCTTCAATAGCCGGGATAAAAGGTATAGGTAGCTGTTTGGCTTATGGATGCTCTAAAGGAGCCTTGAATACCATGACCATGTCTATGGCCAGAAATTTAGGACCAATTAGGGTCAATGCTATATGCCCAGGTTTCATTCAAGGTGATTGGTTGAGAAATGGTATGGGTGACGATCTTTATAATGCTGCCCTAGAAAATTTAACTAACAATACTCCATTAAAATTAACAGTCACTCCTGAACAAGTAGCTGAAGGAATATATAGTTTCATAGGTACTAATAAAGTAGTAACTGGAGAGACAATGCTGATGGATGGTGGTCATCATCTAATAATATAAACTCCTTCTAAGATGGCTTCAGGTCTTCAGAACTACGTAGTTGAAGAAACTTCCGATGAGTGGGTTTTGTATCATAATAATTTTTCTTTATGCTCAAGAAAAGTTCGACTTTGTCTTGAGGAAATAGGTTTAGATTATAGATCTGAGCACATAGATCTAATTGAAACAGGTAAATACGAAGTAGCATCTAAAAAATTTCTAAAGATCAATCCAGGGGCTACTGTTCCTGTTTTATTACACAAGGGAAGGCCCATTTATGAATCGCACGAACAAATCTATTATCTAGTTGAGCACACAGATAATAAAAATATCCTCCCCTCTTCTGAGAGTGATAAGGAAAACATGGATTACTGGGTCAAGAAATCATCTTTAATTGGTAATCCTTTAACAAATCAAAATCAATATGCTGGGAATAGCGTCGCACCGCTAACTTTTCCATTATTTGTGGCAATGATGAGATACGTATCCTTCAAAGAAATATTTATTGGTTTAAGAACTCATCCCATGAAAGAGAGAGTTATTGGTTTCTTTATTTTTAAAACTTTTGGTATGAAGGTTTTTAATTCTTTATTTCCTTTTTCAAAATTACTAAAATCTTCTTTTCTTAATTTGAGTAAACACTTAGATGATTTAGAGAAACACCTAGAAGATAAAAATTCTTTATGGATAGTTGGTGAAGAATTCACACTAGCTGATATTAGTTGGGCTGTTATCCTTCATCGTTTTCATGAATGTGGTTGGGGTGGCCTTCTATTGGCAGATAAACCATTAATTAAAAAATATTATTTTAATTTATTGGATAAAGAATCATTCAAAATAGCTATTGATAAAGCTTCGCATCCTATACTTACCAAAGGTATAGATGATTTGCGTAAAACTTTTTCTACTAAATCTAGCCTAAAAGACATATATACCCAATTAGAAAAAGCTAAATGAATCATGACTATGACGTAGCGATAATAGGATTGGGTCCTGTGGGAAGCTTTGCTGCCTTGCTATTAGAAAAAAGAGGTTTACGAGTTCTGGCAGTAGATAAAGATAAAGAAATATATTCATTACCTAGAGCTGTCAGTATTAGTGATCAGGGTCTAAGAATGGCGCAAGAAGTAGATATAGAAGACATTTATTTAAAAAATAGTTCTCAATTAGGCGGAGCGGGATTTGTTGATAAGAATCTTAATTTTATTGGAAAAGAAATTAATTTAAAAGGATTCACAACACCTAATGGATGGGCTCCGCAGAGACTTTTTCATCAACCCTATACAGATAAAGAAATTAGAAAAAGGATTGAGGGGACCTCAATTACCACTTTGTTACAACATGAACTATTGAACGTTAAGAACCGCGAAAATGATGTTCTATTTTCGATTAAAAACCTAGAAGACTCCTCGGAAGTTGAATATACATGTAAATATTTAATTGGTGCGGATGGGGGGTCAAGCCTTCTTAGAAAATTACTAAAGATTACTCAAGAAGACCTTGATTATAATCGTGACTGGGTAATTATTGACGCAGAATTAACTGTACCCAATAGATTGGAAGACAAAGCCATTCAAGTTTGCGATCCTGAAAGAATTGGTACTTTTATTCCCGCGCATCTCCCTTTTAGGAGATGGGAATTTATTATTTATGAAGGTGAAGATAAGAATGATTTCCAAGATGATAAAAAAATTCAAAAGCTTATAAGTAAATGGCTAAATCCTGAAGAATATAAAATTATTCGGAAGGCCATTTATCAATTCCATTCGGTATTAGCACATGATTTCAGACAAGGAAATTGTTTTCTGATAGGAGATGCGGCACATCAAAACCCTCCTTTCATGGGAGAAGGTATGATGTCTGGCTATAGAGATGCTTTTAATCTAACTTGGAAAATCGCTTACGTCCTTAAAAATGGTTTTTCTGATAGTTTGTTAGACTCGTATCAAGAAGAAAGAAGGCCTCATGCAAAATTTGTAGTTGAAAACTCTGCTGGGATTGGAGAATTAATGGAAGCTTATGCGCAAGCCGATGATCCTAAAGATGTTCCTCAAGAGCTGGTAGCAAAAGGTTACGGATCATTTGTTTTGCCTAATTTAGACGAAGGACTTTTCTATGAAGGAAAAGCAAAAGAATCTATGGCTGCAGGTCAGCTATTTCCACAGATAGTTGTACATAAAAATGGTGATATAACAGAAAGAAGAGACGATTTATTCGGAGTAGGTTTTACTTTAATTTCAAAAAATGAAATTACCATCAATGAAGTCTATAGAGATTTCTTAAATACACTTAACTGCACTTATCTTACCTTAGATAATGAAATGATAATTTCTAATCCTTGGATAGCAGACTTCTTAGAGCTTGGAGATGTCTTCGTTATAAGACCTGATAAATATATTTATGGATGCAGTGGAAATGATGTATCTTTAGAACAAATAATTGAAGATTTAAAGATTAGAATGGAATAAAACTCTCATAAAGTTATGAAATTAGAAATATCTCACACTATATTAAATATTAAAGACTCTAAAGAAATTATAAATTTTTATTCAGAAGTATTAGGTTTTAAAATTAGTGATCAAGGTCTCATAGGAGGTTCAGGACCAGAAATTATTTTTATGAGTACAGATCCAGACGAACATCATCAAATAGGTTTCTCAGTACAACGTCAAGATTTAGAACATTCTACTCAACTCAATCATATTTCCTTTAGAGTTAGAACATTTGAAGAGGTTAAAAAAGTTAAACAAAGCCTTGATGAGAGAGGATCAGAATATCTGCCGCTATGCCATGGCAATGCTTTATCTTTATATTTTAATGATCCTGAAGGTAATGCTTTAGAGGTGTTTTTTGATACTCCTTGGCATGTAATTCAACCTCAAACTGAATTATGGGATCCCAATATGACGGAAGAAGAAGCTCTAAATTGGGTTGAGCAAACCTTTAAAGATAAACAGGATTTCTCAAAAGTAGAAGATAGCGAGAAAGAATTTGTTAATAGAACTTAAAATATTTACTTATGGATTTAGGCATTAAAGATAGAAAAGCAATAGTCTGTGCTTCTTCAAAAGGTCTTGGTAAGGCCTGCGCTAAAGCATTAATGCAAGAAGGAGTTACTGTAGTTATTAATGCCAGAAATGATGAAAACTTAACGGAAACTTATAAAGAACTAGCTAAAATAGATAAAAATAAAATATCAATGGTAGTCGCTGACCTTAATACTGAAGAAGGAAGAGATAGTATTGTAAGAAGCTGTCCAGATGCTGATATTTTGGTTAATAATAATGGCGGCCCTCCTCCAATCAATTTTATAGATAGTGATAAGGATGCGTGGTTAAAGGCATTAGAGTCGAACATGTTATCGGCAATATTTATGATTCAAGCTATTATTCCTGGAATGAGAAAAAGAAAGTTTGGAAGAATCATTAATATCACTTCTGCAATGGTTAAGTCGCCCCATCCTATGATGTCGCTATCCACCTCAGCAAGAACAGGGTTAACGGCATTTTCAAAAGGACTTTCTAAGGAAGTTGCTAAAGACAATGTGACCATTAATAATCTTTTGCCTGAAAGGTTTGATACAGATAGACAAGTATTCATGACTGAAATGCTAATGAAAAATAAGAAGATATCCAGAGAGGAAGCAAGAGCTCAAATAACTAGCTCAATAGCTGCTAATAGGTTTGGCAATCCTGAAGAACTAGGAGCTACTTGTGCTTTTCTATGTAGTGAAAAAGCAAGTTTTATATCAGGGCAAAATATTCAATTAGATGGCGGTTCCTACGAAGGTTTATTTTAACTATTTTTTGAAACTGGAAAACATTCTTGAGCCAATAAATAACTTTCAATGTTGGTATCTTCTACTTTTCCCCATATTCTGCAAAATGGAATGGCGTCTTCACGTTTTCCAAATTCAAGATCTGTTACTTTTATTTTATATATAACTGTATCTGTCCCCATTTTTAAGACTTCATAAAATCCACCTAGATACATTTTTTGACCCACAACATCTACTGAATAGGTCATTTCCATCTGATCTTTAGTAACGTACATAAAATCAGCAGGTCCAGTCCAAGTAGCACCTTGATTTGCATCTGATTGAGAGCAGGAAATGAGTATTGATGATAGAAAAAAAACTATATATCTAATCTTTTTCTTTAGTTCGATAGTCACCAAATTGTTTATCTCTTTTTGTTAGAGCTTCTTTGAGTCCAGAAGCCAGTTCTTGCAAATGCTCTTGAGTAGACTTTGAATGCATCGCTAAAGCCTGCATCTCAGTTCCAGCTCTAATTCCATTTCGCATTCCCATTGCTTCCATTTGTCTGTGAACTGCTCGTTTATTTATAGCTTGAATGTCTGATGGCACTTTAGCCACCTTATCTGCAATCTTTATAACTTCTTCTGTTAAGCGTTCTTTATCGAAACTTTTATTAGCAAATCCTTTTGAAGCAGCTTCTTTTCCAGACATGGATTCACCCGTTAGCATCATCTCCATGGCATTCCTCATGCCCATAAGCCAAGGAAAAAATTGATTATCAGGAGGGCTCATGGACCTAACAACCGGATACCCTATTTCGGCATCATCAGCCACATAAACCAAATCGCAAGAAGCTGCTAATTCAGTTCCCCCAGCTAAACAATAACCGTGAACTTCAGCTATAACAGGAGTAGATAAATCCCATACCTTGAAGGCTCCATCAGTTACGTGTCTAGGCCAAAACCCATCTGTTTTACTAGTATGATAGGGCAAATCCTCTTTATTGTTGTAAGACAGATCATAACCCGCACAAAAACAAGATCCTTTGCCTGCAATAATGATCGCTTTTACTTCCTTGTCATTATCAAGTTCTTCAAGGCTATCGAAGAGTTCTTGTCTAAGAGGATTACATAGTGCATTTCTTTTTTCTGGTCTATTTAAGTAAATCTTTCTAACTTGTTTTGAAATTGTTTCAATTTCTATAAATTTTAGTTTCATCGATCTTTTTTTTAAGTATTACTTTACTCTTATTTTGATTTTTTGACACTTATCGATGTGCCATCAATTTTTACTTCAAATGTTTCAAGATCTTCAAAAGCTGGTGGTGCTTGAACTGAACCATCTGACAAGTCAAAAACTGCTCCATGAACCGGGCAACTAATGAAATTTCCAACTATCTGGCCACCGCATAAAGGAATGTCTGCGTGAGTACACCTATCTTCAACAGCAAATACACCATTTTCTGTATTACAAATCAAAATTGATTGGTCTTCCAGTTCAACAGAAACTGATTGATTAAGAGCAATATCAGTTACATCAGCTACTGGTATGAAGGTATCTTCAGCCATCTAATTACCTTATGGATTTGGCTGCTTTGTAACCAGTTAATGATAAAAGCAATGCAAGTGGTAAAGCCGCCCAAGAGATTGATAGAGTGATCAAACCAAAACCAACTATCCAACCACCAGTTAAATCCCCTGACCTAGAAATAAAAGTATCTACTAATACAGTTGATTTATATCTGTCATTTTTTTTCATATCAGCATAATAGGTTTCTCTGGTAGGTTTATTAAGTCCGTATTCAAAAAGTCTCTGCAAGATAGTTATAGAAAATACAGCAGCAATGACAGGGAATAAATAATAAACAGAAAAAGCAACAGCAAATAACAGCCCATAGATGACCAAAATAAATAAAGTTCCAAAACGTCTCATAAGGAAAGAGGAAAATAGAACCTGCATGATCAGAGTAAGTGGAATTACCACTTGCTCAACAAAAGAGAAATAAGAAGTCCTTTCACAAGGATCAGACGACCATTCTCTAATAATATCCAACGACATCATCCATGCGATGGTTGCTAATGTTGTAAAAAGAAGCACATAAAGTGCAATGTTTCTTACTTCTGGAACTGAAATTAAATTTTTAATTGCATCGCCAGCTCTCCCACCTATTTCTTTCTTGTCAGAGGAATTATTGATATTTTCAACATGGAGATCTTTAGCAAGATAAATAGAAACACAAAGACAGATAATAGAAAAAATAATTAAAAAACTGGGTCCAGTGTCTGCAATATCACTCCCACAAACTTCTAAAGCAAAATATTGAGTGACACTGGTTCCAAAAAAAGCTCCCAAAGAACCTCCGGCGCTTATAATTCCAAAAAGTCTTTTTCCATCATCGCTATTGAAATAATTGATTAAAGTTGCCCAAAAGATAGAAACTACTAACAAAGAATAAACATTTAACCAAACGTAAAAAATATAGGCGGTCCATATTCTCCCTTGGTCTTCTAGCAGCGTCCAAGCACAAAGGAAAAGAACAAAATTGACTATAAAAAAAGAGTAACAATAAAGAACAACTTTGCTCCCATCTATCTTCGAAATTACGTAAGAATAAATGGGGTTTATGCAGAGCATAACGAGAGCACCGACTGTAAGAAGCAGTGATATAGGATTAATATCGAAACCAAGTATCATCAAATCTTCATATCCAAATTCTACGGCCAGTTCATTTCTTATGGGGCGTAACGCATACCAAGACGCCAAGACAAAAAAGAAAAACCCAAACGCCTTTAAAAGAGGAAAGTACTCTTCTTTTCTGATGGAGGGAAAAAAACGTTCTGAAACAGTATTCATTTCGTTATTTAATAAATATTCATTATAGCTAGGATGTTGAAAAAATAGTTTGTAAATTTACAATATCTTTATGGAGCCACAACCATTTACTATTTTGGGAACTTCTCACCTAGTTACTTTAATCATTATTTTTAGCTTAGCCATTTTTTTTCCAAGATCATACAGGCATAAATCATATGAGGATAAAGAAAAGCTCGCAAAGATATTAGGAGTGGCAATAATTTGTCTTGAATTAGTCAAGCCATTTATCTGGAATTCGATGGGATATCCCTGGATAAGATTAATACCAATACACATGTGTAACCTTTCAGCATTATTTATTGGCTATTTCCTTCTAACTAAAAAAAGAATATTTTTTGAAGTTGCCTTCTTTTGGGGAATTGGTGGAGGTGTTAATGCGCTTATAACACCAGATGTTTCTTTAACTTTTCCAGATCCCAAGTACATCATTTTCTTTCTAGGTCATGGATTTTTAATGATTAATATTGGTTATGCTTGTATTGCATTAAATAATAGACCAACCTTCAGTTCAGTTAAGAATGGAATACTCTTTTCATTATCAGTACTGCCTATAATTTACCTAATTAATATCCTATTAGGACCACCTGCAAATTATTGGTATTTAGGTGCAAAACCAATTGATGGACAAAGTGTTATGGATTTCTTTCCTGATCCACCCCTTCATATTCCTTTACTTATAATCATAGGAGCTTGCTTATTCCTATTAGTTTATTCTCCTTATTGGGTATATGACAAAGTTAAGCAGAGAGATGCTGAATCAATAAGGTAGGTATATTACAAGTGTGAGACTTAATCGTTGATACGAGTGTATTGGGTTTTCTTCCATCTTTAACCGGTGAAATATTCACTCCAAGTTTTGTTAGTCTGTCATGTGTAGCCTTTATGTCATCAACGTCCCACGCTAAGCCCCATAGACTATCGTTTGGTTCTTCATCATTGCTCTTAGCTATAACTTCAATAGTTGTTTTATTTAACCTAAAGAAAAGCATCCTGCCACCCCACTTCTCTACAGTTTGATCCAACGCTAGTCTTATACCTAAATCTTGTTCATAAACT
>AACY020252001.1_pt1 | contig 13191 bp, 20 predicted proteins | sample 267378 | NCBI WGS metagenome assembly AACY02 (sample SAMN02954345, study PRJNA13694) | marine metagenome | biome: aquatic; feature: ocean; material: water; isolation source: isolated as part of a large dataset composed predominantly from surface... | reverse complement strand
CATACCCATACTCATTATTAAACTTCTCATTACCTGTATGTGGTTCTATGGAATGTATTGTTTTAAATATTCCGCTTGATGCAAACATCATTGTAGATTCTCCCATATAAGAACCAATTTCAATCATGGTTCTATGAGTAGATTGTTTGTTAGAAAATGTATTTATAAGTTCTACTAATAAATCATTTATACCTTTATATGAAAAGTTGTATATGGTGGGATTGGTCCAGTCTTGTGGTATATTAAATCTTTGAGTTTTCATTCTGAATATAATTCAGAGTTTTTATTAGAAATGTTTGACTTGAAATAATTCAAAGAACTTTTCAAGTACTACCTTTGCTTTATCTGATTCAGTTGATGAAAGTGCACTTGTAGGTCTATTTTTAATACTTTTAATATCAATTGTTTTGTATATTGTAGGTTTTGCCATTTTATTTTCCTTTATTTATTATGTACTACGAACCCACCTACTAAGTATGTGTGAGTGTCTTTTACTGTGAAATTATAAACTACTTCATCTTCTTCAACAGATAAGAAATCTATTTGGAAAACTTCTATGAATCCATCATCAGGAGAATATATCATATCTCCAACTTCTAGAGTTTTTGATTCTTGTTCACTTTTGAATGGTTCTTGGTCAGAATCAGGAGATATAGCTTTCCATCCATCTTTTGTTAACCATGGATGCTCAGGTGTAAATAAAATCGTTTTATCTCCATTTAGGTAGAAATATCCCATTCCTTCTTGTCCAACACTTTCGTTTCTTTTAACATGGTCAGATAGTTTTGTAGTATTATGTAACTCTATAACTTCACCATGAATGGTTTCGTTGTAATCTGTATGGAATGAATATACCCAATCACCTATTTCAACATCTTTAATTGGTTTTTGTTCCCCATCCATCATTTGGATATTAGTAGTTCCTCTGAAACAGCAAAACCTATTATGTGCTAATAAATCTTCTACAAAGAAGTTATGGTTATCATTTACTTCTTCTAAGTTGTAAACAGTATGAGTTTCTTCTTGTTCTATGATATCACTAATTGTAACACCATATCCATCCATGTGTAAAACTTCATCACCTAGAAGTATTTGTTCTACATCTAATCCACTATCTTCTTTTGTTTGTTTAGGATAATAAGATGAATATCCTTTTCCTACTACGAATAGTGGATGGTCAGGAGTACCTGTTAGTTCAGTTCCATTTTCAAATAGATACTTTACAACTTGTTTATCTTCTTCTACTCTAACTTTATATACTTCTTTATATTCTACAACATCAGTATCGTGATTGTAAGATATAACTTTATCTCCAACCTCAACATCTTCAATGTTTGTTATTCCTTTTTCTTCTATATGAACTTTAGTTCCTGCTATAAAACATGGTGCGTTGTGAACAACAAGTGGTACAGATGCACTTACAATAAATGTATCTTGTTCTTCAACATCAGGATTATATAAATCCATATCTTGTTCTTCTATTAGTAGAATGTTAGTATCTACTATATCATGTTTACTTCCACTATGGTCAACTACCGAATGGTCATCTTTATCTATATCTGCTAATGCTAAAAATCTAAATTGATTAGATGATGATTCATGTACAAGATAATGTTGTTTTAATCCTGAATACAATGATTCTTCATCACTTAATTTTAATTCTCCTATTATTCCCGAACCTATTGATTGTGATAACATAGTTTCAACAATAGAAGAGGTTACATAAAATGGAGTTGGTAATGTATCTCCTGCACCTCTCCACGATTCAAACTCCTCAACATTATCTGTTGTTGGTGAACCTGATATAAAGAATGATTTTATTCTATCGTTTGGTAGAACATTACTAATTAATTTTAATGTACTATCTTCGTTATAAACATTCTCATCTCCTTTGAACCCATTCATATCTCCTACGTTTGGCCAATTAGTTCCAAACTCATAGTAATGTTTTGCATCATATAAGTTATATCCAAGATTATCATTTGATACTGAGTTAGGTATTTCTGTTACTGATTGTATTTTGTAATCTCCAACTTTACATAAACTAATATTATCAGATGAACCAAGAGTATCCCAATATGCTACATAAAAAGCTCTAATACTTTCTACTCTGTTTGAATTTGTTACTTGTGTATTATTATAGTAAAACTTTTCTGCATAATAGTTATCAAAATCTAAATAGTTAGTTACAGCATCAGTAACTCTATCTTCAGATGAAGAAACCGCACTTCCTCCTTTTACAAACCTAACATTCAATCCATACTCTTCCCAAGTTCTTTTTTGAGCAAAATCAGGTAATACAGAATGGTCATTTAATTCTTCTTGTACTAATGTATTATAGGTTTGAGAACTACCTGAATAATAGAAACCAGGTATTGAACCAGTTTCACTAGCATCAGCAAAAAGAGTTAAAACATTTATTCTTTCTTTACAATATTCTGTATCAAATAATGCTCCTTCATCATATGCCAATCTTATAATAAACTTTTCTGATGCATCTGCTATCTGTGTAGGATATATTGAGTTGATGTTTTGTTGATGTTTTGTGAATGTAGTTACATCAGTACCATCTAGTTCTGTTTCAAGTCTATCAACAAAAACATCTTGAAATGATTTATGTATAACTTCTACTGTTGTTAAATTGTTATCTGCTATTACTTGTTTAAGTGGTGAGAAATCAAACATAGTATCAATAGAGCTAGATATAAAACCTGTATCGGTATTTACTTCTAATAATCTATAATTACCATCATTGTCTTCAACAAAATCAGCTGAGAATAAAACGCCTTTCATATGTTTTTCCTATTTGTGTAAAATTAGTATCACCTATAAATATATTAAATTTGGGTTTTCGTTATTTTACTATTCTGAGATTTAGCTCTCTTTGTTATCATGGTTTGTACCTCTCGTATTTTATGACAAGATATGTAATCTTCTTTTTTCTCAAACCATTTTAATGATAAATTAAGTACTTCGTTATACTCACTCTTTTTAATTACACAAATATTATTAACGTTTGGATGTACTAACAATGCTATATCAGGTTTGTTCTCTCTAATTGCAAGTTCAATTGCTTGTGCTATTTGAGAAAACACACCATCTCCTCTACTTTGTAAAAAATTCTTTACCCTTGGGTGATAATCTTCTACTAAATACTTTCTCCATGATACTCTACCGTATTTACTATTATCTATCATTGTTGTCTAATTTTCTTCTTTCCAAAAAGTCCACCTATATTAACTATTGGTGGTCTATCTCTTTCTATGTTATTAACTTGCTCGTGAAAAACTGATGTACTTGATGTGTTTGCTGGTGGAGGGTTTACCACTTCAACAGGTGGTTGAGTTTGTGCAAAATCATCTTCTACTGCTTCTAATGCATCTAACTCTGGTTGATGACTTATTCCTAAATCATCTGTCATTTCTACAGTCCATCTACCCATTTCTGATGCTTGTTTGATTGGACTATTACCACTATCAGGAGTTGTAAGATAATCAATATGTTTTAAATAATCTTCCTTTGTGTTTAAAGTATCATTTACAACTACTTCTGCATAATCTTCTCCAACTTTAAATTCTTCTTTAGTTGCATAATTTTGTAGTAAAGAATCATCAAATAAAATTATCGGTAAACTGTTTGTAGTTATGTATGGGTTTGTTGAATCTTTTCTTATATCTTCAATCTTTTTATGAAAACTAGGTGATGTAAATAATGCACCATCCTTAAATTTTACTATAAATTGAAAATTAGTTTCGTCTACTATTCGAACATCTTCAAACGCAATCTTTTCAAAATCAACTTTGTTTTCTCTAAACTTACCATAATAAGATATCCCACCCGATTCAGAGTTAAGAATATATGATTCTGTTACATCCCTTGTTTCAGGATATTGATTTGGTATTTGATTGAGTGATTTTAGCTCCATACATATAAATATGAAACTAAAAATTAGTTAGTAAGTTTGAAGTATGCTTCTTGTATTGCTGAGTGTATTGAAAGATGTGGGTCATCTTTTCTAAGTTGCGAAACAATTTTCCACAATTCATCCTTAATTCCTAATGAATGTGATTTATATAATAGTTCTTCTGAATATTCTTCGTTTGTGAATCCCATTGGTACAACCTCCCTTGTTTGTATAAGTATTAGAAACCTCCATATTCATCATCATAAAATTGAATATTTATTCCAGCCTCTTCCAACATTGAAAAACTTCTATGATAGTTCTCTTCCCAATGTTTGCCTTTTGTAACAACACCTCTTTCACAAAAGATTCTTGTAATACCAGCATTTATAATTCCTCTTGCACAATCTGAACAAGGGATTCCACAACTAAGATACATAGTAGTTCCTTTAGTGGATACTCCTATTCTTGCTGCATTGTATATTGCATTTCTTTCTGCGTGTTCGAACCAGTAATACTTTTCTGGTCTTTCTTGTCTTTCTTTTAGATTATCTTGTAATCCTCTTGGAAATGAGTTGTAACCAGTAGATACAATTTCCTTATCCTTACCAACAATCACAGCACCAATTTGTGTGTTTACATCTTTGGATTTAAGTTTGACTGTGTGAGCCAATGTTCTAAAATATTCTACCCATCTCATATCATATAACTATTAGTTAAGTTCTTTTTTAAAAACCAAGCTATTAAGGTAATTCTTTCTCCTTCTGTTATGGGTGTTACTTCGTGCCATAACGCGGAATCAAATAATATAGTGTTTCCTATCTCAGTTGAAGCCTCATACAATACATTATCTTCTTTATCTTCAACAAGTTCTGGATTATCTTTAAATATTTTTAGAATACCACCCTTATATGTTCTTTCAGATAATTGTATTATTAGAGTCATTTTATTTTGATAATCGCCATCCCCACCTCTATCTTGATGTGGTATGAACGCATCTCCAACATTATATTTCAATATATTAAAATAATTAGGAAGTGTGATTATTTTCTTATCTAAGGTCTTTACTTTAGAAAGTACGATATCTTTAATTAGATTTGAATTCATGTTTGTTATATCACTAGTAGTATAATTTGCATACTTTTCATAAAGGTATTTCTTATCAGGAATACCTTCGTTTAGATTACGAATTATTTCACATTCTTCTTTACTAAGTAATACTTTTTCTTTAAACATCTTCCCAATCTGCCTCTTTTATTTCTTCACAAAACCAATATGTTCCTTTTGAATGAACTTTAAATGCAGTATCTACTCCCAACCATTCTTTAATTGCAGGTACATTTTTACATCTATCGATTGGTATCATAGCATGAACAACATATGGTATTCTGTTTATATATTCAATCGGTCTTTTATATGAAGGAAATATCATTTTGTTATTGAGCCTTTGGAGGGACTCGAACCCACGACCTGTTGATTACAAATCAACTGCTCTAGCCAGCTGAGCTACAAAGGCTTAGTTTTATAGTTTTCTTAACTCTTTAATTTCTTTTGTTGTGATAGAACCTATCTTACCATTAACTGTTATAAATACAACATTATCATCAAATGAATATTTATCTAATCGATATACATCCTCGACTATATCGTAATCAGTTTTACTACTTATTTTTTTAAGATTACTCAAGAACGTTGATTTAAATTGTTTTTTAGTAATTGTAAGTCTTCCAAATGATTTAGTCAATACTCCATCTATATAAACACCATCTGAGTTTAGGTCTTCAAATGTAATTACTATGTTATCACTATCCGCTGATAACCTAAACTTCTCCCCTACAAAGTTTTGTGAACTGAGTAAAGAAGAAGTTAATAGTATTATAAATAAGAATATCTTATTCATTATCCAATGTGTTTTTTAACTTTGGAATTACCAAGTAGTAAATAGAAACTCCATACTAATGATACCAATAAAAGTACTATGTAGATAGGACTATCAAGTGGACTTACCATTGGTGTTGGATTTTCTAAATCAAAATTCGCTCCACTATTAGGATTAAATCCTTCAAGAACAAATGAGAATAAAAATGTTAGTACAGTTAGTAATGTTGCTTTGTTAGGAAAGAATGCGTTGATTCTTTTATATGTTGTTGCTAGTGAAAACCAAATCATTGGTATCGTAAGTAACGCTCCTAATAAAACAAGAATACCAGCTAATAGTGCATTTCCTCCTGCAGAAATTATTCCTACTCCTACTCCGACAAGAATTGCCATTGGAATCACGAATAATAATATTGCTAATCCTCTAAGGAAATAGTCTGTTCCATTAATGGTATTTTTGAATTGAAAGTACTTACCAAACTTTTCTTTTAAATATTTCATAATTGTGTTTTAATTTAGTGGAGATACCACCATTGTGGAGAATATCGGAGTCGAACCGATGACCTCTTCGGTGCAAGCGAAGCGCTCTAGCCAGCTGAGCTAATTCCCCTCAGTGCAATTCTTTTTGTGTTTAAACCACCCACCACACTTGCACTTTATGAAGTGAACAGTTGTTAATATTATAGGTGAAGATGCCATCGCTGTCCAAATGTTTGGATGAAAATGTTCTCCACAAAAACCAAATATATGTCTAAAAAATTCTATCATATTAGAAGTTTTGTCTTAAGGCAAGAAAATCATCTCTCATCTTTTTAACCTCTTTAATTACTTCATCATTAGTTGATGGTATTCTTTTTATAATATCTTCACCATCTTTTTCAACCTTTTCTTTTAACTGAGAAAGTTTATTATCAATATAATCTAAAGCGATATCATGCTTATCTTCAAGTTTTCTTTGTAGAACATTAAGTTTTGATAATGCATCTTCTATATCCATTTCATTATCAATATTAATTTCTTTTTGTTCGTAGTGGTTGTATAGTAAATATACTCCAACTATAAAATTAATTACAGTTGTGATAGTGATTATTATAAGAGGTGTATCCATAGCCATTTATTTATTTAAAGTTTGTACTCGGTAGGGGAATCGAACCCCTATTACCAGGATGAAAACCTGAGGTCCTAACCGTTAGACGAACCGAGCATAAGTTTATTTTCAGAATATCCAAATGAAAACTTCAATAGATAACTGAAAAAGAAATCTCCTAATATAGAGTTTAAGAAGAAAGGTATTGCCATTGTATAACAAAGTAAAAATCCTTCTATTGTTTTTGGATAACCACCTAACCAAACTCCAAAGTTAGTGATAATAAAAAAGATAAGAGATGATATAAATACATTCTTAACTTGTATCTTTTTCCAATATAATCCTAATAAACTAATTAAGAAGAATGAACTATATACCCATATTGATATAGAATAGAATCCTAAATATAAATCAGATATACCCATTGCAATAATAGGTAATAATAATCCAAACCATTTATTTCTAAATGTTGTTGAACCAAATAATGCCAATGCCGTTATTGGTGTAAAGTTTGGTGGATGAGGTATTAACCTTATTACCACTGCAAACAAAACAAAACCTAAAATAAGCATTTCTCTTTTATTCATCTTCTAAGTTATTATTTTTATGTTTCTTTTTACGAGTATAATCTCGTTTACTCTTGACAACCTTTTCAGTCATCTTCTTTCCTATTTCATGAGCCATCTCACCCAACGAGATTGTAGAGTCCCAAGTCAACTTCTCTTGATATGTGCTCTTCTTCTTTGGTTTCTTCATCTTTAATTAATTCCATCTCTAATGGTAATCTATTTCTACCATATTGTTCTATTGTCCACTCAGGACTTCTATCTGTGATAAACTCTATAACTTTAGGAGCTTCATCTTGTTCTTTTATTAAAAATACTAATTTTCTCATAAGTTTAGTTTTGTATTACAAATATACGAAAAATATTTGAAACTTCCAAATTTATTTTAAACTATTTTAGTTTGAAACAATTATCTCACCCACATTCCAACTTGGGATATAATATTTGAATCTATGTTTATCTAACATCTCAGTAACTCTTTTTGCCATCTGAGATGAATTACCTACAATGATTCTACATTGAAACATTGGGTTCTGTGATTGTAATAACACGAAATCTTCCGCAGCAAATTCTGCCTCATCGTGTGTAAATCCATGTAAATCTAATTCATTCATAATCGTTTTCGTGAATTATATATTTTTCTTCTTTTGATAAATTTGCTAGAAAAGATTCTAAACGAGATATTATATTTTTATTTGTTTTTAACTCTTCAATAAATGGTACTAAACTTCTTCTTATTATCAATGAGTTAAGTTCACCGTTTAATCCACTATGTTTTAATATTCCTTCATTTACCATTTTTTCTGTTGCTACTGCTATTCCTTCATGGGTTATCCTATCTCTTCTAATATCTAAATTATCTATCCATTTTTTTATTACTTTAAAGTTTCCTACAAAGTGAGTATCATTAAAGAATGTCCAATCCTGCATATTGTCCGCAGATGAACTATAAAGAGTATCTTCATCTAATTCAAAACTAAAAGTAAATGGTTCGTATTTAAACCTTGGTATAGCATCTAATCTCATAGCAATCACCATATCATATGTTTGGTTCTCCTTTTCTACCATAGAGACTAATTGTTTCCAATGATAAATCATAGATGATGTTCCTCCCAAAAACTTACTATCTGTATAGTTTTCTTTATCATGTCGAGAATCTAAATATTGATTCCATTCTATATTGGTAATCGATACATTTTTTAATCTTTCAGAAAATATAGGCTCAAAAACATCTTTATCAATACCATCGATTCTATGTGCCAATATAGAAGATTCTCTTTTTCGTTTGAATTGTTTAGTATCACCATATGGTATCTTGAAGAATTCCCATTTATCCAATTCTTTGTTAAATTTGATGTAACCTTTTTTTGTTTCTAAACTTTTGTTCCAAGTTGATATATAAACATCTACATTATCAGGTATGTTATTAATATAGAACTGATGAGTTAAATCAAATGTTCTATATTCTCCAAATAAAAATAATGCGTGTTTTTTATTCATTACGATTGGTCTTTCCAAAAGGATTGTACTAATATTATTGTAAAACATAATAGTAGTTGAATTGCTATCTTCATCGTAAACTTCTCACCGAAGAACAATTGAATCATTACAGCATATACAGTCATACCAAGAGCAAATCCAACAAATCTAGCTCCCCATATACTTCCACCATAACCAGCTACATTATATCTTGTTGCCAGTATAAATACATAAGTAAGTGGTATTGCCAAAGCATACCATCCCCAATATGTTTCATCGTACTTAGGATATTTGAATTGTAGGTTATGTTGAAACCATGCACCTAATTGTGCGATGATTGTTACTATCGCTCCTAAACATATGTAATACCAATTTAAATCTTTCATCTAGTATTGTATTAAAGTTTTTGTTAATTTTCCATTTCTCTGTACCCACATATTCCATGAACCACAATCACTTGATTCTGCGAGTAATTCTTTTTTACCATCACCATCCCAATCATATGCCTTTATATAACCAGACCTACATCTTTGTTCCATAAACCATTCTCCTTGATTGAACACTTCTTCTGTTTTTAATTCGAAGGTGTTATCATTATTTTCATAGTAACTTATTAAAGTATCTTCATCTCCTCCAAGATTCATGTTTCTATATGTACTTGTAAAGATATCATAATCTCCATCGTTATCCCAATCGGTAATAGAGATATCCCATGTACAAGTATATGATTTATCTCTCCAATCAGATTCTCCAAGAAAACTATATTGAGGTTCTAATATAATATCAGGTTGTTCGTTGTAAAAAGGATATGATGGTTGTCCTAAAAAGATTATAGTTGCTTCATTGTAATTATCATCGTTGTAATTATTAACATAAGCAGGGTCATCATAATTTTTAGCTTCTCCTACAATCAAATCCATGTAACCATCTTTATTAATATCAAATAAATGTTCAGAACAAATAAAAGAACCAACACCAAACCATTCGTGTGAGTAAGTAAATTGACCACTACCATTGTTTAACCAAACCTTTAGAGTAGTTGTTCCAGCAACTATATCAGGATACCCATCACGATTAATATCAGCTAAACTTCCACCATGATAATATTTTTGATTACCACCTGTTTCATAAGGAACTATTGTATTTAGTTCATACATCCCATCTCTATAAACATATGAAAAGATTCCACCCGATGGTTGAGTAGAGTTACTACCATATTCACCTTCATCATCAGCCACAAATATAACAAAATCAGTATATCCATCTCCATTGATATCGGTTTGTGAAATCATACTTGAGTTATAAGGAAGTTGTTCTGATATCATTGATTTATCAAACTCCCATTGTGTTACTCCTCCTACACTTCCTTTGTTTTTTAAAACACCATACTCAGTCCAATCAGATATGTTATTCCATTCGTTTCTTTGTACGTTTACAAACACATCAACATTATTATCATTTTCCCAATCAAAGTAGACCAAACCTCTTCTAACCATCTTTGTGGAAGTACCTCTTCCCATTGATACGAATTGAGTTGCATTATCAAACCTCCCACTATTGAGTTCGTGATTCTTCAATGATTCATTATATAAAGAAATTGGTGGGGATAGTGGTATGAGGGTTTCATCTTCAATTAGGTCTTTTTCACAAGAACTCAAGAAGATTAATGTTAATAGTAAGTAAAGTTTTTTCATGGTTTAGTATTTACGATGTAAATATACGAAAAATATTTCACATATACAAGCTTTTTCTCATTTATTTTTTCGTGAGGATTCAAACGAGAATTGGTGAGTACGAGGTTTAAATCTCTTTTGTCAGATTGTTAATAACTTTATTTTTTCTTTTTTCAAAATTTGTATAGTTATATATACCAGACGCTCCAGACACTTAAAAAGAAATAACTTAAAATAAAGTATATAACCTCTAACTAAGACACTAAGGACGTGTCGGTTTTTTAAAATTTTTTTAAGGTCGGTCTTTAAAAGTTTTTTTCCCAAGTCGTTTTTTTATTGAGTTAGTTCAGTCGAACAGATTTTTTCCCCTTCTTTTTTATTGATAGTTCTGTCTTCCCAGCTATGAATCCTAATCAGGCGTTCTCTATTATCCCTTTTAGTGGCTTGATACCAGCTTTCCATTCTTCGAAGATATCTCGTTATGATACTACATAGTTCATATTCTTCTTCTTTTTCACAGTATAAGAGTATCTCGAATATCCAATCACCTCCCCATCTATCGAAAAGGGTATCTACACTCACCCCTATACGATGATATTGGATAAGAAAGGATTGAGTAAGAAGGTTTAAATCCTCGTTAGTGGGGTTACCGAATAAAGTAATGAACTCTGATGGGTCTAAGACAAGTGGATGACCTTTCTGTACATCTTGTAGAAATAGTGATTTCTCTAGTTCTTGTTGGATACGATGAGTTCCAAAGAGGTCTCTCTCCTCTCTTTCATCATCATCGTTCTGTTCGTAATCTTCCCAATTAAAGTCTTCCATTGTATCTGTATTATATGTGTTATGTATATCTGTATAATTATAAATAGTATTATTTGATTGTATCCGTTCTTAATTATTACACTTACCGAAATTTTAATCCTATAAATTTGTAGGGGTCGTTTTTTTCGAGGAGGTATTCTTCCCTCATCATATTGAGAGTATGTTGTTGTTCGGCATTATAAAATTGAAGTTCCTTTACAATGGATAGGAATTCAAGCTTCTTCTTCGTGAGTTGTTTCCTATTGGTGGTCAAGTTCGAGGATGATAATTTTTTTCCATAATAGTCTTGAAGGATTGATATACCCTTATAGTGTCCTTCATGAAATCTTATATCTTTCTTACTTGGCATTATACCTATTTAATTATTAAGTACTAATATAAGGAATTTATTTGATATATCCAAGTCTTTATGTATATTTCTTTCTTCTATACTATGTGTGCTAATAACAATATCACCTCATGTACCGACAAATCGAGGTTTTTAATTTCCACGACCTACTTTTCTAATACCCATATTCTTTCCTTTACCCTTTGAATTAGATTTAGGATTGAACTTAGTATTCTTATTATTCTTGTTATCGTGCTTATTACCGAAAAATTTACTACCCATAATTTCTATTGATTGTTTTTTATATAATTATAAAATAATTCTGCTTGTATTATCATTCCACTTTTACCCATATGATACATATCTTTAACTTCACCATTAGTATCTTCTTCTATACTTCCTCCACCATACTTTCCAAATACACCAAATGTTATACAACATTTATTATCATCTCTACTTAATTTTTTTATTTGCTCAATACAAGGAATATATACTTCTTTGTTCTTAAAGTATTGTGAAGTAGTTATATCACCTTGATGTGGTGATATTATATCTTCAATTTGTTTACCATAATGTTTAACTATCAAATCCGATATAAGATACTTATCATTATTTTGGAAACCCAAAAATTCTTGTGTAGTAGCTAATAGAGTATCATCGGTAAACCAATAATAAATTTTGAATCCAATTGCTTCTGCATATGCATCTATTATCCTTTCATAGTTTACTGTTTCCCATACGAAGTTTGGATGTATTCTTTTATCTCTAATGTTATCATATGTTTCTCTAATAAATGGGATTGTCTTTTCAGATTCATCATCAATTGAATTAGCTGGTGCCATACTTGCAAACTGAGTATCTTTAATCCACATTTGTCTAAGTGTAGATGCCCAATTTATAATAACAATATCTCCTTTTTCAATTTTAGTACAGGTATTACAGAAACTAAAAAATATCTCTGCATTGGAACTTGCACCTTTACCATAGTTTACATAAGAATCACAATTGAGTTTGTTGGATAATAACTCAACCCATATTGGAGGCATATCTTTATTATCACTTACACCCAACCAATCTCTATATTGTTTATAAGTTGTGAACTCCATATCATAGTAACCTTCTGTATGGGATGCTCCAAATGTGTATAATTTCATTATTGTTCCATTTCGTGTTTGAGTTGACATTCTAAATGGTCTGTTCCACTTAGATAATCATAATCTACTTGTGAAGTATCTTGTAAACAATACCTACATTTATAAGAACCAGCATGAGTTTGATTAAACCATACGTTTCTTATTTGATTTAATTTCTTTCTTGTCTTATCACTATAACATCCTTCTTCCAAAGCGCCATCAATCATAGAGATAATTCCACCTTTATTAGAGAATGTAGGGTTTTCTATAACAAATTGTTTTAGTATTAACAACCCTTTTGCTTGTTCTGTATCAAATACT
>AACY020564763.1_pt1 | contig 13194 bp, 13 predicted proteins | sample 267378 | NCBI WGS metagenome assembly AACY02 (sample SAMN02954345, study PRJNA13694) | marine metagenome | biome: aquatic; feature: ocean; material: water; isolation source: isolated as part of a large dataset composed predominantly from surface... | reverse complement strand
TTGTTACTTTGCCATAGCATTCAGTGCTATGCCATTCGGTATTATTTTTGGAACTTTGTTTTTTGTTTTATTAAGTATAGCTGCCTTAAGTTCCTCAATCTCACTAATTGAACCTGGAGTAGCGTGGTTAATAGAATCTTTGAAGATTAAGAGAATAACTGCAACTATTGTGCTTGGTTGTAGCGCATGGTTCTTAGGACTATTTAGCGCCTTATCATTTAATCTATTATCAGAATTTACAATTTTTGGTAAGAACTTCTTTGACGCAACTGATTTTTTAACTAATCAAATAATGTTACCTTTAGGCGGTATCTTTATCGCAATCTTTGTAGGCTGGGTAATGAAGAAGGAGCACGTACTTAATGAATTAGGTTTTCAAGAGAATTCCTTATTTAAAGCTTGGTATTTTTCTGTCAGATTCGTTGCACCTACTTTAGTGGGATTAGTTTTTCTTTATTTCTTTATATAAGTCAATTGTCCGATAGTAGCTCTCCATCCCAGCGTGCTAACTTGTTATCCTCAAAATAAAGAGTAATTTTTTGCTCAGTATAGGTTTTAGAGCCTTGAGTTACTGAAGTAAAATAATCCCATCTATTTGGATAGAAGGTATCTGAAATCAAAGGTGTTCCCATAACAAATTTTACTTGTGACTCTGTCATACCAACCTCTAATTTATCTATCATCTTTTGGTCTACGAGGTTTCCCTGGCTTATAACAACTTCATAAGTCTTTGGAATACTACAGCTAGTAAGAAATATACTTATCAAAAGGAATAAAAATTGTTTAATAGTAACTTTCATTTAAGACATTTTTAGAAATATTCAGCTATTATAGATATTATTATTAATAATTATATCCATTTAAGAGGTAATACATTTTGAGTGATGATGCTGAATTAAAAAAAGCTGGACTGAAGGTTACCCTTCCCAGGCTAAGAATCTTAGAATTGTTAGAGCATGATAAAGCACATCTAAGTGCTGAAGAAATATACAGGAAACTTATAGATGCAGGCGAGGAAGTTGGTCTGGCAACTGTTTATAGAGTTCTAACTCAGTTTGAGCAGGCTGGAATCTGCATTAGGCATAACTTTGAAGAAGGGCATGCTGTTTACGAGCTAACGCCTTCCGATCATCATGATCATATGGTTTGTTTAGAGACAGGCGACGTAATAGAGTTTACAGACGACATGATTGAAGAAAGGCAAAATAAACTTGCACAAGAAAAAGGATATGAAATTGTTGATCACAGCATGGTGCTCTACGTTAAGCCTCTAAAAAAATAATTCAATTAGTACTTGAATAGAATACTTAAAGCCCCATATTGGGCTAGATAGGAGTATTACTTTGACTAAAAAAGAAGATAAAGAAGAGCAATTAGATATTGAAAATGTTGCAGAAGACTTAGAGTCAGCAAACGGTATTGATTCTGAAGAGAAAAATTCATCCGACATTACAGAAAAGGATGAACAAAAACCTGAAGATAAGATAAAAGAACTAGAAGACCAGTTACTAAGAGCAAAGGCAGAAGTCCAAAATGTAAGAAGGATAGCTGCTCAAGAAGTAACAAGAGCAAGACTTTACGGAATAGAATCTCTTGCAAAAGAGTTTCTTGCTGTTGGAGATAATATCGAAAGAGCAATAACTTCTTGTGAAGGAGAAGAAGATACATCAAACATCAAAGAAGGCCTTGAGTTAACACTAAAAGCATATGAAAGTTCTCTTAAAGCTTCAGGAATAGAACCTATTGATTGTGTAGATCAATCTTTTGACCCTGAAAAGCATGAAGCTCTTTCGGTTATTGAAGATGATGATCTAGAGCCTAACTCTATTATAGAAGAGATTCAAAAAGGATATTCTATTTTAGACAGAACTTTGAGACCTTCTAAGGTTATCGTTTCTAAAAAATCTGAAGAAAAGTAAAAAAAACCTTGAAAATAACAACATAAGCCCCATCTAAGGATTATTAGAACTAATGTGGAGTTATAAATGGCGAAAGTAATTGGAATTGATTTAGGGACAACAAACTCATGTGTGTCCGTGATGGAGGGTGATCAAGCTAAAGTGATTGAAAACTCTGAAGGCAAGAGGACAACGCCTTCAGTTGTTGCCTATGGAGAAGAAATTAAAGTAGGAGATTCAGCTAAGAATCAAGCGGTTACTAATGCTGAAAATACTCTTTATGCTATTAAAAGGCTAATAGGAAGAAAACACTCTGACGACGTGGTAAAGAAAGATTCTGGCATGGTCGCTTACAAGATTATATCAGCAGACAATGGAGATGCTTGGGTAGAGGCAGAAGGCAAGAAATTAGCTCCACAGCAAGTTTCAGCTGAGATTCTTAAGAAAATGAAGAAGACTGCTGAAGATTATTTAGGTCAAGAAGTTAAAGAAGCAGTAATAACTGTCCCTGCCTATTTTAATGACTCGCAAAGACAAGCAACAAAAGATGCAGGAAAAATAGCCGGGTTAGAAGTGAAAAGAATTATTAATGAACCTACGGCAGCAGCTTTAGCTTATGGCTTAGATAAAGGAAAAGGTGATCAGAAGATTGCTGTCTATGACCTTGGCGGAGGCACATTTGACGTATCTATTATTGAGATAGCCGAAGTCGATGGAGAACATCAATTTGAGGTTCTATCTACTAATGGTGACACTTTTCTCGGAGGAGAAGACTTCGACATTGCTTTAATAGAGTATCTAGCTGATGAATTCAAAAAAGAATCTGGTTTAGATTTGCATAATGACTCTGCAGCTTTACAACGTTTAAAAGAAGCTGCGGAAAAGGCCAAGATAGAGTTGTCGAGCAATCAACAGTCTGAAATAAATCTACCATATATAACTGCAGATACTTCAGGAGCTAAACACTTCGTTCATAAACTTACGAGGGCTAAATTAGAGTCTTTAGTTGAAGAATTAGTTAATAAAACTATCGAACCAACTAAGATTGCTCTAAAAGATGCTGGATTAAAAACATCTGATGTAGATGAAGTAATTTTAGTAGGTGGTCAAACTAGAATGCCTTTAGTTCAAGAAAAGGTTAAAGAATTTTTTGGAAAGGAAGCTAGGAAAGATGTTAACCCAGACGAAGCAGTATCTGTAGGTGCAGCTATTCAAGGTGCAGTATTGGCTGGAGATGTTACGGATGTGTTACTTCTAGACGTGACACCTTTAACTCTAGGCATAGAGACAATGGGTGGAGTAATGACACCATTAATTGATAAAAATACAACTATTCCCACCAATAAATCACAAGTTTTTTCTACAGCAGAAGATAATCAAACTGCGGTAACAGTACATGTTCTTCAAGGTGAAAGAAAACAGGCCGCAGAGAATAAAACTCTAGGCCAATTTAATTTAACAGATATTCCGGCTTCACCTAGAGGCATGCCTCAGATAGAAGTATCTTTCGATTTGGATGCAAATGGAATCCTTAATGTTTCTGCCAAAGACAAAGCAACTGGAAAAGAGCAATCAATTGAAATAAAAGCTTCCAGTGGACTGTCTGACGATGAAATAGAACAAATGGTAAAAGATGCAGAAGCTCATGCTGAAGACGATAAAAAGTTTGAGGAATTGGTTCAAGCCAGAAATCTTGGTGAAAATCTTGTACATAGCTGCAAAAAGACTTTAGAAGAAGCGAAAGATAAAGTAGAAGATGCCGAAAAAGAAACAATAGAAAAAGGAATAGAGGAATTAGAAGAAGCTTTGAAATCCGATGATAAGGTTCTAATTGATGAAAAAGTAAAATCCCTTTCAGAAGCTTCAGCTCCTTTAGCTCAAAGACTTTATGAAGAAGAATCTCAAAAGCAGGCAGATTCAAGTGAAGACGATGATTCAAAGAATGATTCTGAAGTAGTGGATGCTGATTTCGAAGAAGTAAAGGAAGAGAAGGAACAACAGAATTCCTAAATAGAAGGAATCCTTGATTAGACTTTCTAGTAATTGCAATGTCTAAGAGGGATTACTATGAGATTTTAGGCGTTGAAAGGAACGCCTCATCTGATGATCTAAAAAAAGCTTATAGAAAACTAGCCATGAAGTATCATCCAGATAGAAATTCGGATGATCCTTCAGCACCAGAGAGATTTAAAGAGGCTTCAGATGCCTATGAAGTTTTATCAGATGCTTCCAAAAGAAACGCTTATGATCAATTCGGTCATGAGGGAGTAGATGCTTCTGGTTTTAGTGGGTCAACAGGTCAAGGCTTCAATGATATTTTTGGCGATATCTTCGGTGATATATTTGGTGGCGGAGATCCTTTTGGACGTAGACAGCGATCTAATAAAGGTTCAGATCTACAATACTCCATGACAATATCTCTTGAAGATGCAGTTAGGGGTGTGACAGAAAAGATCGCCATAACTTGCCTCGATACTTGTTCATCTTGTGGAGGAACAGGGGCAGAAGAGCATAGTAAGCTGATGACTTGTGATGCATGTGGAGGGACTGGCCAAGTAAGAATGCAACAAGGTTTTTTCTCAGTTGCACAGACTTGCAGAAAATGTGGTGGCTCAGGCCAAATTATCAGCCATCCTTGCAAGACATGTGGGGGTCAAGGTAGGGTAGAAAAACGCAAGACTTTATCTGTAAAAATACCCGCAGGGGTCGATACAGGAGACAGAATTAGGCTTTCCGGAGAAGGTGAGGCAGGATTAAATGGAGGTCCTTCAGGCGATTTATTTGTTCAAATTAAAGTTTTACCCCATGACGTTTTTGAGCGAGACGGAAGGCATCTTTATTGTGAAGCGCCTATAAGCTTTATTGATGCTTCTTTAGGAGGAGAAATTCAAATACCTACCTTAGACGGCAGGGTGAAGATTAAAATTCCTGAAGGCACCCAAACAGGTAAACTCTTTAGGCTAAGAGGCAAAGGAATAAGCCCAATAAGAGGTGGCTCCAAAGGAGATTTACTTTGCAGGGCAGTGATAGAAACTCCTCAAAACCTCACCAAAGATCAAAAAAAGATATTGCAAGAATTTCAAAATTCTATAAATAACAACGATAATCAGAATCCCCTAAAGGATGAATGGTTTGATAAAGTTAAATCCTTTTTTGATAGTAAATAAAAAAATCTATGTGTAATACTTTTATTTCAGGCGCAACAGGCAAAGTTGGCAGAATTCTTATCGAAAAAGTTTTAGAAGATAAAGATCTAAAATTAGTAGGAGGTAGTGCTTCTAAAGAAAGTAATAACCTAGGAAAGGACTTAGGAGCTTTGATTGGTAAACAGAATTTGAATATTAATTTAGTTTGTGACTTTGTAACCGCAAAAAATATTGAATTAATAATTGATTTTTCCAGGCCTCAGCATTCTTTGGAAGCACTGCGATACGCTAGAAAAGAAAATATCCCAGTTGTTCTTGGTACTACTGGATTTAATGAAATAGAATTTAATGAGATTCTTAAAATTTCTCAAGATATACCATTATTAATTGCACCTAACACCAGCATGGGCATAGCAATCTTGAAGAAGATTATTGACCAATCAAAAGATGTAATCAAAAGTGCAACTTCTCTTATGATCTATGAAAAACACCATAGCAGTAAGAAAGATTCTCCTTCAGGCACTGCTCTTAACTTAAAAGATCAGTTATCAGAATTCTTAAATGGCGAAGATTTAGAAATAATTAGCCATAGAGAAGGAAGCTCGCCAGGGGAACATACCTTGAAACTATCTTTTGAGGGAGAGGTATTGGAGATATCTCATAAAGCTTCAGATAGATCAATTTTTGCTATAGGTGCAATAATTGCAGGAAAATGGCTTAAAGATAAGGCACCAGGTTCATATAACATGCAAGATATTTATTCTTCTTGATTTATGCCTTTTGTGGTATAAAAGCGCACCATTTTAGATATTTATTAATATTTAATTAACGAAACGAAACACACGTTGTAGTTTCAAATTTAAGGTGCTAAGGATTGCTCATCTTTAGTGAGGTTTGATAAACGTGGAAGTATAACCAGAGCAATGTAATGTTGCTCACTGAATAAGGAGAGCAAATGGCTGATATAAAGCTAGAACAAATGCTACAAGCGGGTGTCCATTTCGGACATCAAACTAAATACTGGAACCCCAAAATGGATCAATATATCTTTGGTATAAGAGATAAGATCCATATTATTAACTTAGAGCATACGGTTGAGATGATTAAGCCTGCACTAAAGTTTATAGAGGGCGTAGCAGCAAAGAATAATAAAATCTTATTTGTTGGAACAAAAAGGACTGCTACAGATATTATCAAGAATGAAGCTGAAAGGTGTTCAATGCCATATGTTAATGAAAGATGGCTTGGAGGAATGCTTACCAATTACAAAACCATCAGATCATCTATCACAAGACTAGAAAACCTTTTGAGACAAAAAGAAGATGGCACTTTTAGTAAAATTACTAAGAAAGAAGGACTAAAAATACAACGGGATATCGACAGGTTGCAAAAGTCTATTGGAGGTGTAACTGAGATGGGCGGATTGCCAGATGCTCTATTTATTATTGATGTTAATAGAGAATCCATTGCTGTTTCAGAAGCAAGCAAGATGGGCATACCTATTGTGGGAATAGTTGATACTAACAGTAATCCGGAAGGGATTGATTATGTTATACCAGGAAATGATGATTCTATAAGGTCTATAACACTTTTCACTGAAGCTGTAGCAGATGCATGTATTGTTGGTTCAAAGGCCGCAACGGGCTTAAAACAAGAAACGCCTCAGTCTGGTCCATCCATTGTCAGAAAAGCTGATGTAGAGATAAAAGAGAAGGCAGTTGTTGAGAAAGAGACCTCTGACGAAGAATCGTTAGAAAATAATTCTGAAGTTGATAATCCTTCAACAGAAGAGGTACAAGGGGATATCAAGACTGAAGCAGATTCAAAAGAAGAATCAAGAGAAACTAAAACAAAGGAATAAGCTATGAGTAATATTTCTGCATCGCAAGTTAAAGAGTTAAGAGAAAAGACAGGTTTAGGTCTAATGGATTGTAAGAAAGCTCTTGAGGAAGCTAATGGTGATTTAGATTTGGCTATAGAAGAATTAAGGAAGAGCAGTGGATTGAAAGCAAGCAAGAAATCAAGCCGATCAGCAGCAGACGGATTAATTGGTATCAAGAGTTTTGAAGGCAGATCATTTATGGTTGAGATTAATTGTGAAACCGATTTTGTTGCAAGGGATGATTCTTTTAATGGGTTTATGGAAGAAGTGCTAGAAATTGTTTCTTCTAATGCAGATAAAGATCTCCAAGAACTTTTAGATGAGAGCATTGAAGAGCAGAGAGAAAAACTTGTCCAAAAGTTAGGAGAAAATATAGTGGTAAGAAGAATAGCTTCTAGCGACAATAATGCTGATTCTTCGGGTGTCTATCTACATAGTAATAATAAAATTGGCACTATTGTCTCACTTCAAGGAGGCTCAGAAGAAGTAGCAAAGGATATTGCAATGCATGCAGCAGCTACTGATCCAATGGCTATATCTCCTTCAGATATTCCAGAGGAGGTTGTAGAAAAGGAACGAGAAATCTATAAAGCACAATCAGAAGAAAGCGGAAAACCTGAAGATATAGTTGAAAAAATGATTGAAGGCAAAATTAGAAAGTTCCTATCTGAGGTGAGTCTAACAGAACAAGATTTTGTAAAAGATCCTAATAAAACAATTAATGATTTACTTAAAGACAGCAATGCAAGTATTGTGAGTTTTACTAGATTTGAAGTTGGAGAAGGCATTGAAGTGGAAAAAATTGATTTTGCAAGTGAAGTCATGTCTCAGATAGAAGGTTAAATGTTAAAAGAGATACTAGAAGATACTGAATTAGGAATGGAAAGGAGCCTGGGTGCTCTTGATGCAGCATTTAAAAAGATAAGAACTGGCAGAGCTACACCATCTCTTCTGGACAGCATAAAGGTGAGTTACTACGACAAGCTAACTCCACTATCTCAAGTAGCAAGCATAAATATAGAGGATGCTAAGACACTAGCTATCGTCCCATGGGAAAAGGGTATAGTACAAGAGATTGAGAGAGCCATTGCAGAATCAGAATTAGGACTAAACCCTTCAACTTCGGGTGATACCATTAGAGTAATACTACCTGATTTAACCGAAGAGACGAGAAGAGATTTTATAAAAAAAGCTAAAGCAGAAGCAGAGAATGCTAAGGTTTCAGTTAGAAATGTCAGAAGAGAAGGCAATTCTCAACTTAAAGAGTTTTTAAAAGAAAAAGAAATCTCTGAAGATGAAGAGAGGCAAGGAGAACAAGAAATACAAAAGCTAACTGATCTTTTTGTTGAAAAAGTAGAATTAGCTCTAGAAGCTAAAGAGAAGGACTTACTAGACTTCTAATCCTTTTGTTATGGAAGGCGAACATTTCGATATTATTCCTCAGCATGTAGCTATTATTATGGATGGCAACAATCGTTGGGCTTCAGAAAGAAATCTACCTGGTGTTGCTGGTCATCAAAAAGGAGTCGAAAGAGCTAGAGAAGCAGTTGAGTTTGCTGTAAAAAAAGGTATATCGACATTGACCATATTTGCTTTTAGTAGTGAAAACTGGGGACGATCAAACGAAGAAGTAAATCTTTTAATGAAACTCTTGAATACCGCCCTAAAAGAACAAGTTCCGAATCTTGTTAAAAATTCTGTTCAGTTAAGTTTCATAGGAGATTTATCGCAATTTGATAAAGACTTATTAGATCAAATGAAAAAATCTGAAGAAATGACTATCTGCAGACACGAGGAAAAGAAGTTGGATTTAGTTGTTGCTGCAAGTTATGGGGGTAGATGGGACATCATTAATGCCGTTAATAAACTTAGAGCTGATAATAAGTTTATTTCAGAAGCTGATATGACTTCAGCGTTGTCTACTTCTAATTTTGAGGACCCTGATTTATGTATAAGAACTGGTAGAGAAAAAAGAATAAGCAATTTTTTATTATGGCAATTAGCCTACACAGAACTTTATTTTCCTGATCTTTTGTGGCCTGATTTTAATGATGATGAATTTGAGAAGGCTTTATTGGAATACTCTACTAGAAATAGAAGATTTGGAGATAAATCAAATTTTTCCTCTAACAATGATTAAGCAGAGATTAATTAGTGCACTAATACTTTCTTTAGGAATAATTTCTATAATCTTTGCTTTACCAAATGATTACTTAATTTATTTTATAGTCTTATTAAGTTGCTTCTCTTTAGCAGAATTCTTAGGACTAAGGTTTTCTAGAGTTCCTACAGTTTTATTTGTCTGCTTTAGTTTAGTTTTATTTTATTTAGCTTCCTTTCCAGCTTTTAACAAAACTTTCATTAGTCTTAGTGCGCTAGCATATTTAGGATTTTTCTTTCTAATTATCAGCTTTCCCATTAGTAAACCTTTTATACAAAGAAATTCAGTTTGGCTTATTTCAGGAGCATTAATCCATCTTGGTTTTTTTGCCGCTTTGTTTTTTTTAATTAACCAAGAAGAATCACTTTTAATATATTTTGGTACGGATATAAACAAACAGAACGGCTCTTTTTATTATGGTTTTAATTAGCGTCTTGATGGACACCTTAGCTTTTTTTGGAGGAAAAAGGTTTGGAAAAACTAAGCTTTTACATAATGTAAGCCCAAATAAGACAGTTGAAGGATTTTTAATTGCTATGACATTAACGCCTTTAATTATTTTAGTATTGACCTCTAACTTAGTTAAAACAAATTTTTCTGAGTACATTATTTTAATACTAGTTGCTTCCTTCTTTGCTGTAATAGGTGATGCCGTTATGAGTTTGTTTAAAAGAGTTGTAGAAGTGAAGGATACTTCAAATCTTATTCCGGGTCATGGAGGTTTATTAGATAGAATTGATAGTCATTTGGCTACCATCCCTATTTTCATATTTACACTACTCCTATTTAGTTAATCATGAATATTGCGATACTAGGATCTACAGGCTCTATTGGACACTCAACCTTAGAAGTAATACGTCAAAATAAACACAAATTTTCTGTTACTTTATTGACAGCAAGGCAAAATCACGAATTGCTATTTGAACAATCCAAGGAATTTAACCCAAAGTTTGTTTATTTAGAAGACGAACAAGCTAGAAAATTATTTAAAGCAAATGCTTTACAGAAAAAATTAGAAACGCGCATTATTCAGTCACAGGAGGAATTTGAAGAAGTTCTAGGTTCTATTGAAACAGAAGTAGTTGTTGCAGGCATGGTCGGCATAGCAGGATTAATACCTGTTCATTTTGCAATTTCAAAAGGGAAAAGAGTATTACTAGCTAATAAGGAATCTTATGTTGTTGCAGGTGAGTATTTAAATAAGCTTTGCAGTCAAACAGGCGCTACTATCTTCCCAATAGATAGTGAGCATAGCGCTATACATCAATGTTTAGCCAATACAAAAAATATGTCAGATGTCTCAAAAATTATTTTGACAGGTTCAGGAGGTCCTTTCTTGAATAAAGATATTAGCGAATTTACTTCAATTACACCTGAGCAAGCTGTAAATCACCCAGTTTGGAGTATGGGAAAGAAGATTTCAGTTGATTCATCAACTTTGATGAATAAAGGCTTAGAAGTTATAGAGGCGAGATGGTTGTTTGGTTATGAAAATATTGAAATATTAATTCATCCAGAAGGAATTATTCATTCTTTAGTAGAGTTCAGAGACAACTCTGTTTTAGCCCAATTATCGAATCCTGATATGAAGGTTCCCATAGCATATGGATTAAGTTATCCAGACAGGATTCCTTCTGGTTCTACTCCGCTACATTTACATGAAGTTGGTTCTTTGAACTTTCTTGAACCGGACTTTAAAAAATTTCCTTGCTTAAAACTGGCGATAGATTTATTACCTATTGGGGGGACAAGCTTTTCTATTCTAAATGCCTCAAATGAAATTTGCGTTGAGGCCTTTTTGGATGGGCGAATAAGTTATATTCAAATTTATGAAATAATTTCTAAAGTTTTGGATAGAATTGAAATTAAAACTGTCGAATCTCTAGACGAGATATTTGAATCTGATAAGAATTCTCGTAAGGAAACTTCTTCTCTAATAAATAACTTATAAATGGATGTACTAATTACTATATTTTCTTTTATAGCCTTAATAAGCTTAATAGTTGGCATTCATGAACTAGGTCACTTTTCAGTTGCTAGATTCTTCAATATTCATGTATTGAAATTTAAGATTGGCTTTGGCAAAGAGCTCTATTCTTTCCAAGATAAGAATGAATGTAAATATTCTTTAGGAATATTGCCTTTAGGGGGATATGTTCAAATGCTTGGTGAAAACTTTATACCTGAAGGTCAGCAAGATTCAATTTTAGTAAATAAAAAATCTTATCTTGACGCAACCTTAAGTGAAAGAGCTGCTGTAACAGCAGCAGGCCCCTTAGCGAATTTTCTTTTGGCTATAGTTCTTTATTTTTTTATAACTTTAATCGGTACCTATGAATTGGGCTCTTTTGTTGGAGGAGTCAAGGCTGGCACTCTTGCCGAAGATGCCAATCTTGCATATGGAGACAGGATAGTAAGTATAGATGAAACAGAATTAGATAGTTTCAATGATATTCGTATACTTTTAGCAAATAGAATAGGAGATACAGGTTCTATAGATATTGGCTTTATAAAAAAAGGATCAAACTTCACCACTTACTCTTCAGTAAATATAAATAATTGGTTAGAAAATTCTGACCAAAGCAGACCTGCTCAATCATTTGGTTTAGAACCTCTTGTACCTCCCGTGATTGGGGGATTATTAGAAGGAGGACCTGCAAGTAAAGTAGGTTTACAGCCTGGAGATATCATTCAATCAGTAAATAGTCAGTCTATTAGTTCTTGGTTAGAGTTATCTAAACTGCTTAGCAATAGACCCGATGAAGATATTTCAATTACTGTACTCAGAGACAATGACTTGTTCTTTTATTCTTTAAGAACCGACAGTTATGACCAGAACGGCATAGAAAGAGGAAGGATTGGTATTTTTGCTTCTTCGGACCTAAGTCAATGGCCCGAAGAAATAGTCATTGAAAAAAAAGGTAATTTGTTTAAAGCCTTAATTTCAGGTTTTACAGATACCTATAAATTTACCAAACTAATTCTTTCATCTATTGGAAAATTATTCACCGGTTCAGTTTCAGCTGATAACATAGGAGGTCCTATTCAAATATCAGTAATAGCAGGTTCGGCAGCAAAGGAAGGATTGGTATCATTTTTATCTATGATTGCGATTTTAAGCATAAATTTAGGTCTGATAAATTTATTTCCCATTCCTATACTAGATGGGGGACAATTACTTATGATTGCTATAGAAAAGGTTAAAGGTTCTCCTCTTTCGGAAAATTTTCTTGAGCATTCTATAAGAATTGGTGTTTTATTGGTTGCAAGTTTAATGATATTTGCATTTGTTAATGACATAGTAAGGCTAATTTAATGTTTAAATTAAAAATAAGATTTTCTCTGGTAATCTTTGCTTTGATTACTCTATTTCCTTTTTCAGTTACATCTGAAGAGGAATGGGTTGTTAGCGACATAAGGATTAGCGGTTTACAGAGAGTTTCAGCAGGTAGTGTTTTTAACGTAATGCCAATCGCGGTAGGTGATACGGTGGACACTTTCGCGTTGCAAGATACTGCAAAAACGATATTTAATACTGGCCAATTCGATGATATCCAGATTGGACGAGAAGGAAATACACTAATTATTAGTATCGTTGAAAGGCCTTCCATCGCTTCTATCGAGATAGATGGAAATAAAGCACTTAAGACTGAAGACCTCTTAAGAGGGCTTGATGACGCAGGTTTATCGCAAGGTCAAGTATATAAAAGATCAATAGTTAATAGTTTGGCTTTAGAAATACAAAGACAATATGTTGCTCAAGGAAGGTATGGAGCAAAAGTTGATGTTGAAACTGAACCAGAGCCTAGAAATAGGGTTTCCTTAAATATTGAGATAGATGAAGGAGAAGTTGCTGAAATCAAAAATATAAACATAGTAGGCAATTTTGCTTTTGAAGATGAAGAGATCTTGAAAGATTTTGAACTCAAAACAGGTGGTTGGTTTTCCTTTTTTACCAATGACAATAGGTATTCGAGAGAAAAGTTAAAGGGGGATATAGAATCTCTAGAATCTTATTACAAAAATAGAGGTTATGTTGAATTTAAGATTGACAGCTCTCAAGTTAGCATAACAGCCGATAAAACTTCAGTATTTATCACTTTAAAC
>AACY020522388.1_pt1 | contig 13196 bp, 10 predicted proteins | sample 267378 | NCBI WGS metagenome assembly AACY02 (sample SAMN02954345, study PRJNA13694) | marine metagenome | biome: aquatic; feature: ocean; material: water; isolation source: isolated as part of a large dataset composed predominantly from surface... | reverse complement strand
TTCCGGTCATCAGCCTGCGGATGGCCTCAGGCAAATCGGCTGCGATGCCTGGGATCGGCGTCCGCATTGAGGATTGCCCCGTCGCGGTGACCAACCGAACCTTCGGGCTCAAGCTGGTGGCGCAGGGGGACCTCCTCGCGACCGAGCCGTTGACCCTGCGCGTGCTGCTGATGGCAGGTAGCGACGAGGTTGGCCGTGCCGGGATGGCCGTGGGCGGTGACTTCGACCGCGGCAAGGGGTCGCTGACTTTGCCGCTCGGCGCCACGGCGAGCGTGGGCATGATGCTGAACAACGACACCTGCACATCGCTGCGCGTCGTCGTGCTGGACGCCGGGACGGATGGCGTGCTGGCACAATCCAATGACCTGCCCGTGAAGCTGGGTATCTGAATCTGATGAAACGCACAACCGCACTTCAGCTACTGGCGCAGCACAAGGCCGAACTTGCACGGCGTTTCGGTGTGTCCGGCCTGGCGCTGTTCGGCTCGACCGTGCGTGATTCCGCAGGCGAGAGCAGTGATCTAGATGTGCTGGTGGCCTTCGACGGGCCGGCGACCTCGGACCGTTACTTCGGCGTGCAGTTCTATCTGGAAGATGTCCTGGGCTGCGACGTCGATCTCGTCACCGACAAGGCGCTGCGCCCAGAGCTGCGCCCGCATGTTGAGCGGGAGGCGGTGCGTGTCTGAGCGCGAGTGGCGTTTCTACATCGACGACATGATCGACTTCGCCGAGCATGTCCTTGCGTATTGCCAAGGGCTCGACCAGGCCAGTCTGGTCGCGGACCGTCTGCATTACGATGCCACGATCCGAAATCTGGAGCTGATCGGGGAGGCGGCGACGCACATTCCTGACTCCGTCCGTGCAGCAAATGCCGACATCCCGTGGCGTCTGATCATTGCGACGCGCAACTGGCTCATCCACGGTTATCTCGGCATCGATAATGACACCCTCTGGAGCATCATCCGAACAGACATCCCCGCGCTGCTGCCGAAGCTGCGCCGGCTGCGGGATGCCGCACGAACGAGTCAGGACTCAGGGCAAGCAAACGACCATGAATGACGCCACCCCCTCCCGCGACGCGCTCGATATCCGGTCCCGGCAGCTACGTTGTGCTCAAGTATGTCCGCCCGCTGATCAAGCGCAAGGACGATCACACCCTGCACTGCCCGCCGGCCCCGCCGGCCCCGCCGGCGGTCATCGAAGGCGGGCGCGCCGACGTGAGCTTCCTCGCCGGGGTGCTCGTCGACAAGTTCCTCTACCACCTGCCGCTGTATCGCCAGCATCAGCGCCTGACGGCGGCCGGCATCCAAGTCAGCTGCCAGTGGCTGACCCAGTTGGTGCTGGCGTCAGCAAGGCTGCTCGCCCCCATCGTCGAGGCACAGTGGGCGGCGATCCGCCGCGCGCGGGTCAAGGCGATGGACGAAACCCCAATCAAGGCCGGGCGCAAAGGCGAGGGCCAAGCTCAAGCAAGGCTGGTTCTGGCCCATCTGGGGCGATACCGACGACGGCGGGGGCGGCGACCTGGTCTTCCTCTACCGATCCTCGCGTGCGGCCCGCCATGTACGCGAGGGCTTGGGCGACGATCCGGCCGAAGGCGCCGTGCTGATCAGCGACGGCTACAGCGCCTATGCGCGCTATGCCGCGCACACCGGCATCGTCCATGCCCAATGCTGGGCGCATACGCGCCGTACCTTCGAGCGTGCCAAGGACATCGAGCCGGAGGCCGTTGCCGAAGTTCTGACCCGCATCGGCGCGCTGTATGCCTGCGAACAGGCGATCCGCGGCGAGGCTCCCCCAGGCCAGCATTGTGCTCGGCCAGCAGGTGAGCCTGGAAGGACGCCGTTCAGTTACCGGTTACCGTTCTTCGAGGTGAGCCACCGCTTTCGGGGGGCTCCCGCGGCGGCACATGCCCTGGGCCCGAGGACTTACAGGTGTTGCTTGAGGATGGTCTGCGATGTTTCCTTGGCAATCCTCGGACCCAGACTGGTGACCAGCTTTGCGGATGCCGCGGCGGCCAAATCGCCGGCGCGCTGATGGTCCCAACCCTGGGTGAGGCCGTAGAGGAAAGCACCGGCGAACATATCACCGGCGCCGACGGTGTCCACGGGCTTCACCGGCACGGGATCGATGTCGATGGCCCGCTCCCCGTCCCAGATCAGCGCGCCCTGGGGACCGCGGGTGATGGCGAACTCGCGGGCGATGGTCTTCATGTAGGCGACGGCATCGGCGAGATTGTCGGTTTCGGCCATGCCCATGGCCTCTTCCTCGTTGGCGAAGACCATGTCCACGCGCTCGCCGATCATCGCTTTCAGGCCGTCCTTGAAGAACTTGACCATGTTCGGATCGGACAGGGAGATGGCGGTCTTCACACCGTTGCGCTCGGCGAGCTTGCGGGCCTCGATGGCGGCGACGCGGGCGGTGTCGGACGTTACCAAATAACCCTCGGTATAGAACCACTTGGAGGCGAGCAGCGCATCCTGGTCCAGCTCGTGCAGCGACAGGTTGCCGCTGATGCCGAGATAAGTGCACATGGTGCGGTCAGAATCCGGCGTGACCAGGACCACGCAGCGGCCGGTGTCGCCCGCTTCCAGAAAGCTGGTGTCGCGGGTGCCGACGCCGCCGTCGCAGAGATCTTTGAGGTAGAAGTGGCCGAGCTCGTCGTTGGCGACCTTGCAGGAATACCAGCCGGTGCCGCCGAACTGGCACAGGGCGATCACGGAGTTGGCCGCAGAGCCGCCGGAGCCGCGCTGATGATGATGCTCGCGCAGATGCTCCATGATGCGCAGTTGATGCGCCTCATCCACGAGCGTCATGACGCCCTTGTCGATATGCAGGTGCGCGAGATCCTCGGGCTGGACCTCGTACTCCATGTCCACCAGCGCGTTACCCAGGGCGTAGACGTCGTACTTACTCATGCAATACCTCGTGCGTTTTGACAAACGCCGCGGATTGTCTCAGATTCTGGCAAGCACTTCGCCCGGCATTGGTCGGAGCGCCGGAATCCGCTCCACGGGGATGTGTGCACGATGTGCCCCGCCGGGGATCGTCCAGCCCGCTGAAGTGCAAGCCGCAAATCGACAGACGCCGGGTATACCTGCACAGCAGCCGCAGCCGTTCGCGAGCCCGGTCAGTCCTTGCCAACGTGCTCGGCCAGATACAACCAGGTGTCGATGACGGTATCCGGGTTGAGGGAGACGCTCTCGATGCCTTCCTTGACCAGCCAGTCCGCGAAGTCGGCGTGGTCCGACGGCCCCTGGCCACAGATGCCCACGTACTTGCCCCGGGTGCGGCAGGCCTGGATGGCCATGGAGAGCATGGCCTTGACGGCCGGGTCGCGCTCATCGAAGTCCGCCGCCACGAGTGATGAGTCGCGGTCGATGCCCAGGGTGAGCTGGGTCATGTCGTTGGAGCCGATGGAGAAACCGTCGAAGTACTCGAGAAACTGCTCGGCCAGTACGGCGTTGGACGGGATCTCGCACATCATGATGAGCTTGAGGCCGTTTTTGCCGCGCTCGAGGCCCTGCTCGGCCAGCGCCTCGGTGACCGCCTGCGCCTGCCTGAGCGTGCGCACGAAGGGGATCATGATCTGCAGGTTGGTCAAGCCCATGGTGTCGCGCACGTACTTCAGCGCCTCGCACTCCATGGCGAAGCACTCGCGGAAACCGTCCGCCACGTAGCGTCCGGCGCCGCGGAAGCCGATCATGGGGTTCTCCTCGTTCGGCTCGTAGCGCGGACCGGCGATGAGATTGGCGTACTCGTTGGACTTGAAGTCCGACATGCGCACGATGACCGGGCTTGGCGCGAACGCCGCCGCAAGGGTGCTGATACCCTCGGCGAGGCGCATGACGTAAAAATCTCGGGGGCTTCCCTCGGTGCCGAGGTAGGCGGCGATGCGTGGTCGAATCTGGGCCTGGAGATCGTCGGGCAGGTCATCGAGCTCGAGCAGGGCCTTGGGATGGATGCCGATGGTGTTGTTGATGATGAACTCCAGCCGTGCCAGGCCAATGCCGGCGTTGGGCGTGGCCGCGAAGGCAAAGGCGCGCTCGGGGTTGCCGACGTTCATCATCACCTTCACCGGCACCTCCGGCATCTTCTCGAGCTCGGCGGTCTTGTGCTCGAAATCGAGGGCGCCCTGGAAGACGTAGCCGGTGTCGCCTTCGGCGCAGGAGACCGTCACCGCCGCACCATCCGGGATTTTGTCGGTGGCGTCATTGCAGCCGACGACGGCGGGAACGCCCAGTTCCCGGGCGATGATGGCCGCATGACAAGTGCGCCCGCCGCGGTTGGTGACGATGGCCGCCGCGCGCTTCATGATGGGCTCCCAGTCCGGATCGGTCATGTCCGTCACCAGCACGTCCCCGGGCTGCACATGCCCCATGTCGCGGATGGACGCGACCACGCGCGCCTTGCCGGCGCCGATGCGGTTGCCGATGCTGCGACCGGTGGTGAGGACCTCACCTTTCTCCTTCAGGACATAACGCTCGATCACCTGCCCGGGGCGGCTCTGCACGGTCTCCGGGCGGGCCTGGACGATGTAGAGCAAGCCATCGGTACCATCCTTGGCCCATTCGATATCCATGGGCCGACCGTAGTGGTCCTCGATGAGCATGGCCTGGCGGGCGAGGTCCTGCACCTCCTCGTCGGTGAGACTGAAGCACTGACGCTCGCCCTCGGGCACGTCTTCGGTGAGCACCGGCTCGTCTGCACCGGGCTGCGCATAGACCATGCGGATGGCCTTGTCGCCGACACTGCGGCGCAGGATGGCGGGGCGGCCGGCCTTCAGGGTGGGCTTGTGGACATAGAACTCGTCGGGGTTCACGGCGCCCTGGACCACCATCTCGCCGAGCCCGTAGCTTGCGGTGATGAACACCGCATCCCGGTAGCCGGACTCCGTGTCCAGGGTGAACATGACGCCGGAGGCGGCGAGATCGCTGCGGACCATTCGCTGCACGCCGGCGGACAGGGCGACGTTGGCGTGGGCAAAGCCCTTGTGCACCCGGTAGGCGATGGCCCGGTCGTTATACAACGATGCGAACACCTCGCGGATGGCCCGCTTGACGTTATCCAGCCCCTGGACATTCAGGAAGGTTTCCTGCTGGCCGGCGAAGGAGGCATCCGGGAGATCCTCCGCCGTGGCCGACGAGCGTATGGCCCAGGAGGCGGTATCGCCGCCCGCCTGGCCCACGAGCTGGTGGTAGGCAGCCTCGATATCCGCATCCAGACTCCGGGGGAAGGGCTGCTCGATGATCCAGCCGCGGATCTTCGGGCCCGCCTCGCTCAGGGCGGCGATGTCGTCCACATCCAGCTTGTCCAATTCGGCGGCGATGCGCTCGGCGAGCCCGCTGGCGGACAGGAATTCCCGGTAGGCCTCGGCGGTGGTCGCGAAGCCACCCGGCACCCGCACATCCACGGCCGTCAGGTGTTGGATCATCTCTCCCAGAGAGGCATTCTTACCGCCGACGATGTCGACATCGTTCATCCCCAGGTCGGAAAGCCAACGGACTGTCTCGGTCATGGCAGCAGGCCTCGATGCTGTGTTTTGTGCGGGACCGGGCGGCGGTCGTGACGATCCCGCAACCCATTTGCAGTGCTTCCGCAATATAGCCGAACGCCGGCGCCGGCGAGAGGACCGGTGTCAATGGTCAGAATTGATAGGGCAGGGACATCGTGCGCCGGGATGGCTCGTGGAGCACCGGCGTCGGGCGTACCGTCGGCGTCAGCCTTCCTGGGCGCCATTGGCCCGGTCCGGATAGAGCATCAGCATCATGCGCATCAGCTCGGACAGCGAGCGGGCTTCGAGCTTCTCCATGACCTTCGCGCGGTGGGCCTCGACGGTGGATTGGCTGATGCCGAGATCGGCGGCGATGACCTTGTTGCGCTTGCCGGCCAGGATCTGATCCAGCACCTCGCGCTCGCGCTTGGTGAGCCGCTCCACACGATCCTGGATCTGCGCCACCTCCAGCGCGCGGCCACGCTGCTGGGCGTCCACCTCCAGCGCGCGGTGCACCGCGTCCAGCATGGCCTGGTCGTTGAAAGGCTTCTCGATGAAGTCCACGGCGCCGTTTTTCACCGCCCGCACGGCCATGGGCACGTCGCCGTGGCCCGTGATGATGATGATGGGCGGGTGCAGGGGCTCTTCCGAGAGGCGTTCCTGCAGCTCGAGCCCGCTCATGTGGCGCATGCGTACATCGAGCACCAGGCAGCCCGGTCGCTGCGAGTCGAAGCAGTTCAAAAATGCCCAGGCGGAGTCGAATGTCTCGGCGGCGAGGCCTACGGAGTCCATCAACAGCCCGATGGCCTCGCGGACTTCGTCGTCGTCGTCGACGATGAACACCGTCGGATCTTTGCTCATGCGTGCTCTCCGGCATGGTCGGTCTCGTGACCGTCGGATTGTAATGACACGGTGCTGGGAGTCACCCCTCGGTGCTTGTCGACATACAGCAGGCTGAAAAAGAACGTCGCACCGATGCCCGGTGTCGAGTCTACCCGCAGGCGTCCGCCGTGGGCCTCGATGATGCCGTGGCTGATGGAGAGGCCAACGCCGAGTCCCTGCGGCTTGGTGGTGACGAAGGGCTCGAACAGATGCTCCGGCGAGCCTTTGCCCAGCCCTGGACCCGTGTCCACCACCCGGATCTCCACGGCTTCGCCGTTGCGGCGGGCGAGCAGCAGCACACGCCGCTCCCGGGGCTGATCGACCATGGCCTCGACGGCGTTGCGCACCAGGTTCAGCAGCACCTGCTCGATCTGGGTGCGCTGCGCCATGACGGTATCGGCGCCGAAGCCGATCTGGCGATGCAGCGCCACGCCGGCGCGACGGGCATCCTGGCGCATCAGCACCAGGACGGTCTCGAACATGTCTGCCACGGCGACGGGTGCCATTTCCGGCGCCTCTTTGCGCACGAAGCGACGGATGTGGCGGATCACCTCGCCGGCGCGCTCCGCCTGTTCGGCGATCTTGTTCATAACCTCTTGGCAGGTCTCGGTGTCGGCGCGCCCGGCGCCGATCATGCGCACACAGGCCCGGGCATTGGTGGTGATGGCGGTCAGCGGCTGGTTCAGCTCGTGGGCGATGCCCGACGCCATCTCGCCGAGCGTCGACAGCCGCGTCACATGCGCCTGCTCCGCCTCTTGGCGCCGAAAGCGCTCGGCGGCCTCGCGGCGCTCGGTGATGTCGCGGCAGACGACCACGGTGCCCAGGGTCTGGCCCTGCTCGTCGCGAATGGGGGTGGCGCTGTACTCCACCGGAAAGCTGCCGCCGTCGCGACGCCAGACGATATCATCGTCCACAAATCGAAACTCATCGTCGCCGAAAGTGGCGCAAACGGGGCATTCCTCACGCGGGTGCGGCTCGCCGTCGGCACGAGTGTGGTGCAGGATCTCGTGGGTCTCATTGCCGATGAGGTCTTCGGCGCGCCAGCCCGTCATGCGCTCCATGGCCTTGTTGACGAAGGTGGTGCGGGCATTGAGATCGACGCCGTAGATGCCCTCGGCGACGGAGTCGAGAATCAGCTGGTGGCGTCGCTCCAGGCGCGTATTGGCGCGGCTCAGGCGCTGGTTGAGCCGCAGCACCCGGCTGGTGAGCAAGGCCATGGTCACCAGCGCCAGGGTGCCGATGACCACGGCGAGCCAGTACCTGGCGACCGCATCGGCGAGGGTGAAAGGTGCATCGTCGTCGTAGGGCGCGCGCTTGAGCTCGCGCAGCATCTCGTGCACCGGCTGGTAGTCCAGGGGCACCGTCCAGCCCGCGTAGCCCCCGGCGTGCGCTGCGGCGTCGTCCGCCGGCATCCGCAGCAGGGCGACGGCCACCGCCTGCGCCAGGTCCATGGGTGTGTCAGCGAGCTTGCTGAAGGGCCATTCCGGGTAGAGCGGGGTACTGTGCAATGGCGCGAAGCCCGGGGTGTCGCGGGCGCCGAGCACCTTCAGCTCGTCCAGCGCAACGACGCCGGCCGCGGCCATCTGCTCCAGCACCTCGGTGCGCACGGTGCCGGCGTCCACCGTGCCGTCGCGCACCGCCAGCACCACGGCGTCGTGGATGCCGCCGAAGACCAGGGACCGCAGGTCTTCGGTCAGGTCGATGCCGTGGCGCAGCAGTTCCGCCTGTGCCATTTCGAACCCCCCCAGAGAGGTTGGATCGACGGCCATGAAGTGCGTGCCGGCCAGATCCTCGAGGCGCTCGAGGTCGTCTCGGTCGGCGCGGGTGAAGATGACGCCGCCGAAAAGATTGCGGGCATGCTCGCCGGAGCCCGTGCGCAGGGTGGCGATGCGCGAGATGCCCTGGTCCTGCTCCAAGGCCACATAAATGGCGGGATTGACCAGGACGAAGTCTACGCTACCCGTGGCGACCGCCGACCCGACGGCGGCGAAGTCGAGCGGGACGACGTCGAAGCGAAAGCCCGGCACCTGTGCCGTCAGATAGTCCGCCGTGGGCTGCCAGGTGCTGCGGGTGCGGGCATCACCGCGGTGGCTCAGCACACCGATCAGCACGCGCCCGTTGGCCGCCGCCGGCGCATCGGCGGCCGCAAGGTCCGGCGGCGCGGCGGCGAGCAGCAGAATGACAAGCAGGATCGAAGCCGGCATCTGGCGGGCAGTCAAGGGTTTGTCGGCGATTCTGGCGGTGGCAACGCTGCATCGAAAGCCCGTTGTTGGCAATGCCGACACCTGCCCATGCATACTATTGCGGCTTTCGATTCCAGCCAGACCCATGCGACGGCGGGTGTGTCGGCGACTCCAGGAGTGTTCCGCGCCGAACGCCGTGCGGGTTGACGCCCTCAGGGGATGCCCCAGCCGCCCTCAGTAAAAACCAGAGGAGATCATAACCGAATGTCCATTTCCCGACGCGAATTCGTGCGCCTGATGGGGCTCGCCGGCGCCGCCGGCATGCTGCCCCGCTCTGTGCTCGCCCAGGCCAAACAGCCGAGCGACCTCTATGAAGTGCCCAAGTTCGGCAATGTCACGCTGCTGCACATGACGGACTGTCATGCACAGCTGAATCCCATCTACTTCCGCGAGCCGAATGTCAACATCGGCGTCGGGCCCGCCTTTGGAAAGGCGCCGCACCTGGTGGGCAGGACGCTGCTCGAGCACTTCGGCATCGCGCCGGGCGGCATCGAGGCCCACGCGTTCTCGTACCTGAGCTTCCCCGAGGCCGCAGAGCGGTACGGCGCCGTTGGCGGCTTCGCGCATCTGAAGACCCTGGTGGAGCGTATCCGCGCCGATCGCGGCGACGGCAACAGCCTGCTGCTGGACGGCGGCGACACCTGGCAGGGCTCCGGCACCGCCTACTGGACCCGTGGCATGGACATGGTGGGTGCCTGCAACCGTCTGGGCGTGGACGTGATGACCGGCCACTGGGAGTTCACCTACCTGGACGAGGAGGTCATCAAGAACATCGGCGCCTTCAACGGCGATTTCGTGGCGCAGAACGTCAAGGTACGCGAGGAGGCGCTGTTCGACTACAAGTTCGCGGACTTCGGCGGCTTCCAGGAAGACGCCGGCCTGGCCTTCAATCCCTACACCATCAAGGAGGTGGGCGGCGCCCGCGTCGCGGTCATCGGCCAGGCCTTCCCCTATACCCCCATCGCCAACCCGCAGCGCTTCATCCCGGACTGGACCTTCGGCATCCAGGATGCCCGCATGCAGGAGTTCGTCGACAAGGTGCGGGCTGAGGAGGAGCCGGATCTGGTGGTGGTGCTGTCCCACAATGGCATGGACGTGGATCTGAAGATGGCGGGGCAGGTCACCGGGATCGACGTCATCTTCGGCGGTCATACCCACGACGGCATGCCGGCGCCCACCGTCATCGAGAACGCCAGCGGCAAGACGCTGGTCACCAACGCCGGCTCCAACGGCAAGTTCCTTGGCGTGATGGATCTGGATGTCAAGGACGGCAGGCTCCGCGACTATCGTTACCGACTGCTGCCCGTGTTCTCAAACCTGTTGCCGGCGGACGCCGACATGGCCAAGTACATCGAGGAGACCCGCGCGCCCTATCTCGACAAGCTCACCGAGGAGCTGGCCACCGCCGAAGAGGTCCTCTACCGCCGCGGCAACTTCAACGGCACCTTCGACCAGGTCATCTGCGACGCCCTGCGCAAGGTCAACGATGCCCAGATCAGCCTCTCGCCGGGCTTCCGCTGGGGCACCTCGGTGCTGCCCGGGCAGCCCATCACCATGGACAATGTCATGGACCAGACCTGCATCACCTATCCGGAGACCTACCGGCGGGAGATGAAAGGCAGCGAGATCAAGGCCATCCTGGAGGATGTCTGCGACAACCTGTTCAACCCCGACCCCTACATCCAGCAGGGCGGCGACATGGTGCGCGTCGGCGGGCTCGACTACGTCTGCGACCCCGCCGGCGGCATGGGCGGGCGCATCACCGAGATGCAGCTGGATGACGGCACCAAGATCGAGGCGGACAAGACTTACATCGTCTCGGGCTGGGCCACCGTCGGCAGCCAGGCCCCGGGCGAGCCCATCTGGGAGACCGTCGCCACCTACCTGCGGGATGTGAAGACCGTCAAGCTCGACAAGCTCAACACGCCCAAGCTCAAGAACGTGAAGGGCAATCCCGGTATCGCCGACTATGCCGGCGAGATCCTGAGCTGACCCGTGACCGGCCGCCGGGGTGCAACGCGCGCCGCGCGCGGCCGGGTCTTCGGCGCCTCCGGTCGGGGTCGCGCCCGCAAGCAGATCTTTCGGCGTCGAGCGTCGCGCCTTTGTTCGCAAGGCGCCCCAAGCCCATGGCCCGTCAACAGCACCTGCCACCGCTTCGCATTGCGCCGCGGACATCCTGGCGACTGCTCGGCTTCGTCCTGCTGAGCCACGCCGCGGCGCTCGCGGTGCTGGTGCCGCTGCCTGCGCCGTCGCCTTGGCTGCGCCTGCTGCTGGGCCTGCTGATGATGCTGAGCCTCGCTTACGTCACCTGGGCGCAGGTCCTGCGCCGGGCGCCCTGGTCCGTCGTCGCCGTGGAGTGGAGCGAGCACGGCTGGCGGGCGACCTTTGCCGACGGGCGCACCCGCGATGCAAGGCTGGCGCCCTCCACCTTCGTCGGCGTCCACCTCGTCATCCTGCACCTGCGGATCGGGCGTTTCCGGCGGCCCACCCTCCTGCTCGGCGCCGATGTGGTGCCCGCCGATCAGTTGCGGCGGCTACGGATGCGGCTACGGCTGGGGTTGGCGGGTGGCTGACAGACGCCTGCGCCGGACATTGACATCCGCCGGGTATAACACCCGGGCCCGTGCTGGCTCATCGCACGGCCTCGCGTGGGCCTCGGGCCGGGGCGCGACGAGCCCCGCCGGGACGACGGCGCGTCAGTGCAGACTCGCCGCCGCCGCCGCCGGCAGCGGTCCGAGGTGCTTGACGGTCTTCACGGCCTTGTCGTCCGTTTGCAGGATCTCGAGCGGCTGGCCGTAGAGCTTGAGGCTGGTGCCCGGCTGCGGGATGGTTTCCAGATAGTCGATGATGAGCCCGTTCAGGGTCTTGGGGCCATGCTTGGGTAAGCTCCAGCGCATGGCGCGGTTGAGCTCGCGGACGTTGATGCTGCAGTCGATGAGCAGGCTGCCATCGTCGGCGCGGTGGATTTCAGGATAGGCATCGGCGGGGTCGGTGGTGAATTCGCCGACGATCTCCTCCAGCAGGTCCGCCAGGGTCACAAGCCCCTGGAAGTCGCCGTACTCGTCCACCACCAGCGCCACGCGGCGCTTGACGCGTTGAAAGGCGATGAGCTGCTGGTAGAGCCGGGTGCCCTCGGGCACGTAGTAGGGCGGACGGGCGATGGTGCGCAGGCGCTCGCGGATATCGCCGTCGTCGTCCAGGAGTCCGATGGTATGGCGCGTGTGGAAAATGCCGACGACGTTGTCCATGCCGCCGTCGAAGAGGGGGAGGCGCGTGTAGTTGGCGCGCTTGATGGCGGCGACGATCTCGTCGGCCGGGTCCTGCAGGTCGATGCCTTCCACCTCGTTGCGCGGGATCATGATGTCCTCGAGCACCGCATTTTCCAGGTCGAGGATGGCGATGAGCATGTCGCGCGAGCGCTCGGGAATCATGGCGCCGGCCTCGTTGACCACCGTGCGCAGCTCTTCGCGGCTCAGCGCCGAGCCCTGCTGGCTGTGCGGCTGGACGCCGAACAGCCGCAGTAGGTTGTTGGTGATGATGTTCACCGACCACACCACCGGCTGCATCACCTTGAGCAGGGGGGTGTAGACATAGGCCGCCGGATAGGCGAGGGCCTCCGGATGCAGGGCGGCGAGGGTCTTGGGTGTGACCTCCGCGAAGATCAGGATCACCAGGGTCAGGATGCCGGCGGCGATGGCGATGGAGCCTTCGCCGCCGAGCTTGAGCGCAATGACCGTCGCCAGGGACGATGCCAGGATATTGACGAAATTGTTGCCGAGCAGGATCAGGCCGATGAGTCGGTCCGGACGCTCGAGCAGCGCGCGGGCGAGCTTCGCGCCCCGGTGGCCGCTCTCGGCGCGGTGACGCAGCCGATAGCGGTTGAGCGTCATCAACGCGGTCTCAGAGCCCGAGAAAAAGCCGGACAGCACCAGCAGTACCAGCAGGAACAAGAGCTCGGGGATAGGGATTTGGTCCACGGTCAGGTCTGGCAGGTGTGATGCGGAGGGGGATGAGGCCGTGTTGGCGTGCGTCGAGCCCCGATTGGGATCTGGATAGGAACTGGATAGGAACTGGATAGGAACTGGATAGGAACTGGATAGGAACTGGGGCCGTCTGGGCGCGTTCTCGGTCCTGCGGCTGCCGGCGGCGTGTCGCTGTGCGGCGTCGGACGTGGCCCGGCTGGCTCTGATCCGCTCAGGCTTGTCCTCGATCGCCGAAGGATTCGGTCCGATAACGCCAGACCCGAACCGCATCACTCCAATGATCCGGCGTCAGGCCAGCCTTTTCCTTGAGCCGGCGCAGGAAGTCCCCGGGCACCGGCAATTGTTCCCAAACCGCCGGCAGGAAGGTGCCGCGGCGACCCGCATCCGCGAGGATGAGCCCATCACTGCCCGGTACCAGTTGCGCCAGCAGGTCGGCCTCGTCGCTGAACACCAGCTCCACTGCCGGCGTCAGTACCGATATTTTGATGTACAGCGGTGCCAATTCGGCGAGGGCGAGCGGCGGGAAGCGCGGATCCCGGAAGGCCGCCGCGAAGGCGTTGTCCGACACGTCCAGCGCCAGGGGCTGGGTTGCCTCGAG
>AACY020554819.1_pt1 | contig 13202 bp, 11 predicted proteins | sample 267378 | NCBI WGS metagenome assembly AACY02 (sample SAMN02954345, study PRJNA13694) | marine metagenome | biome: aquatic; feature: ocean; material: water; isolation source: isolated as part of a large dataset composed predominantly from surface... | reverse complement strand
GAATTGAGACTCCTGTACTAAAAACTCCATATGACGCCACGATGATAGAATCATTTTCTAGTTCAGTAATTTCACGAATCTTTTCTCTTTGTTCAGCATCCACCCCACCATAAACAAAGAATACTTTTCTATTTTTGTCTACAGATGTATTTATTAAATCAAAAAGAATTTGACCGTGAGTTTCAACTCTAGAAAATAGTATTAATGTATTTCCTTTTAAATCTAAAGCTAAATTTTTAATAAAATTATTTCTTTTTTGATGTGTAATCAAATATTGAATTTCGTCTTCATAGGTCTCAAAAGATTGACCTTCGTGTTGAAGTAGTATAATCTGAATCTGAAGCTTTGCAATACTACCTTTCTCCATCAATTCACTAGTGCGTATAACTTTATACATTGGTCCAAATAAACCTTCAAGAGTCCAGATATTTACTTTTTCTGGTTTTGTTGTTCCAGTAAATCCAAATCTATATTTTGCATCACACATCTTGTTTAAGATTCCAGTAATTGAAGATGAAGATGCAATATGAGCTTCATCTACGATTACAACATCATATTGACTGAAATAAGATTTATCCAACTTATATAAACTTTGATAAGTCGAAACTACAACAGGTTTTTCCGAAGTTTTATCATACCCGGAATATATTTGATGAACTAATTCATTTGATTCCCATCCATAACTATCAAAGTCTTTACTCATTTGAGAGCAAAGAGATGTTGTTGGAACAATAATCAAAACCTTTAATCCTTTTTCCACATAAAATCTAGTTATTGAATAAATGCAAATTGATTTACCAGATGATGTTGGAGAAACAAGAAGTTTTCTGTTATTACTAAGTGCCTCATATACGGCTTCAACTTGATAATTTCTGATTTCAAATTGTGAAGATATGATACTTTTCATATAGCTCTTCACACCATCTATTGAAATCATCTCATTTTGTTCGTATGGTAATCCATAGTATTCATTATCTTCAAATTCATAAGTTAAATTATGAGCAGTAATTTTTTCAACTAATTTATCTAAAAGCCCTACATATAATTCTTTAGTATGAACGTTTAGAAGATTTATAATTCCATCCCATCCTCTATATTTTTTATTCTTCATAAACTTTGCATTTTCAACTTCAAATTGAAAATAAGGAGCTAACTCATATAAAATATGAGGCTCACATTTAAGTTTAAGATACACTTCATTCTTTTTATGAATAATTACATCTGAAGTCATTAGTTATATCCTGCAGTAAATTTCATAAATTCAATACTATTCTTAATTACAAAGCTTCTATTTTCTATATTTTTAATGATGCTTTCTAAAAACTTAATCATTAGATTATAATAATCTATTTTAGTTTTACATTTTATTAATTCTTGATCAGAACTCAAATAACGCTCTAAATCAGCTTTCATTACCCTATGGTCAAATGGTTCTTTTTTGTAAATCTCAGGGTCTGCTTTTCCTGAATAATATAACCATTTATTTTTTTGAAGTTCTAAAAATTTGTTATCTTCTAGTTTTTTAAGTAATGAAATGTTATTATAAATCTGATAATATTTGGAATGTAAACTTGGTATTTTTAGACTTTCAAGATGAAGATTATCTGGGTCAACTTGACTATCTTGTTCCCACATTTCTTCAATAATATCAATATTCATAAGATAAACACATCAAATCTTTATTATATCATAAATTGTGTATTTGAAAACTACTTCAGCTGATGCATATGTAATATCATTTGGTGTAGAATCAAAGACTATTGAACTTAAAGATACTGGAAATAAATCTTTAAACTCTACTTTTATATTTGGATTATAATTACTATTATAAATGATTAGAGTTCCATCGGACATTCCTGAAATTGCATTTTGAACTCCTTCACTATTCTCATCTTCATTTAGTAATTGTTGATACTGCTCAAAACTTTTTGGAAATCCAAACTGACATAACCAATTCCAGACTTCAAGATAATTTTCCATATCTTCATCCACTAGAAAACGAAGAGTTAAATCTTCAAATGTTAAGGTTTCTCCTGGTACTGGAATTGCTTTAAGAGGAGAACCCTGCATTGCGACACCTAAATTAATTCCTGGTATACTCGCATTGTTGCAAAAGAAATCAATCTTTGGCTTTTTTTGCAGTACAAATTGAAATCCAACTGGAGAAAGAAAATTACGATTGGTAATTTGATTTAAAAATGGATTTAAAGACATAGTATCATAAACTATACATTTTTATTTATTGCCAATAAAAAAGGAGCCCGAAGGCTCCTTGATTTGATTTATGATGAGTAACCAAGACTCACATAAGATTCTTAACGAGAACTCTACGATAGTAACGGTTAGAGTTCTTAGAAAGTCTACCAAGACCTTGGTTGGTACCTTCAGCAAAAGGATTCGCAACGATTCCATAACGAGTCTTGAATCCGATTTTTGGCTGGAAGGTTTGCTCACCAACAGCACGAACCATTTGGAGAGGAACATAAGGACAATAGAAGAGACCTGCATCATAAGGACTGGAACCCTTATAGCCAGCAACATAAAACTGAGTGTTAGAGTTGTTGGCTGAATATGGGTCAATGTATACCTTATACTTGCCTTGAAGAACACCAGCAAATGTATTGCCAGTATCATCAACCTGAAGATTAGCGTTAAGAGCTGGGGTATAATCCAGAACTCCAGCGTGAGCCAAAGCGGAAGCGATGTCAGCGGAGCAAAGAATCATATTGCCCTTCCCTCTACGAGTTCTTTGAGCGATTTGGTTCGCATCTCTTTCGATTTGGAAGATAAGACCTTTGAACTTTTCAACCGACCAACGACCGTTGGAATCAACATCAAGGTCAAAAATACCTTGAGTAGCAACGTTGTTTTGTGCTCCAGGCTCAGCAATCATATAAATGGTACGAATGACTTCACGGTTAATCTCTGCAAGAATCTCAGTAGAGAGAATATTTGCGAGTTCCGCTTCGGCATTTAGACCGTGAATTGCTTTCAGGTCTTGTGCAAGTTCAAGGCTGTACTCAGCTTTTAGCGCACGAGATTTAGCGGTAACTGAAATTCTTTCAATCGAGAGTCCCATCTCGTTGAAATAGGTATTAGCACCACCATCACCAAGAGCCTCGGACTCGGCTGTAGTCATACCTTGACCGACTGTATAAGCCTCAGAGCCAGCAGGGGCTAGAAGTCCAGGATTATTGCCAGTTTGACCAGTCGTACCAAATCCTACATTATCTCCGGTTGAACCTGTATGTCCATAGCCAACGAAACCAGTGTGACCTAAGCCTGCATTTTGACCAGAGAATGCAGTGTCAACTTCGTTATAGAAGGTTTCATCTCCTTCAGGTCCTTTATAACGAGAACGAAGGGCGAAAATAAGTCCTACGGGTGCATTCATAGGTTGAACACCAGCCAAGTCATAAGCGACGAGGTTAGGCATCGAACGACGAATCAAGCTAATTAGAACGGGGTCAAAACCAGCGACAGGACCTGTTGGGCTGGCTCCGTAGCTAAAACCAGCAGCTCCAGTCCCACCTGGGTCTGTGTTCATTGTTGGAGCTTCTGAGAGGAAGGATCTTTCCTCACGAAGAGCGGTTTCTTGGTTTTCTAACAGGATAGCAGTAACCATTCTTCGATGGGAATCCTTGATAGGATCAAGACCATTATAGTCTAGGAGTGGTGCCCACTTTTCCTGCAGATGCTCTGCATTGAACATTTGCATTTGTTTTACCTCTGTTTAAAGTTGTTTGTTTTGTTTGATTTTTATGATTTAAAAATCACTTTTTAGAAACTCTTTCAAGAGCGTTTAGATAAATTTCCATACTTCCACTTGGGGTATTGTATGGAACAGTCTCTGTTACATCTTCTACAAGATAGTCTTGAGTGCTTCTAGGAGTAACAGCCTTATTAGAGAAATATGCCTCTCTAATTGTGACTAATTTCTCACGAAAATTATCTTCACCATCAAACTCAACATTTTCTGCAAGAGAAGCGAGCTTTTCTTTTTGAGAAAGTGCGAGACCCTCAGAAACTTCACCAATGATTACATCGGTTACGGATTCTGCAAGTCTTCTGTTTAGAGCAACATTGGTTTCAATTTGCTCGTTGAGTTTAGTCTCCATTTCATCAAGTTTTTCTACCATACTCTCAAGAACATCATATCTTTCTTCAGGGATTGACACATAATGATCTTCAAAAAGACTCCTGAGATTAACCAAGAAGCTTTCCGTAAATTCAGTACGGAGTCCTTGGTCGATAGCTAGAGCATTATCCTTGAGCCACTCATCAGCGACATACTCAAGGTATGCGTCTACTCTTTCGGTTAATGCTTCGGCAATAACCTCAATTTCTTCAGCAAGTTGTTCTTCATATTTTCTAACAACTGCTTCTTCAATCTGTTCGGTTCTTGCATTTAAAGCGGCTTCAAATACAGTTCTCGCTTTAAATTTGAACTCCTCAGAAAGTTCTTCGCCGGATAGAAGAGCATCAACGTCCTCTTCAATTTGAGCTTCGATTTCTTCAATTTCCTCTTTCATTGAAGATTCATCTTCGCCATCTTCATCTTCTTCTTTTTCTGGCTTTTTCTTGCCTTTCTTTTTGGGTGGCATTTTTTCTTCTTCATCATCCTCTTCTTCATCTTCACAAGAGGCTTCGTCAATTAAATCATCTTCATCATATTCATCTTCATCTTCATAATCATCATCGAGTTCTTCCTTCATTTTATGCATCGCTTCAGCTGATTTAGCTCCACGATTTACAACATCACGAACTTGTGCTAAAATAGCAGCTGGGTCCTTTAATTTAGCCGAATCGTTATCTGGCTTATAATCTTCAGGAGTAGGACCACCAAGGTCTTCCCAACCTGCAGCTCTTTGACCATCAGGAATACCTGTAGTCAAATGTGGCATAGGCTCTGCTGCCTTTGCTCCAGCATTTACAGCAGTTCGAGATTGCTTTGTGCCGGTTTCCATTTCTTGTAAGTTTTTTCTTCCACGAGGCATTTTGAACTCTCCGATTTTCCTTTATTAAATCTGTATTTATTTATAAAGTTTTATTTTTATATAAGACTTAGATAATTTTCAAAGTGTTGAAGCATTCTTTCCTCATTTAATCTTTTAGAAATTACATCTTTTTCAATTTTATTTTTAATGTTTTCTGCAATCCATTCTTGTTTATTACTATTGAAAATCCATTCTTTTCCTTCGTAGATTCCATTTACGAATGCTGATGGTGCGGATGGGTCGTGAACTAAATCAGCGGCAGTTGACAACATAAAGTCTTCACCAACAATTGAATATCCTTCATTAGTTGGAACCAATGAGCCAACTCCACGGGAAGATACTCCCAATCTTACACCTTCATCATATAATCCAGCCGCAATCTTACCCATTGGTAGACTTTGAAGAATTTTAGCTTTTCCGAGAAAATTGGTTCCACTTTCCTTTAATGATATAATTTTATGAGAAACTCTATCCAAATTAATTGTAGGACCAGATGGATGACCTAACTCGCCAACAGCTCCTCCAGTATTTAAATATTTTTCAACATAACATCCAACACCTTTTCTTAGGGTGTCCATAGGATACATTCTTTTATTTCTATTTTGAATATCTCCCTGTAGGAATATTCCTTCAATGTAAAGGTTTTTTTTACCGTTGACATTTTCAACGATAACTTTTACATTTTCGATTTCTTCGGTGATTAGTTTCATTAGCTAAAATTAGAAACGACTTGAACTTCTGTTATATGAATGGTATTTGGACTTGAGCTATCATTGTAAGCCGCAATTTTAATTGCCTTCCTCAATTCTCCGTTACCATTCGAAACTGGAGGCTGAGCTGAGGTATTCCAGTTTATTGTTAATCTGGAATTATGATAGCCATTGTATGATGTAGTTTTATCTACGCTGGTCACAAGAGCATAATTAGTGTTAATTCCAGTAGTAGAAATTCCAGTTAATGCAACATAGTCCCCCACATCAAAAGCTGACGTTGTTCCTTCTGGGACTTCAATTGTAGTCGTTGCTCCTGTTATAATACCAACAGTTGGTTGCGAGCGAACTGTTACTTCTTTGAGAATTACTTCGGTATTGGCTGGAATCCAAATCGAAGTTGAAGTATCTATTCCAGGATTTGTTCCAATCTCAATAAAAGTATTTTGAGTTGGAACAATACGAAGATAACCAGATTTCAATGCAATAGGTCCGCTGGTAGAAATACCAGAAGCCGAAGCTATAGTTAATGATGGTATTTTTTGAACTATTTTAAATGCAGACATATTTAATATAGATTATATAATTTATTTATAAATATAAGTTCTTAATAACATTAATAAAATTACCTACTAACTTCTTCCCAATCCATAGCCGCGTAAATATCTGCACCATTAGTATCACTTGCAGCAATCAGTGTAAGTTCATAAGGAGTTCCAGTTAATCCATCTCTTTCTAACTGGAACTTAAATAATGCTTCCTTTAAAATATCCACTGGAGTAGAACCTTGATTTGAACCATTAATAAATCCTGATGCTAAAACTCTTCCTCCACTATGAGTTCCCCCATCAATTTTGTACTCAACTGCACTATCATCACCTGCACTTATCCAACTTCCTCCAGTTGATATTCCACTTGCAACTATTCTCCAATTATAATTTGCATTATTCGTAATTCCCAAAATTGAAAGTGCAGTAAGAATTACAATCGCATCTAAACGATTTGGTGATGTCTTTAATCTAATTGATAAAACCGTATAATAAGTTCCTGATGTTGTTAAATCTACTGGAGTTCCTATACCTACTGATACCGCTTGTTGTAATCCACGAAGTTCATAACCACCTTCTGAAATTACAGAAGAACATACTTGTTTGAGAGTACTTGAACTTGTTGTAATTCCAGTATTTGCAATCTCATATCTCAATGGTAAAGATGCTGTTGTAATGTAAGTCGTTTCAATTCTATTTGCATGATGAAATGAGTGACAATGAATAAACTTACCATCAATTACGAATCCCATTCTGACTGTTCCAAGTCCTAACCATTCAATGTCCATCCAAAGAATTTGTGCTTTAGATATATCTAATGTAATTCCTGAAAGATTCAAATAACCTGAACTTGGTCCAAGTAAAGTATCAACATTCCATTCAGATTGTTGTTTTCTATTTTCTGTTGTAATTCCACTAACTAAAGTTCTCTCTACAAAATATAAAGTATTTCCATCAAGTTCCAAGTACATTCCATTATCTGCACCATAATATCCTACTCTCTGTCTTAAATTTTGTTTTTTTGAATTAAAAACGAAAGTATTTAATACTTTTAATGATTTTCCTGGTTGATATGCAAATACTTTTGTAGTTTCTCTAATTACAGAACAACCTGCAGTGGTTCCAATTCCAATGTTTATCAATCCTTGAGTTGTTACAAACCCAACTGTAGAACCTGCTCCTACAATTAAACTACTCCAAAGATTGTTGTCTCTATATCTATGTGAAGAATCAAAAAGTGTAAGAGGATTTGATACTCTCTGTCTTCCAAATGCATCAGTTGCAGTTGGTGGTAAAGTTACAGATACTACTGATGTTGAAGAAATTCCAAGTGTTCCTGTAACTGGAAATGGATTTGTAGAACTTACTCCGACGCCATTTACATTAATACTTACCTGTCCAGTAGTTCCAATACCAACAGTTCCTTGAATATTAACCGTAGACCCAATAGAAGTTACATAAAATGCAGTATTAGAAATAGAAACTGTATTACCGATTGATACCGTATTCAATAATGTCGAAATTCCAATTGGTAAATATGGTGTAGTTAATGTTCCACTAGTGCCAACTTTGACTATATGAGAATGAATTGGATTTTCTGGAGTACTTGTAACAGTTACAATTCCAGGAATTGTAATATCACCAATAATAGTAATACTAGAAGAACCTAAAGATACTGGAAATGGATTAGAAAAACTTACTGGACTTGTTGATGGTCCAGTAAGAACTACTGAAGTTGCAGGTTGTGGAAGGGGATTATATGACATTAGATGATATACCAATTATTACCATTATAGAAATAAGTAAAACTTTGATGATTAATTTTCATGACTACCGAACTATCGTTCTCAACACTTTTACCAATTCCAGATTGAACTGTGATATTATATGTATCAATTTTATTACCCTCGTCTTTTATAATGAGTTTTTTACCATAACTTGGGGTTTGTGGTAATACAATTGTTACTGGAACATCAGCACTTACACCGATATAATCATCAGTATCATTTGATTGATAATAAGTTGTTATTCCTGTGATAGAAACAATACTGGTAATTCCAACACCATCAGCAGGATCTCCTACCCATTTGTTTATGTTTGCATCGTATTTGAGAAAATAATTATCAGTCTTTGCAGAATTTCTATCGACATCATCAAGAAATTCCAATCTTGTTTCACCACCTCCACCTAAAGTGGAAAGTTGTTGTTGGATACGACTCAAAAATAATTTGTAATGTTTATTAAATTCTTGAATTGTAAGAAAATCTTGACTTAGTGGAGTTAATGGGTCTTTATTTTTTGCCGCTGGGGGTTCTGTAAAATTCGGTTCAATATTCGTTATATTATTTTTTTCTTCTGTTATTGCTTCTACTTCAGGAACCGCATCCGCTTTTATTTGTTTTTTTATTACTTTTTTATTGTTTTTTTGTGGGGCTTTTTTTGATATTTGAGACCAAAACAAATCGTCAAATGAAGTTCCAACTAAAGATTCCTTTTTCTTTTTGACTTCTTTTTTTCCTTCTTGAATTGCAAATAAAAAATCATCCACAGCGTCACCCACTGTGGATTCGACCTCTATTTTTCTTTTTTGTTTGCCGACACTGACGGCGGAAAAAAAGTCAGATAAATCGTTGGAATTCAATCCAAAATCATCCACTTATCAGTCCTCTTCTTCATCATCTTCATACTCTTCTTCTTCCTCATCATCATATTCATCTTCTTCTTCATCATCGACATCATCTCCGAAAATACTTGCAGCAACATAAGGCTTTGCATCTTCGACTCTTTCTGCAGCTTTGGCGTATAAATTAGCAATGATAGCATCCCTAATAGAATCGGGATTTTCATCACTCATAATCATCTGTCCGATACTTTCCATATAAAATTAAGTATAGTATTTGCTTTTATTTAGTCTTATTATATCTCACCTACATCTGGCGGTGTGGTTGATGCATTTGAAACTCCAGGTTCTTTGACTGGAGCACCCAAAGCCTCACCTCCTACGGCACCTTGTTGGGGGGCTTCTTGTCCTGGCGGCGCAACTCCCATTTGTTGCTGCATCATAAGTTGAGGGTCTGGTAGTATTCCTTTTTTAATCTCTTTTTTAATTTGTCCATCAATTTCAAGCATTTCGCTATCGGTTTGACCTAAAACAGTTTTTCTTACATACTCCACAGAAAAATATCTACCCAAATATGGCTCCATTGCTGAAATGACAGCAAGCTTGTCATTTAAGATTTCATTTTTCTTTAAATCTGCAAAATGATTGTCATACAAAAAGTCAAATTGAATATGGTCGGATAATTTATCCCAATCTTCAGGTGTAACTATATTTTTCAATATTAGTTGAGTTTTTAGCATATCAATAAACAATTGAGAAAATCTCTTTCTCAATCTACCAACAAACCTCGTAAATTTAAGCTCATCCCTTAAAATCTCAGACGAACGACCTAAATTGAATCCACCTCCAGCATCTAAACGAGTGGATGGAACACCTAAAGATTTGTATAGCTTCTTTTGGAAATACTCTAAATCTGTTAGTTCTCCTAAATTTTGACCTCCAGGTAAAGTCTGAACTTCTGTGCCTCTATTTCCATCTCTTCTTGGAAGCCAATAATCTTCCATCATAGCCATATATTTTCTATCGTCTTTCACTTCGCCAGTTGATTGGTCATATATCAACTTATTGCGATAGCGATTCATCACATCCTTCATATATTGTTCGGCTTGATTTCTAGGTAAACCTCCAATATCAATATAAAATATTCTTTTTTCACTAGAACGACTCAAACGATAAATCACTAAACTATCTTCAATCATTCTTAATTGATTTAAAGATTTAATTGCTTTATGCAAGTAAGAAAGGATAGTTTGGCGATTTCTATCTACAAGCCCAGATGTAATATAAGTTACTGAATCTGTAGATAATTTTACAGCTTTTGATATTGATGATGCGCTAGAGTGAATGCTTGATTGTGTCGGAGTATATCCAACATTTGGGTCATATAGATAATACTCTTCAATATTAGGATTTGAAATGTTATCGGTAACATTGCCTCTTGCCAATATTGACCTAACTTGGGCAGTTAAAGTGCTTTCTTGATCCTTTTTTAATTTTCTAATAAACTTTATTTTTAATGGGTCAATATATCTTACTTCTTGAATTCCCTTAGATGGGTCATTCATATCAATAACTTTGTGATAATAAATTCTCCCATCTATATACCAATTGCGAAAGATTTCATGGGCTTTCTTATCAAAGTCCATAATTTCTTTAATATATTTAAATTCTTTTCTGATTATATCTTTAAGTTTATCAGTAGCATTTGTATTTGATAATTCAATCTCAACGGGACTATCATTTAAATCTGATACTATTCCTTCATTTACAACGTCTTCAATGGCACTATCACACTCAGGGTGCAGTGCCATTTCTCTATATCTACGAACTAAATCAGCCTCATTTTTGTAGACACCTTCAATGTCTACATATTGCCCATAAAAACCACTTGTAATATAATAATCTGATCTATCCTCAGAATTAGGTGGAACTGGAGATATAATTTTACTATTCTTTTTATCTCCAGTATCCTCAATTTTAAATCCAAACAATTTAGCCATTATATCAAGATAGAGTACTTATTTTTAGTATTTATAAGACCAAAAATGATGCTATTACAGATTTGATGGAGTTGGCGCTGGAACTGTAGCACCGTTAGGTTCTGACGTATCAAATACCTTGGAGCCATTTCTATCATAGGCATCCCACCATTGGACTTCAAATGTAACATTAAAGCTCTCAATCGTGTCTGTAGTATCATATGATAAAGGAATTGCATCTACTGCTGATGGATAACATCCATAGAGTTTGTATGATTTTAGAACAGGAATTGCTGAGCCAGTAGATGGTCTATTTCCAGTATCTACACTTGTAGATTCTCTACCTCTAGATAATTGATGGACAATGATTTCTCTTTGATAAGAACCAGGAGTAATAACACCAGAGTTATCATCGTGCCTATTAATGTAATTACTCCACTTTTCAAAAGTATTACGAAGTCTGAAATTGGTATCATTTAAAACTGTAATAGTCCAAGGGTCAAAGGTTCTATCCCCAGCAATTTTTAAAGTTCTTCCTCTGAATGGAACTGGAATTGTTGTAAGATTTGATGCAGGCAATTGAGCTGCAGTGATTAAAAATCTAACATCAGTGTATACCGCATTCTGGTCGATTTGACTTGGACCATATGTAAAGATTTCGGGTGGGAAGGTAAGTTCGCATTCAAATAGATTAGACCTTGCTCCACCACCAACTAGACGATTCTTAAAATCGTAAATAGTTCTGTCTTGAAAATTACCGATTGATGCCATTGTTTGAGTCTCCTTTGAATTTTATTAAACAGTACCTACGATTTCAGAGAATGAAACCCCAGTTCTGGTAGCAACGAATGTAAGATTAATAAAGTTGATGCTTCTAGCTGGCTTGATATAAATATCAGCTCTAAATTGATTTGAATCTATAACATCTGGAGTATTATTGGATTCATCACATATAACTAGGAATTCAGTGATTCCTCTCTTTGCTCTTACATCTCGAAGATATGGCTCAACAATATTAACAAAGTTACTTCTTGTAATTGCATCATTAAATTCAAATAACTGGGACCTGGCAGCTTTTTCAATAGTTCTTTCTATCGTCAAGAATAATCTACGAACGTTAATTCTATCAAATGCAGAAACATAGGCTGATGCAGTTTTATCACCATAAAGCATAATGCCTTGACCTGGAGCAATTATAATTGGATTTATTCTATTAGTATAAAGCAAATCTCTTTGAGCTTCAGAAGGACTGTAAGCTAATTTAATCGCATTATTGAGAATTCCTCGTGTTGCTCCAGCGGGGGAGAACCAAGGATATTGATTAATAGAAGTTCTAGCCATCAACCCTGCAATATCAGAGTTGCAAGGGATATATAAGAATTTATTATTAAATCTGTCATACGTATATTTATAACCAGAATCAAATACAACATAAGTGCTTGCTGACACTCCATTGAAGAATTTAATAATCTCATTTGTTTGAGTTGTAGAACTTGATTCATTTACGACACTTTCTTGATGTGGAGAAACAACTGCAACGCAATCTTTTCTAGCTTCTGCAAGTGATACGATATAATTTGCTTTTGCTTGAGATTCAAAAACACTGCCACCCCCAGATGGACCATTAATAATATAGTTTACTGCATATTGAGTTGGATTTGCAAATACAGAGTAAGCATCAATTATGTCAGATAATTCAACACCAAATGTTTTCCCAGAAGTTTTATAATCAGTTCCGTAATTTAATTGATACTCAGTATTACCGATGACGGTGTAATAGCTATTTAAAGCCAATGAACCCCAACTTCCACCAGAATATGCGGAATAATTATTTAACCCAGCAAATTTTGTAGCAGCCCCATTGGGTTGCTCCCCTACGAATAAATATGATGAGTTATCTCTAATGTATTCAAGATAATATGTTGATTGGGATGGAGTAATTTTTCCATCCTTTGCTTTAGAAAGTTTTGTGAATTTCTCTAGAATTTCTCCAGCATTTCCATTTATTTTGCCTTCAGTATCAACAACAACGACGTTAAGTTCATCATTCTTACCGCCACTAGATTCAACATACTGAGAAGTTCCTGGTCTCTCTGCAATATTTTTCCAATATGCAATTGAATTTCCTAAATCTATAGTTTGATTGTTATACCAATCAGTTAATGTATATGAAGTATATGTTGAAATCGCAGCACCATTGGACGGATTAATAATCTTGATGGTATCTCCATTTTGAATAGAGGCTAAGGGATTGTTTTCAGAATATTCAATATATTCAGAAGTTTCGGTTGAATTTGAATATCTTGAAATCAATTTAACATTAATAAGAGACTGACCAATTCCTGTTA
>AACY020563266.1_pt1 | contig 13217 bp, 15 predicted proteins | sample 267378 | NCBI WGS metagenome assembly AACY02 (sample SAMN02954345, study PRJNA13694) | marine metagenome | biome: aquatic; feature: ocean; material: water; isolation source: isolated as part of a large dataset composed predominantly from surface... | reverse complement strand
TGTTAAAAAAACATGTGCCTGATGATCTTCCAGGCATTGCCTTTCTCTCTGGAGGGCAATCAGATATTAAAGCCACTCATCATTTAGATGCAATGAATAAAATGGGTGGCGGGCCTTGGAAATTAACTTTTTCTTATGGAAGAGCTTTGCAGCAATTAGCTTTAAAAACATGGCTAGGTAAAGCAGAAAATGAGGAAGCTGCACAAGCCGCATTTTCACATAGAGCTTTGATGAATAGATTAGCAGCTTCAGGTAAATGGTCACCTGATTTAGAGAAGTAATTTTGAAATTTGCTGGCGTTTTCCTTTCTTCTAGTGAACCAACTTTTCCAATAAAAGATGATATAGATCAATTCTGTAATTTCTTGGTTGATTCTAATATAGGGATTGTATATGGTGGCGGAAATCGAGGCTTAATGGGGTATATATCCAAAAAGCATAAAGAAATTGGCGGAACTGTAAAAGGAGTTAATCTAAAGCTTTTTCATGACCAAGGACACACTGCAGAAGGATATATCGACACTTTTGAAGTGGAAGAAACTCTTTATATTAGAAAGAAAAAACTAATTGATTATTCCGATTTTATTGTGGTTCTCCCTGGAGGAATTGGAACAGCCGATGAATTCTTTGATGTCTTAACACATCTCCATATGAGTGAAATTGGGGGAGGAGTAATTAATAAAAAGTTATATCTTTACAATAAAGAAGGTTATTGGAATGATCTTCTTGCCTGGATTCAAAAAAGCGTAGATTTTGGTATGTTGAGTCAAATTCCTGAAGAACTAGTAATAGTTAACTCTATAGAAGAGCTTAATTCCAAAATAAAAGAAAATGAAATTTGATATCGATAGTTTTGTTAACCCCAATTTAAAAGATTTTTTAGAATACCAATCTTTATATAATGATTCCGTAAAGGATCCTAGCAATTTTTTTCTTAAACAGGCTTTAAAAGAAATTGATTGGATTAAGGAACCAACGAAAGGCTCAACAGGTTCTTTATCTTCTCCAAAATGGTTTGAAGATGGCATGTTAAATATTTCCTATAACTGTATTGATAGACATGCAGAGAATCATCCAGAAAAAACTGCAATTATTTGGCAAGGAGATGAAAGAGAAAAAAATGAAAATATTTCATACATACAATTACAAAAACAGGTATGCAAACTAGCAAATGGTTTGAAATCAATAGGTGTTTCAAAAGGAGACAGAGTCTGCATTTATATGCCAATGGTGCCTCAAGCAGCATATGCAATGTTTGCTTGCATGCGTATTGGCGCAATTCATTCTGTTGTATTTGGAGGATTTTCTCCTGAAGCTATTAAATCTAGAATTCTAGATGCAGATTGCAATTATGTGATAACAGCAAATGAAGGGATAAGAGGTGGAAAAAATATTCCTCTCAAAGATAGTGTAGATGAAGCATTGAAAGATTGCCCTAATGTTAAAAAATCTATTGTTCTTAAATACACTGATACAGAAATCTCATGGAATGATGAAATTGATATCTGGTACCATGAGCTAGTAGACCAGCAAGAAGATTTCTGTGAATGTGAAGAAATGGCAGCAGAAGACCCTTCTTTTATTCTTTACACTTCTGGCTCAACCGGAAAACCAAAAGGCGTTTTACATACAACTGCTGGATATTTACTTGGAGCAACATTAACTTTTAAGTATATTTTTGGATATTCAGACGGAGATAAATACTGGTGCACTGCTGATGTTGGATGGATAACAGGACATACTTATATTTTGTATGGCCCATTATCTAATGGCGCAACAACTTTGATGTTTGAGGGCGTACCAACTTATCCAGATCCTTCAAGATTTTGGGAAGTTTGCGATCAGCATGAAATAAATATCTTTTATACAGCTCCAACAGCAATAAGAGCTTTGATAGCAAAGGGCGAAGAATATCTAGAAAACTCAAAAAGAGATTCACTTAAAGTTCTAGGCACGGTTGGGGAACCAATTAATCCAGAGGTTTGGCAATGGTATTTTGAAAGAGTGGGCAAATCTAAATGTGAAGTAGTTGATACATGGTGGCAAACTGAAACTGGGTCAGTTCTTATTAGCCCTATTGCTGGAATAACGCCAAAAAAACCTGGTTCAGCAACATTGCCTTTTTTTGGCATAGAGCCATCAATTGTTGATGTTAATGGCACAATTCTCGAAGGCGAAGCAAAAGGCAATCTTTGTATCAATAGTTCATGGCCAAGCCAGATCCGTACTGTATACGGAGATCATGAAAGAATGCTTCAGACTTATTTTTCCCAGTATCCAGAAAAATATTTTACAGGAGATGGGGCAAGGCGAGATAAAGATGGCTATTACTGGGTTACAGGAAGGGTTGATGATGTTCTAAATGTATCAGGACATAGAATTGGAACTGCAGAAGTAGAAAGTGCCATTGTTAATCATCCTCAAGTAGCAGAATCAGCAGTTGTTGGTGTTGAGCATGAAATAAAAGGTCAGGCCATATATGCTTACGTCATTCTTAGAAAAACAAAAGAAGATCCTAATAAGCTAGAGTCTGAGATTAAAGATGAAGTGGCAAAAATTATTGGCAAAATTGCTAAACCTGACTTCATACACTTTACTAGAGATTTGCCAAAGACTAGATCAGGAAAAATCATGAGAAGAATTTTACGCAAAATAGCAAATAATGATACAGAGAATCTTGGTGATGTCACTACATTGGCTGATCCAAAAATTGTTGAAGAATTAATGGAGAATAAAGTATGAATAAATTAGTTTTGGTATCTGGAGCAGGAAGAGGTTTAGGAGCATCTATTGCTGAATCTTTTGTTAATTCAGGATACAAAGTTGCAATCAACTATTTCAATAGCGCAAAAGAGGCAGAAGATTTATCTAGAAAGTTAGGGGATTCTGTACAAGCATTTAAAGCAGACATAAGAGACGAAAATGAAATATCAAATATGTATAAAGAGATAAACTCACATTTTAGTAGTTATCCCGACATTCTTGTTAATAATGCTATGGCTAATTATGTTTTTAATGGCGATCTAAGAAAAAAAGCTGAAGATATTTCTTGGAAAGAAATTCAAGATCATTTAGACGTCACAATTAAAGGATCTCTTAATCTAATACAAGCTCTTACACCAAAGATGAAAGATAAAAAGTTTGGCAGAATAATTAATATAGGCACTAACTTAGTTCAGAATCCAGTCGTGCCTTATCATGACTATACAATTGCTAAAGGAGGCCTTCTTGCCTTAACAAGAACTTTCGCTAAAGATTTAGGCCAGTTTGGCATTACAGTAAATATGGTTTCGGGAGGATTGTTAAAGGTTACAGACGCAAGCGCAGCTACTCCAGATGAAGTATTTGAAGCAATTGCACAAATGACACCTCTTCAAAAAGTAACAACAGTGCAAGACTTTGCAGATGCAGTAGTATTTTTTGCTTCAGATGCTTCTCGTGCTATTACTGGTCAGAATCTTACAGTTGATGGCGGACTAACATTTAATTAACTAATGCAGGTGAGGTATTCCTGCATTAATCAATATTCCAAGACTTTAAAAAGTTTTTTATAAAACTTAGCTAGTCTTTTTTGACCTTTTCTGAGATATTTTTTAAACATTCGTTTCTCTTAATGTCACACAATTGTCACACAAAAGTAATATATTTGTTTCAAATTAGATTGTCAAGAAATTTAGCAACCGGTGATTAATTTTTAATCAATTTTTATTTTTTTATTCTTTCTTGAGTACTTGGTTTTATCAGGCTTTACACGGATTCTGTATTTTGGTGTTTTGAGATCTTTTGCTAAAGGATTACGTTTTTTTCTCATTGCTAAATAATAAACCCAGTTCAAAAAGAATGTACATAGGAACTGCCAACATAAATTGTGAAATAACATCTGGCGGCGTAAAAATTGCTCCGAATGTAAAACAAATTATTAAAAATATGCCTCTGAATTCTTTTAATCTATGTTTTTTAAATATATTAAGTCTTATTAATGCATTCACTAAGATAGGTATCTGAAATGAAAAGCCAAAAGCCAGCATAAGTGTAAGGACAAAATTTAAGAATTTTGAAATATCTGTGGTTATATTTATTGATTCAGGCCCTACAGATTGAAAAAAGTTGAATACATTAGGGAGAACTAATAAGCTGCAAAAAATTAAACCTAGAAAGAACAAAATAGTACCTAATATAGTTCGAGAAAATACTATTCCCCTTTCATTTTCATATAGTCCTGAAGCCATAAAAGCTAATGCTTGATATAAGAAAAAGGGAATCGATACTAATAAAGCTAAAAATCCAGTTAATCTCAACGGCACAAGAAATGGAGATGCAACTTCTATAGCAATAAGCTCAATATTTGATACTCCACTTATCAGAGATACAAGATAATCAAATAAAAAATTATTGAAAGGGTATATACAAACAAAAGCAACGATAAAAAATATTAAACAATAAATAGCTCTTGATCTTAGCTCACTAAAGTGTGAAGAAAGACTATCTTTGCTCATCTTCATTCCTTGCAAATTCTTTTAATTTTTCTTCATTAAAAATATCTTGCTTAAGCTCTTCTATTTTTAGCTCTTTTTTGAGTTCTTCTTTAGTTGTAGATAAAGTGTCTTGTGTTTTTACAAAAAATTTTAGAAAGTTTTTTAAGTAATGTTGAATATTTTCTGGCTTTACAGAAAATAATATAACTAGAGTTAAAACTAGAAGCTCAGGAATCCCTATCTGGATCATTGTCTTCTTTCATCTCTTTTTTGAAACCTTTTAATGATTTTCCTATATCAGAGCCTAGTGTTCTTATTCTTTTTGCACCAAAAACCAATAAAACTATTAAAAGTACAATTAATATTTGCCACCAACTTATTCCCATTATTTATCTCCAAAATCTTCTGAAAATTGATCTTTGGTCTCCTCAATTTTCTTTAAAATCATGTATGTAAGTATATGTTTTTTTGCTACAAGATACCTAATTAAACCTTTTACACTGTATTTTTCACTAATCCAGTTATCAATAAATGGCTTTGAGACAGACCAAAAATCTAATTCTGGATAAATCTGTCTTCCCATTCCTTCAATATGCACTAATGTTTTAACAAGTAAAAGCAGGTCTTGATCAAGGTATAGATCAAATGGTTTCATAGCATCAAAAAGGCTAAGAAGCAGTTCACCAAAAAGAATCTCTGCTAAAGGCTTGTCTAATAATCTTTCACAGTGAGCTCTTAAAACTGATTCAAGCTCTTCAGTTTTTGTATCTTCTGCAACCCACTCTGCGTATATAAATAGTTGTGCCAATGAAAAAAAGTCTCTTTCAACTAGGCACGATATCATCTGCGCTATAAGTATTTGATTAGATTCAGTTATAGACCCACATATTGCGTAATCAACCGCAAAATAATAAGGGTTTTCTTGATTTATTTTTGCAGCAAATATATTGCCTGGATGCATATCTGCATGAAAGAAGTTATCTTCAAAAACTTGTTTTAGAAATATTCTTACGCCATTTTCAGATAATTTTTTTAGGTTTAAATTATGTTCTTTGAGTTCTTCTATATTTGTAATAGGGATTCCATCAATATATTCCATCACAAGAATTCTTTTTGTTGTGAATTCGTCTTCTATTTTTGGCACATAGAGCAATTGATTGCCATCGAAGTTTTCAAATGTTTTTTTAGCACTAGCAGCTTCAATTCGGAAATCTAATTCATTTTTTATTACTTTTTCATAACTATTTAATAAACTTTCTAAATTTACTCGTGGATAACCTTTATATATGAATCGTAATAATTTAATTCCCAAATGGAGGGCACTAATATCTCTATCGATTAAATTTAATAATCCTGGCTTTTGAACTTTAATTACAAGATCTTTGCCATCTAACTTTAATTTGTGAACTTGCGCAAGTGAAGCTGAAGCAATAGGCTCTTCTTCAATGCTATCTAGAATTTTTTTAGCTCTTGAACCCAGTCCGTCATTTATCTGATTTTTTATATAGCTAAAATCTACAGGCTCACAATTATCTGTTAGGTTTCTTAGCTCTTTTGCCAGCTCCAATGTTATAAGATCAGTTCTAGTAGAAAGCAATTGTCCAAGCTTTATAAAAAATGGCCCTAAACTTTCTAGAGTTCTTTTAAAATTATTCTCAATATTATCTGGTTTCTTTAATGGCTTAACTAAAGGATTAAAATTATCGATAAACAAATAGAATATTCCTGACCTTCTTAAACTTAGAAAAACCTGCATAAGTCTTAATAACTTCATTTCTTGCCTTTGTGTATAGCAACAACACCTTTAAATAGATTCTTATAACCTGTATCTACAAAACTGCATTCCTTCATCATAGTTAATATTTGTTCTTGAGATTCATGAGTTTTTATTGATTTAACTAAGTAGTCATAACTTTCTTTATCATTGGAAATTAATTCTCCAAGTTTTGGGATTATGTTGAAGTTATAAGCGTCATATATTCTAGAGAATATATCTCCTTCAGTTTTTGAAAATTCTAGAATTTGAAGAGTTCCGCCAACTTTTAATACTCTTCTAATTTCATTAAGGCTTTTTTCTTTGTCTGAAAAATTTCTGAATCCAAAGGAGATAAAAACCTGATCAAAGAAATTATCTTCATAGGGAAGTTTTTCTGCACTGCTCACATTAAAATTGCACTTATTAAAGAATCCTTCATTTAAGGAGCGTTCTTTTGCTTTTTCAACCATCTCACTATTTTGATCACAAATGTAAATAGTCTTACCAGAAACTTTTTGGGATATCTTTTTGCTAATATCTCCAGTTCCTGCAGCAAGATCCAAAATAATTTGGTTTTCTTTTATATTGGCTGAGTCAACAAAAATTTTTTTCCAAACTCTATGCATGCCAAGAGACATAAGATCATTCATAAGATCATAATTTTCAGACACTTTTGTAAAAATGCCTTCTACACCATCTTTTTTTGACTCTTTTGAGACTTTTTCATCACCAAAATAGACTTTTTCATTATCTTTGACGCTCATATAGTATTATTGTGTTGAGTAGAAAAAGTATAAATGACAAATTTAAATTTACTAGCTTGGATAGACTTAGAAATGACAGGACTCGATCCTGATAAGCATCATATTATAGAAATAGCCAGCTTAATAACAGATGCAGATCTAAATATTGTTGAAGAGGGCCCTGAAATTGTAATATCACAATCTTCTGAAGTTTTAGAATTAATGAATGAATGGAATGTAAAGCAGCACACATCAACAGGATTAATAGAAAAAATAAAATCTAGCAGTATTTCTATAGAGCAAGCAGAAAAAGATACTTTAGATTTTTTTCAAAAGCACATAAAACAGCATAAATCACCGCTATGCGGCAGCACTGTTTCACACGACAGAAGGTTTCTAATAAAATATATGCCTAAATTAGCCAATCATTTTCATTACAGGCACTTAGATGTCAGTTCATTTAAGGAAGTTGTAAAAAGATGGTATCCAGAAGAAGAAGAATTTGAAAAGAAGGGGTCTCATAGAGCGATGGATGACATTAAAGAATCTGTTAATGAACTAAAATTTTATAGAGAAAAGTTCTTTAAGTAATAAAATAATATATAAATGGCAAAAAAATTATACATAAAGACACATGGCTGTCAGATGAATGAATATGATTCAGCAAAAATGCTTGATCTTCTTCAAACTGAAGAGAAATTTGAGATAGCTGAAACGGAAGAGCAAGCAGATCTTTTAATATTAAATACTTGTTCAATAAGAGAAAAAGCTCAAGAAAGAGTTTTTCATCAGATTGGTCGATGGAGAAAGATTAAAGACAATAAGCCTGATTTAAAAATTGCTATTGGTGGCTGTGTTGCATCCCAGGAAGGAAAAGAAATAGTAAAACGTGCTCCAGCAGTTGATATTGTATTCGGACCACAAACATTACATAAACTTCCAGAACTATACAAAGAGAAAGTTAAAACTAATACCGCTCAAATAGATATTTCGTTTCCAAAATTAGAGAAATTTGATCATCTTCCAACACCAAACCATGGAGAGCCTTCTTCATTTGTATCTGTTATGGAAGGCTGCAATAAATATTGTTCATTCTGTGTAGTTCCACATACCAGAGGCCATGAAGTATCTAGAGATATCGATCATATCTTAAATGAAGTATCCATCTTAGCTGACAAAGGGACAAAAGAGATTCATTTTTTAGGCCAGAATGTTAATAATTTTAAAGGACTATATAAAAATGAAAAATCATCATTAGCTAAGTTAATCGAATTAACTGCAAAAATAGAAAATATTAAAAGAATCAGGTTTACAACTAGCCATCCACATGAATTTAAAGATGACCTAGTTGAAGCTTATGACAAGGTCCCTGAATTAGTTAGCCATGTGCATTTGCCAGTTCAAAGTGGATCAGACCGAATATTAGAGTTAATGAGAAGAAGATATAATGTAGAAAAATATCTTGATCTAGTTGAAAAAATAAAATCTATAAGGCCCGAAATGAGTTTTTCTTCTGATTTTATTGTCGGATTTCCTGGAGAGACTAAAGAAGATTTTGCCAAAACTATGGATATTGTTAATGAAGTAAAATTTGATGAGTCATTTAGTTTTATTTATAGCCCTAGACCAAATACTCCTGCTTCTGATATGCCTGATGATGTAAGTGCCGAGGAGAAGAAAGAGCGACTTGATATTTTGCAGTCAAGATTAAGTCAATTTTCTTTCGGTTATAGCCGAAAGATGGTCGGAACTACACAAAATTGCTTAGTTATGGGGCAATCTAAAAGAGATCCTGGACAATTACAAGCTAGAACAATCTGCAATAGAGTGGTAAATTTTGCACATGACGGTATTGATTTAGTTGGGCAATTGATTAATATTCGAATTGACGATGCTTTACCTAATTGCCTTAGAGGAACTTTACAGAACTAGACCCATTGTTTAATTATCAGCTAAACTTCCCTAACCTTCCGCCTGAAAGACTTATGCTTCTATGCGGCGAATTAAATAAAAATCTAAAACAGATAGAAAAAGCTCTAAAAATAAAAGTTTTACAGAATGGCACAGAATTTAATTTATCAGGCAAAGAAGAAGATGTTCAGATAGGAGTTTCAGCTCTTTATGACCTAAAGCAGAAATTAGAAACCAATTCAGCAATAACTTCTGATGTTGTTCATTTAAGTTTGCATACTGCAAAATTTTCCAATCAAGAAGCAGAAGGTAGTGATAGTTTACAAATCAAGACACCTAGAGTTTTAGTTACTGCACGTGGAAAGAATCAAAATAACTATTTAGAACATATAAAGAACAGTGATCTTACATTTGGAGTTGGACCATCTGGAACAGGAAAAACCTTTTTAGCTGTTGCTTCAGCTGTAGATGATCTTATTAAAGAGAAAATTAGAAAGATAGTTCTAGTTAGGCCTGCAGTAGAAGCAGGAGAAAGGCTTGGATTTTTGCCTGGAGATTTAAGCTCAAAAATAGATCCATATTTAAGGCCACTTTATGATGCATTGCATGACATGCTAGGAGCTGAAAGAGTAAATAGATTGGTTGAAAGAGACATAATAGAAATAGCTCCTCTTGCTTACATGAGGGGAAGAACTTTAAGAGAGGCATTTATCATTATGGATGAAGGCCAAAACACAACTATCGAACAGATGAAAATGTTTTTAACTAGACTGGGTTTTGGTTCAAAAGCAGTGGTGAATGGTGATTTAAGCCAAATTGATCTACCTAAAAGCAGCACATCAGGATTAAAGCATGCAATTGATGTTTTAAAAAATGTTGATTCGATTAAATTTACAAAATTTGGCGCAAAAGATGTTGTTCGTCATTCACTAGTTCAAGAAATAGTTGAAGCTTATGATAATTTTGAATGACAATCTAAATATTGAGATTTTCAATCCTCCCAAATTAATGAATGATCATGAAGAGGAAATAGAGTCTGCAGTAAGTGAATTTATAAAAGCATTTAAAATAAAAGAAGTTAATTTAGACATAAGTTTTTGCAGCATAGAGGAAATCAAAGAGTTAAATAAAAAATTTCGCAATAATGATAAGTCTACAAATGTTTTGTCTTTTCCAGATATAGCATTTCAGGGAATTAGAAAAGATTGTATAGGTGAAATAATTGTGTCTATAGATGTAATAAAGAAAGAAGTTTTAGGCACCAACAAAAGCGAAATTGATCATCTAATACACTTAATAATACATTCCATGTTGCACTTATTAGGGTATAAGCATGACGTAGAAAATGATGCTATATTAATGGAAAGAAAGGAAATTGAATTTTTATCAAAAATTGGCATACCAAATCCATATAAATAATGTCTGAAGAGCCATCGCAGTCGTTTTTTTCTAGAATTGTTAATCTTTTTTCTTCAAAAGAGGAAATAGATAAACCTTCTAATTCTGATCAGCCTAGTGATGAGCAGATTGAAGAACTTATTCAGAATGTTCTTAGCATCAAAGACTCAATTGTTAAAGAGATAATGATTCCACGAGTTAATATTTCTTCTATAAGTGAGACTAATACCCTAGAAGAAATTTATGAGATAGCAAAAGATACTAAACATTCTAGGTATCCAGTTTTTAGCTCTGATTCAAAAAAAGTTATTGGAATACTCCATGTCAAAGATCTGGTTGATATAAAAAATGATGCAGATTTTAATTTAATCGATTTATTGAGAGAGCCAAAATATACACCAGAAACAAAATCTGTAACTTCTTTGCTTGAAGATTTTAAAAAAGACAGAGCTCATCTAGCTATGGTTATTGATGAGTATGGAGTGCTTGCTGGCTTAATAACAATTGAGGACATTCTAGAAGAAATAGTTGGCGAAATAGAAGATGAATTCTATGAAGAGAAAAATGATGAGGTAATAAAAATTAATGAGAAAGAATATATAGTCTCTTCAATAATAGAAAAAGAAAAATTTGAAGAATTCTTCAATATTGAGCTTAATTGCCCAGAAGCTGAGAGTTTAGGAGGTTTTGTTCTTAAAGAGTTTGGCCATTTACCAAAAGTTGGAGAAAGCATAAAAGTCTCTAATCTGGAACTAATAGTTACTTCCGCAGATCAAAGAAAAATAAAAAAGATTACCGTACGTAAAATTGACTAGATTTTTTCTATCCGGATTTTTAATTGGAGTTATATTTTGGTCCTTATCCGTATCATGGGTATACGATGCTATAAATTTTTATGGCGCTGGGAAAATTCTCAGTTTCTTTATGACAGTTCTAATAATTTGCTATCTTTCGATATATCTCGGATTATTTGCTGTTTCAATAAAATATTTTGAGCAATCTAAATTAAAAATATTAATTCTTCCAAGCATATTCTTCATCTTAGAATGGATAAGGTCTTGGATGTTATCAGGCTTTCCTGGCCAGAATCTAGGAATTATTTTTGATCAATTTTGGGGTTTATTGCCAATAATAGGTGTCTCAGGCACATCCTTTGTCATTATATTTATTTTTTGCATATTCTTTGAAAGATTAAAAATAATTTATAAAGTGCCTGCTGCCTCAGTATTGATTATTTTGCTCTTATTTGGTCCTGGCCATTATCAAGAGAATGGGCTTGAAAAATTAAGAGTTTCAGTTGTTCAACCGCTTAGCAACGATATTTATCTTCTTAAAGAAATTACCAGCAATACTGATACAGATATTGTGGTTTGGCCTGAATCAGTAAGTTGGTATAACGAAGATATATTTAATGGCATTGAAGAAAAAACCATTATCGGCGGTTTCTTTAGAAGAGATGGAAAAAATACCTACGGATCAATAATAAATAATAGAACACAACATATCTATGACAAAAGAAATCTTGTGCCATTTGGTGAATTTCAGCCTCTTGGCGATCTTCTTAGGCCTATAAGTAATTTTTTTAATATTCCAGGTTCAAGTCTCTCTCAAGGCTCTTATCATCAAGATAAATCTGATTGGTCTGGTTTAGTTTGTTGGGAGATTGTTTTTAATAATACTTTTGTAAATAGAGTTAAAGGTACGGAATACATTGTGCACATTAGTAATGATAGTTGGTATGGAGACAGTATGCCTGCACTACATCTTAAACATGCTAGAGCCAGAGCTGTTGAATCTAACAAATGGGTTATTAGAGCCACTACTGATGGAATATCTCAAATCATAAGTCCAAGACATGAAGAATCATCAGAAAAAATTAATAGGGGAGAGATCGGCTACATCTCTCATGAGATAGCTTTAAATAAAAATGATACTTGGTATGTAAAAATGGGAGATCTTCCTTTGCTGGTATTATCATTTATTACACTATTATCTGGTTTTTTAATAAATTTTAGGAAGAAATATGAAAGCTAGGCTATGTCTAATATTTTTTTTCGTACAATTAATTACAGCAATGGAAATAGAGATATCAATAACTAATCAAGAGTTAACGCTTAAAGACAATGATGAGATTGTAAGAATATATAAGATTTCATCATCTAAATTTGGTGAAGGCTCAGAAGAGGACTCATATAAAACACCTTTAGGAAAGCATGAAATAAAGAAAATGATTGGTGAAGGTATAGCGCTTGGAGGAAGGTTTATCGGCAGAGTGCATACAGGAGAAATATTTCCTATTTATTCAAATCAAGAAATATATGTAGAAGAAGATGTTGTGCAAAGTAGAATACTATGGCTATCTGGCCTTGAAGATAAATTAAATAAAGGAGAAGGGGTTGATTCATTTTCAAGATATATCTATATCCATGGAACCCCAGAAGAATGGTTATTAGGCACCAAAGCATCAAAAGGCTGCATAAGAATGTCAAATAAAGATGTAATAGACTTATTTGATAAAGTTCACGAAGGAATGGTAGTAAATATTAAATAAATAACATTTATTTTACTAAATCACTTCCATTTATCTATAAAAGAAAGTAATATTACAAAATAAATATTGTATATAGTCAGTCTCTCCTCTCCCCCTGACTGACAAACTAGGGGCTTCGGCCCCTAGAAATTTAAGAAAAATGGATAAATTTTTAGAAAACATAGAACTTTTTATACTATTCGGAATTTTTCTAGTTTTATTGCTGGGTATCTCTGCTGTCTAAATAAATTTATAATCAACATTATGAAGAAATCTCTATTAATCTTTTTATTCGTATTTTGTGGTCATGCTTTTAGTTGTAATGGCCTGCTAGATACAGACGTAAAAATTTTAAATAAGGATGAATATAAAAATCTATGTGAATACTCTGAAAAAACCATTCTC
>AACY020564248.1_pt1 | contig 13220 bp, 11 predicted proteins | sample 267378 | NCBI WGS metagenome assembly AACY02 (sample SAMN02954345, study PRJNA13694) | marine metagenome | biome: aquatic; feature: ocean; material: water; isolation source: isolated as part of a large dataset composed predominantly from surface... | reverse complement strand
TTTGGAGTTCAATTTCCAATTAAAACAAATTAAATTAAACTTTCTAAATCCTTACTAGATGGTAGCAATCGTGCTTCATCAAAATCTTTTAAATTATTCTGTTTTATTATTTTCTGAAGTACCTCTATGTATTCAGTTCCTGTTTCTGCATACTTATCAAGATGATTTGATAAAATAAAACTATCCAATGGTTTATTTCTATTTCTTAGCTTTGTTCGTGCTTTCCTTAAGTTCTTATAAGATGAGTGAGTATTAAGATTTCTTAAATAAGCCCTAACTGAAAGCTGTAAACTGTGAAATTTCATCACTTTATGCTCTTCACCTTTTTCGGCATTTTTAGGCTTCAATCCTTCACCAGACCATGTCCACTGTCCAAATAAAGCATTGCCTTTTAAAGCAAATCTTGAAGTTCCCCATCCTGTTTCTTTGGCTGCTTGTGCTATTGCTAATGAAACTGGAATTTCATCCATCCTAATTTTTAAAGTTGAAAGATCATTTTCTCTTACGCCATATTGTTTATATTTTTTTTCTAACCACTTCTTTTCAATATCTGTATTACTATTTTTACCTAAAATATTAAAAAGTCTTTTTCTATCTATTCTGATTTTATTATTTTCTTTAACAACTAAAGGTAAAACAATTTTAATAAACATTTCTTTTCTTTTTTTTATATTGCCTATGCTTTTAATTTCATTAGGAAGTAAACCAATATCAATGGGTTTAACTAACTTTGTATCTCTTACTTCTTGCAAGTCATATTTTACTTCCTTAAATAGAGCATTAATCTCTGAGGTGGTGTATCTTACAAGATTTATTTCTGAATTATTTTCTTCTAAAATGTCATAGAGAAGATCTATTTCATCACTCTGCATCCATGTATCGTTTTCTTCAAATGTTTTACCCTTGTTCAAGGTTTTATTTAAAATATTTTTAGAATTATTAGTGAATTCTTTATTATCAAAATTTTTATCTGCAAAATTTATTAAAATTGGTGCAGTGTAAAAAAACGATGTAACCACTAAAGCACTTAGAGAAAATCTTGTGAAGGTGTTCAAGATTTTATTTTTTACTCTTTTGTGGCTTATTTTTATCTTTGTATTCATGATTTAAATAGCAATTACCTCTTTAACTTCGGGTAAATAATGACACAATAGATTTTGAACTCCCTGTTTCAAAGTCATTGTAGAACTAGGGCACCCTGAGCAACTACCTTGTAATTGTACTTTAACAATACCATCTTTGTATTCTTTAAACTTAATATCTCCACCGTCTCTAGCAACAGCTGGTCTTATTTTTTGATCTAAGATTTTTACTATTTTTTGCTCGATTTCATCAAGGTCAGAATCTTCTTCTTTTATATTTTCATCAATAACAAATTCTTTTCCATCAGAATAAAAGTCATTAATAAAAGAGGTCACAATATGTTTTATTTCATCCCATTTAATTTGTTCACTTTTATTGACTGATATAAAGTCTTTTCCCAAAAAAACACCCTCAACTCCATTTACAGATAAAATGTTTTTAACTAATTCATTATTAATTTGATCTTTATTAGTTATTTCATAAGGACCACTGTTTGAAACATTCTTCCCAGGAAGAAATTTCAATGAATTTGGATTTGGCGTTACTTCAGTCTGTACAAACATAAATTACATATAGTTTATATTTTGGAAATTAAAACTTGATATTAATTATTTGTTAAAAACCTACAGTTTCTTTTATATTTTTAATCTTTTTTGACGCAATTTTATTAGCCTTTTCAACTCCATCTAGAAGGATAGAATCAAGATATGATTGGTCTTGAAGTAATTTTTTTATCTCCTCAGATATTGGCATAATTTTATTAACTAATAATTCAGATAGCTCTTGTTTAAACTCAGAAAAATTCTTGCCAGCAAATTTTTCTATGGAAGTTTCTAAAGTTGAATTACTCAAGCTAGCAAAAATTCCTAAAAGATTTTGAGCCTCTAGCCTCCCCTCAAGCTCTTTAATATCTTTTGGCATTGGTAAGGTATCTGTTTTAGCTTTTTTAATTTTATTGATTATTTGATCTTTATCATCTGTTAAGTTTATTCTGCTTAAATCTGATAACTCGGATTTACTCATTTTTTTTGATCCATCCTTTAAACTCATAATCCTAGAAAATTCTTTTTGAATTAAAGGCTCAGGAACTTTTAAAAAATCCTCTATACCAAAATCATTATTAAATTTTTGAGCTATATCTCTGCACAACTCAAGATGTTGCTTTTGATCCTCTCCTACAGGAACATGGGTAGCATCATATAATAAAATATCAGCTGCCATAAGAACAGGATAAGAATATAATCCAATGCTAGCTTTTTCCTTATCCTTTCCAGCTTTTTCTTTAAATTGCGTCATTCTATTTAACCAGCCCATACGAGCCACACAACTTAAAATCCAAGCACCTTCAGAATGGGCTGCAACACCTGATTGATTAAAAATTATACTTTTTTTTGCATCAATTCCACTTGCAATAAATGTTGCTACAGTTTCTCTAATATTTTTTTTTAGTTCTTTTGGATCTTGTTTGACTGTTATAGCATGTAAATCTACCACACAAAAAATACATTCATTTGCTTTGTCATTATTTAATTCAACAAAATTCTTTATTGCTCCTAAATAATTGCCAAGATGAAGATTGCCTGTAGGTTGCACACCAGAAAATATTTTTTTACCCATAAAATTAATACTTTAGTTGAATATCACTTATTTTAAAAGCTTTGATGAAATATGAAATAATTAGGTAAGAAGCTAGGCCCAATAATGCTGATAATATTAAATATAGAGATTTATATGTTTGTTCAAATGCAAGTTGGTCTTGAAATAGGTTTAGTAAAAATTGAAAAATAAAACCCATTAAAATTGAAGCAATAAGTATTTTAAAAAACTTTATTATAAATATTTGATTGAATGAAAAAAAATTTCCATTTTTCAAAAATATAAACAATAATATACCATTGAACCATGATGATATTGTTGTTGCTATAGGGATTATTATAAATCCAATTTCATTAAAATAATAAACACTTATTAGGATATTTAAAATTACAGATATTAGAGAGATATAAAAAGGTGTTTTGGTATTATGGTTAGCAAAAAAGAAGCTAGAAAACACTTTGATTAAAGCAAATGCAGGTAAGCCTAATGCGAAATAATATAAGGCTAGACTTGAGTTTAAAACTGAATATTTATCAAATGATCCATAACCAAAAAGTGCTGAGATTATTTGTTCAGAACCAAGGATTAATGCAATAGATGCTGGTAAACTCAAAAATAAACTTAGCTCCAACGCTTTGTTTTGAATTAACAAAATCTTATCCTTTTTTTTAGATTGAACGTGTTTTGATAATTGAGGGAGAACTACTACTCCAATTGCAATTCCAGCTATTGCTAAATTAATTTGATATATTCTATCTGCATAATATAGGTAAGAAACTGCACTTGCTTGAAATGAAGCGATAATGGTTCCAACTAATATATTTATTTGAGTAACACCTGAAGAAAAAATGCTTGGTAATAACTTTTTAAAAAAAATTTTAACTTTTTTAGATACTTTAATTTCAAAACTAATTTTAAGTGAGTAATGTTTTCTTACAAATTTATACAAAAATAATAATTGTAAAAATCCAGCTAAAGAAACACCATAAGATAAATAATAGACCAGGCTGTCACCTATGGAGTTTGAGAATAATAGAACTAAAACTAGTACAATATTTAATATTATTGGTGCCCCTGATGCAGCTGCAAATTTATTATGTGAATTTAAAATCGCTGCAAAAAAAGATGCTAAACAAATAAATAATAGGAAAGGAAAAGTGATACGAGTTAGACTTATTGCTATTTCCATTTTTTCAATGTCCTCTACAAAACCAGGCGCAATAAGAGATACAAATATAGGCATAAATAATTGAACAACCAATGTTATTAACAGCAAACTTAAAAACAAAAGATTAAAGATATTATTTGCAAATTTGTTGGATTGCTTTTTTCCCTTAACCATTTCTGCTGCATAGCTTGGAACGAAAGCGGCATTAAAAGTTCCCTCTGAAAATAATCTTCTAAATGTGTTTGGAATTCTAAATGCCACAAAAAAAGCATCGGCTAACAAACCTGTTCCTAAAAATATTGCAATTAAAATATCTCTTAAATATCCAAGTAATCTGCTTATGATCGTATAAAAACCGAATGTGCCTGTTGACTTAAGTAAGTTCATAAATCATATTAGTCTTAAATTTATCCTAATTGTACACAATTTATAACAAATGAAAAAAACAAAGATTGATCATTACACTGATAAAGAAGCTTTAGATTTTCATAGAGAGAAAAAACCTGGCAAGATTGAGATCATTTCTTCAAAAAATATGATTACTAAAAGGGATCTTGCCCTTGCATATTCTCCAGGGGTTGCGGCCCCAGTAAAAGAAATCAGTGAAAATCCAGAAGCGGCTTATGATTATACAAGTAAAGGAAATTTAGTTGCAGTTATCAGTAATGGTTCAGCTATTTTGGGAATGGGTAATTTAGGGGCGTTAGCATCTAAACCAGTAATGGAGGGTAAAGCAGTGTTATTTAAAAGATTTGCTGACATAGACTCTATAGATCTTGAAATAGATTCAAAAGACAGTGAGGAAATTATTAATTCAATTAAGAATTTTGCTCCAAGCTTTGGTGGAATTAATTTAGAGGATATAGCAGCTCCAGATTGCTTTATAATTGAGCAAAAATTAAAAGAAATTTTGGATATTCCAGTTTTTCATGATGATCAGCATGGTACTGCAATAATTACAACGGCAGCACTAATAAACGCTCTAGATATAAGTGGTAAATCAATAAAAGAAATTAAAGTTGTTGTTAATGGTGCTGGAGCATCTGCCCAAGCTTGCACTGAATTATTTAAAAATTCAGGAGTGCCTTCAGAAAATGTGATCATGCTTGATAGAAAAGGTGTAATTTATAAGGGAAGAACAGAGGGTATAGATCAATGGAAATCAAAATATGCAGTTGAGACTAAACTAAGAACCCTTGAAGACGCAATGAAAGGTGCAGATGTTTTTTTAGGCTTGTCAGCAAAAGGAGTTCTCAAAAAAGAGATGGTTAAGAGTATGGCTAAAAATCCAATAATTTTTGCTTGCGCTAATCCAGACCCTGAAATTTTACCAGAGGATATAAATGAAGTCAGAAATGATGCAATTATAGCAACTGGAAGATCAGACTATCCAAATCAAGTTAACAATTTAATTGGTTTCCCTTATATTTTTAGAGGAGCTTTGGATGTACGGTCTAAAACTATTAATGAAGAAATGAAAGTTGCCGCATCACAAGCAATTGCTAAACTTGCAAGAGAAGATGTTCCAGATGAAGTGGTGGCTGCAATGGGTGGTGAAAGACCACATTATGGAAAAGATTATATTATTCCATCTACATTTGATCCAAGATTAATAAGTGTAATTCCAGCTGCTGTAGCGAAAGCTGCAATGAAAAGTGGAGTAGCTAGAAAAAATATTGAAGATTTTGAAATTTATAAAGAACAACTTAAACAAAGATTAGATCCAACCGTAACTATAATGCAAGGTATAAACTCATTTATAAAAAATAATCAAAAAAGAATTGTGTTTGCTGATGGAGAAGATGAAAATACATTAAAGGCAGCAATTGCATTTAAAAATTCAAAATTAGGAATACCTATTTTAGTAGGCAAAGAAAGTAAAATTAAGGAACAAATTAAAAATATTGGATACAGTGAAAACTTTGATATCGAAATAATAAATTCTAAAGATGAAGAAAAAAGAAACAAATACGTCAAACATCTATTTAAAAAATTACAAAGAGAACAGGGTTTACTCGAACGAGATTGTGATAGATTAGTAAGGAATGACAGGGTTATATGGGCTACAAGCATGGTTGCGTGTGGAGACGCTGACGGTGCTGTAACTGGGAATACAAGACGTTTTGGTGCTTCTTTGGAAAAAATTAAGCAAGTTGTAGATGTTAGAAAAGGTGAGATAATGTTTGGCCTAAACATGGTGGTTCATAAAGGAAAAACTATATTTATAGGTGATACTAGTGTTCACGAATACCCAACATCAGAACAAATGGCAGAAATTGCATTGTCGACTGCAAGAGTTGTTCGACTATTTGGATTTGACCCAAAAGTTGCATTTGTTTCGCATTCAACTTTCGGCCAGCCTTTAACAAGTCGGACAAAGCACATAAGAGATGCGGTTGAAATTTTAAAAGAAAAAAAAGTTGATTTTGAATTTGATGGAGACATGCAACCCGATGTTGCCTTAAACTCAGAATACGAAGAATTGTATCCTTTTGCAAAAATTGTTGGTAAAGCAAATATTCTAATTATGCCTGGTCAGCACAGTGCAGCAATATCATACAAACTAATGAAAACATTTGGAGACACAAAAGTCATTGGACCTTTGCTTATTGGCCTTGGCCTTCCAATTGAGATTGCACCCCTAAGATCTTCGACTTCTGAAATAATTAATTTAGCGTCTATAGCTGCCTACTCTTCTGAAGTTATAGATTATAAAAAATAATTAATCTTTTTGAATTCTTAGATCCTCAACAAGTATTATACTTGCTATTACATTTTCAACATCTAAAATTTCTTTTGCCTCACTAATCACTAAATCTTTTTCTTCAGATGTTTGGGCAATTCCATATACATATATTTTTTTTTTATATGTATCTATTTGATAATTTGTAGCTTTAATATTTTTGTTTACTATTAAAGCGGTTCTTAACTGTGTAGTAATTAAAATATCTTTAGCAGATTGTTTAAAATTAAATTCTTCTTTTATTTTTATATCGTTACGAACTGATCTGGTACCTTTTGTCTCCCATGCAATTTTTGTTATTTGTAATTTCTCCTCAGGTCTATCAACTTTTCCTGTTAAAAAAATTCTTCCATCAAGCACTTTAGATTTTACCGATAAAAAATACTTTTTATCTTTAGCTAAAATTCTAGCAGTTAAACTCTTCTGCATAATGGAATCGTCTATCTGTGTTCCTAATGTTCTAGGATCTAATGCAACTGAAACACCTGTCCCAAATAATCCTTTGGAGCTGACACCTACACATCCTGACAAAATAAATCCAAAAAATATTATTAATAAAAACCTAATTTTCATTTTTTAACTTTAAACAATAATTGTATACTAGCTTTTTTGAAACTTTACTATTTTGACAAATTAAGTCGGTAATTTCTTTTATTGTAAGTTTATTAATCATTTTGTTAATTATATTAATATCAGTTTCATTCAAATTTTTTGAGTTATTTTCATCAGTCTTTCCATCTGAAATAACAACTGTTAATTCACCTTTTGGTTCTCTCTGAAATTGTTCCAATTCATTTACATTTGCTCTTAAAAACTCTTCGTAAAATTTAGTAATTTCTCTACAAATCACAATTTTTCTCTTACTAAAGTGTTTTTTTAATTCGGGTATAATTTTATTAATTTTTTTAGGAGAGACAAAAAAAACTAAAGTCGAGTTAAATTCAGATATTTTTTTAAGCTCATTTGTTATTTGCTGTTTTTTATCTGGTAAAAAACCATAAAAGAAAAATTGATCAGAAAATCCACTAATAGATATGGCAGTTGCCACTGCTGATGGACCAGGTATTGGTACAATCTTAATATTATTTTTAACACACTCATTAATTAAAACTGAGCCTGGATCAGAAATAGCAGGGGTCCCAGCATCAGAAATTAGAGAAATTAATTTTCCAGATTTTAAATATTCAATTATTTTTAAAGTATTTTTTTTTTCATTAAATTTATGATTTGAAATCAATTTCGATTTTATTTCGTATTTATTTAATAAATTTTTTGAAGTCCGAGTGTCCTCACATAAAATAAAATCTGATTGATTTAATATTTCTACTGCTCTTATAGTAATATCCTTTAAATTCCCTATTGGTGTTGAAACTATATAAAGACCATTTTCATTATCTTTTGTTTTAGATTGTGGTTTAATGATCATAATTTAGCTAAAAAAATATTATAATAACATTAAAATGATTAAATTATTTAAAATTCTTTTTATCCTTAAATGCGGACTATTTTTATTATTTTTTCAAGCAGCTAGTGCAAAGGAAAAAATTAAAATTGGTTTGTTGGTACCAATGACTGGATCGAATAAAGAGATTGGTCAATCAATTATTAAGGCTGTAAGTTTAGCTGTAAAAGATATTGATAATAATTTAATTGAAATTTACCCAAAAGATACAGCTTCTAGACCCAATCAAACTCTAAAATCAGCATTTGAGTTAAAACAGATGGGTATAAAGGTGGTTATAGGACCGGTCTTTTATGAAAGTTTAACTTATCTAGATGAAATGAAAGATTTAACGTTTTTATCTTTAACAAACAAAATCTTAGATCTTCCAAAAAATGTTATTTCAGCAGGTATAAATTCTACGTCTCAATTCAATACTATTAAAAAATTTTTAGAAAAAAATAATGTTGAAAGAACTATTTTTTTAACACCAATCCGTGAATATGAGTTTGAAATTAAAAAAGGAATGAAAGACTCAAAAATAGAAACCTATAAAGAGTATGATTATAACACTGATCCAACAAAACTTACCAAACAAATAGAAGAAATCACAAAATATAAAATACGAAAACAAAATCTAGAAGATGAGATTACAAGAATTAAAAATTCAAACGAACCTAATAAAGAAAAGAAAATTAAAAGATTGGAAAAAAGATACACTATTGGAAATTTAAATTTTGATGCAGTTGTTATCTCTGATTTTGATGAAAGCTTAAAGAGTGTAACTACATCACTTTTATACACCGATGTTAAACCAGAGAATAAATATTTTATAACTCTCAATCAATGGTTTGATGAAAGTTTATTAAAAGAAACAGATGTCCAGCCAATATATTATCCTTCGATTAATAAAGAGAATTTTGACGACTATAAAATCAAATATTTTAATGCTTTTAATGAAGATCCCTCACATTTGTCTTTATTAAGTTATGATTTAGTAGGTCTCATCTATTATTTATCATTAAAGTCAGATCTTACCAATTTAAGTAGATTATTTAAAAAGCAAAACTCATTTAAAGGAAAAATAGGAATATTTGATGTAAAAAATAATAAGATTAATCATAGATTAAACTTTTATAAAGTTGAAAACAAAGAACTCACAAAAATTTTCTAAGTTTTTTAAAAGCAAAATATCTATGGTCTATTTTATATTTTTTTGCAGGCTGCATTTCTCCAAATGTTTTTTTTTTTCCTTCAGGAACAAAGATAGGATCATAACCAAATCCATTTGTTCCCTTGGATTGAGTTGAAATAGAGCCTTCAATTTTACTTTGAACACAGGCAATTTTTTTATCTAAATATGAAATAGATAAAGCACATACAAACCTTGCTCTAATTTTTTTATGTTGCCAATTTTTGGCTTTTTTATTTAGCTCCCTATAAACTCTTTTAATAGCCTTATTAAAATCTCCACGTCTTCCACCCCATCTTGCAGAATAAATTCCAGGATTTTTATCTAAAAGGTCTATTTCTAAACCAGAGTCATCGGCTAAACATATAAGGCCTGTTTTTTTTGAAAAATATTTAGATTTTATTAAAGAGTTTTCTTTAAAAGTTTTTCCATTTTCTAGGGGACTTTTAAGATTAAATTCAGATGCGGAGTGAATTTCAATGTTTTTTGGCAGTAAACTCTTAATTTCTCTTAATTTACCTCTATTGTTTGTTCCAATAAGTAATTTGTTTATTTTTTGTGTAGGCATCTAGAAATTATCAAAATTCTTACCATATAAGCCTATATGGAAAAAGAAGAAAACCAAAATACAACAGCAAAAAATCCTCAGAAGCCAGAAAAAGATACAGCTAAGCCTGAGGAAAATATAGATAGTGAAAATGAAAAAGAAGAAACAGCTCAAGAGGCTAAGGAAGAAATTAAAGAGCCTACTCCAGAAGAAAAAATTGCTGAACTCGAAGACAAAGTAGCAAGAACTTTTGCTGAAATGGAAAATCAAAGAAGAAGATTTGAAAAAGAAAAAGAAGAAGCATTTGAGTATGGAGGTTATAGTTTTGCTAAGGAGGCATTAAATTTAATTGATAATTTAGAACGTTCAAAACAAGTTCTAGAAACTGATGAGAAGTTAAAAGATTCAGAGGCTCTTAAAAAATCCTTGGAACATTTAGATATTATTAAAAAAGATACCATTTCAATTTTTGAAAAAAATAATATTAAACCAATTGAAAGTTTAAATAAAAAATTAGACCCTAACTTTCATCAAGCAATGATGGAAATAGAGGATGATACAAAAGAACCTGGAACAATTATTCAAGAAATTCAAAAAGGATTTACCATCAAAGATAGACTTCTTAGACCTTCTCTAGTTGGTGTTTCTAAGAAAGTTTCTAAAAAAGAAGAAAAAACTGAGGAAAATAAAGAGAATATAGAGGATAAATAATTCTTAGATCAGCTTGTAGATCAGAATTTAAACCTTATATGACGAATAGGATAAAACATTATGAGTAAAATTATTGGAATAGACTTAGGTACAACAAATTCATGCGTTGCAATAATGGAAGGAACGCAAGCTAAAGTATTAGAGAACGCAGAAGGTGCAAGAACCACTCCTTCTGTTGTAGCTTTTACTGATGAAAGCGAAAAATTAATTGGACAGCCTGCAAAAAGACAAGCTGTAACAAATCCAGAAAATACCATCTTTGCAGTTAAAAGATTAATAGGAAGAAACTTTGAGGATCCAACAGTTAAGAAAGATGTAGAAGCAGCACCTTTTAAAATAGTAAATTCTGAAAAAGGTGACGCCTGGATTGAAGCTAAAGGTGAAAAATATTCTCCTTCTCAAATATCTGCTTTTATTTTACAAAAAATGAAAGAAACAGCTGAAAAATATCTAGGACAAGCAGTAACTAAAGCGGTAATTACTGTTCCAGCATATTTTAATGATGCCCAAAGACAGGCGACAAAGGATGCGGGAAAAATTGCTGGACTAGAAGTTTTAAGAATTATAAATGAGCCAACAGCTGCATCCCTAGCTTATGGTTTAGATAAAAAACAAAATAAAAAAATTGCTGTTTACGATTTAGGTGGAGGAACATTTGATGTTTCTATTTTAGAATTAGGTGACGGTGTATTTGAAGTTAAATCTACTAACGGTGATACATTTTTAGGTGGTGAAGATTTTGATAATGCAGTTGTTGATTATTTAGTATCTGAATTTAAAAAGGACAACGGCATTGATCTTAAATCTGATAAACTGGCTTTACAGAGATTAAAAGAAGCTGCGGAAAAGGCAAAAATTGAATTATCATCTGCTGAACAAACAGATATTAATTTACCATTTATCACTGCAGACAAAACAGGTCCTAAACATATTAATTTGAAAATGACTAGAGCTAAACTTGAAGCTTTAGTTGAGGATTTAATCGCAAGAACAATTCCACCATGCAAAACTGCTTTGAAAGATGCTGGAATAAGTGCCAGTGAAATTGACGAAGTGGTTATGGTTGGTGGTATGACTAGAATGCCTAAAGTTTTAGAAGAAGTTAAAAACTTTTTTGGTAAGGATCCGAATAAAAGTGTGAACCCAGATGAAGTAGTTGCAATGGGAGCTGCAATTCAAGCTGGTGTATTACAGGGTGATGTTAAGGATGTTCTTTTATTAGATGTTACTCCTTTATCACTTGGCATTGAAACGCTTGGTGGCGTTTCTACAAAACTAATAGATAAAAATACAACAATACCAACTAAAAAAAGCCAAGTATTTTCAACTGCAGAGGACAATCAACCAGCTGTGTCCATAAGAGTATTACAGGGTGAAAGAGAAATGGCTAGTGACAATAAAGCTTTAGGTAATTTTGAACTTGTGGGTATTGCACCTGCACCTAGAGGAGTTCCTCAAATTGAAGTAACTTTTGATATTGATGCAAATGGTATTGTAAATGTTTCTGCAAAAGACAAAGGAACTGGTAAAGAACAAAAAATTCAAATTCAAGCTTCTGGCGGATTGAGTGATGAAGAAATTGAAAAAATGGTTAAAGACGCTGAAGCTAACAAAGAAGCTGACAAGAAAAAAAGAGAGTCGGTTGATGTTAGAAATCAAGCAGATACTTTAATTCACTCTACGGAAAAAAACTTAAAAGAACATGGAGCAAAGGTTTCTGATGCAGAAAAGAAAGCAATTGAAGATGCATCATCAGCTGTAAAGGAAGCTTTAAAAGGTGAGGATATTGAAGATATCAAGAAAAAAACTGAAGCTTTAGTTCAAGCCTCTATGAAACTTGGAGAAGCAATTTATAAATCACAACAGAGTGCTAAACCAGAATCTGGTAAAGATGATGGTGGTGATGATGCAGGTAAAAAAGACGAAAATGTTGTTGATGCTGATTTCGAAGAAGTAAAAGACGAGAATAAAGAAAAAAGCGCATAAACTGACATTAAATGTCTGGGGTAATTAAATGGCTAAAAGAGACTATTATGATGTCCTGGGCGTTAGTAAAAACGCAAGTCCCGAAGATTTAAAATCAGCCTACAGAAAATTAGCAGTTAAGTATCATCCAGATAAAAATCCCGGCGACACTAAAGCTGAAGATAAATTTAAAGAAGCTAGTGAAGCTTATGGAATACTATCCGATAAAGAAAAAAAACAAAACTACGATAACTTTGGTCATGCTGCATTTGAAAACGGTGGTGGAAGACCTGGTGGAGGATTTGGTGGTTTTAGTGGTGCAGATTTTTCAGATATTTTTGAGGATTTTTTTGGAGATTTTGGTGGTGGTGGAAGATCCAGAAATAGAAGAACTAATAACAGAGGCTCAGATTTAAGATATGATTTATCTATTTCTCTTGAAGAAGCCTACCATGGAAAAAAACAAGATATAAAATTTTCAACCACTGAAAAATGTGGAACATGCAAAGGAAATGGTTCAAGACCTGGTTCTTCTCCTGATACATGTTCTTATTGTGGTGGTAACGGTAAAATACGATCAAATCAGGGTTTCTTTACTGTTCAACAAACCTGTCCTCAATGTAATGGTGCTGGAGAAGAAATTACAAACCCTTGCACTGATTGCAATGGCCAAGGAAAAACTCAAACATCAAAAAAAATATCAGTAACTATTCCAAGAGGGGTTGATGATGGTACGAGAATTAGGTTGGCTGGAAAAGGAGAAGCTGAAGCAGA